>SPKZ01012677.1_pt1 | contig 11521 bp, 13 predicted proteins | sample 2456571 | NCBI WGS metagenome assembly SPKZ01 (sample SAMN11192286, study PRJNA482655) | marine metagenome | biome: ENVO:00000447; feature: ENVO:00000244|ENVO:00000211|ENVO:00000569|ENVO:00002023; material: ENVO:00002151; isolation source: ocean water from marine abyssalpelagic zone ...
AATAATAGTGTTGCAAGACTATTAACATCTTTTAGAATCAATGGTAAAGAATCTTTTATTATGAATACAGATTTACTATCTTATAATGAAACAAGTATAAAAGATGCTATCTCCTGTACAATAAAGGCTTTTAAACACAATGTTACAAAATATTAAAACATTTACTTTCACAAACATCATAATAGGCTTAACAGTCCTTATGTACTTAGTGCAAACCAATATTGAATATGGAACCGTTCGAATGGGTCTTAATATTCTTTTTTTAAGAGAAGGTTATTATTATCAAATACTTTCAACTATGTTTGCCCATGGTGGTATTGGACATTTAGGTATGAATATGTTTGTTTTATATCAATTTGGAAATATGATTGAAAAGTATTTTGGAAAAGGTATTTTCTTATCCTTATATTTTATAGGTGGTTTATTAACATCACTTGGCAGTTTTTATTTTATGTACAGTATTGGCTTTAATCATAATTTAGTAGGAGCTTCAGGAGCAATTTCTGTTCTAATGGGATTTATTGCCCTTGTGGATAAAACACAAAGATCAGGAATTATTACTTGGATTTTGATTATTTCAGTAGCCCCTTTATTAATAGGTTTACCTATTGCTTGGTATGCTCACTTTATAGGCTTAGCTATAGGTTTAGTAATGGGATTTTTTATACGCGCTTATTTATTAAAAAAACGCTAGTTTTATTGAAAATAGGTGAAAATTCCTGCAACAAATAAAACAAAAACAATGCCTAGAAAAATATCTTTTAAATTAACCGTTGGATTCATAATTCCACAATAAGGGCAACGTTTTATTTTTTTTACTACTTCACGTTTACAGTTTCTACAATTCTCTATAATATATCCTTTTTTTGTTTTCCCATAATATCAAATTATAACAAAATGTAATATTATCTTTATTTTTTTTTAAATGAGTTATAATGTTTTTATGATTATGCACTTAGATTTAGACTGTTTTTTTGTATCTGCCCACAGAAGTATTGATAAAAGTTTGCTCAATATCCCTGTAGCCGTGGGTGGACGAAGTAATTTAAATATCTTTAATAAAAGCAAACAAAAACGTTATGTCTCAGAAAATTCTGGTGCTTTTGTTTCTTCAATTTTGAGTAAACAAGAAAAAAATCCACAGAAATATTTTGTAGATGCAGATGGACGTATACGAGGTATTATTACTACTTCTTCTTATGAAGCAAGAGCGTGTGGTGTTAAAACAGCAATGAGTGTAAATGAAGCTTTGTCTTTGTGTCCCCACCTTCATATGATAAGTCCTGATTATCCTTTGTATCATGAACTGTCTTATAAACTTCTTTCTTTTTTAGAAGAAACAACACCAGAAGTTGAGCAGTTTTCTATTGATGAGTTTTTTGTAAATTTGTCTGGTTTTATTGATGATAACGATGTTTATGATTTTGCAAAATACATACAAAATGAAATTTTACGTTTGTTTAATTTACCTATTTCAATAGGTCTTGCTAAGTCTAAGTATTTATCCAAAGTAGCTACGAATTATGCTAAACCAATAGGTATTAAACTTGTAAAAGAAGAAGACTCTTATGCTTTTATTAAAGATATGCCAATTGCGCATTTTACAGGTATAGGAAAAGCTTATCAAGAAAAACTAAAAGCTTATGGTATATCTAAATTAGGACAAGTACGAGATAGAAAAGATTTATTTTATTCTTGGAAAAAACCAGGTATTCAACTTTATAATAGAATTTTGGGTATTAATGATTTTTCTTTGGAGAAAAGAGGTCCTTCTAAATCAATAGGAATTGGTCGTACTTTTGATCCTATTTTAAAACGAGAAGAACTTAAAAGAAGAGTGGTTATTTTGTGCAGATATTTGGCATTTTTGGTTTACAAAAAAAATGTCAATCCCCAAACCTTTTATCTCAAAATAAAATATGAATTTAATTTGAGTGCAAAAGCTACCTCTACAAACAATAGAATGTTTTCAGAATTACTTTTAAAAGAAACAGTATTAAAAATGTTTGATGAACAAGACATTCATCCCAGTCATTATGTAGTACAGCTTAATGTAACAGTGAGTAATTTTATTGAACAAAGAATGGATACTTTTAATATTTTTGAATATGAAAGTGATTTGAAAATCAAAAAACTCAATTCTCATTTAAATATTTTGCGAGACAAATATGGTATTGATATTATTAAAACTGCCAAAGAATTGTATGAAGATAATTAAAAAGACTCTCTTTGAAAAAGAGCCTTTTAAAGAATATTAAGTTGCAAATAATTCTTTTTCTATGTCTCTAAAACCTTTAAATTCCAAAGCATTACCACTTGGATCACAGAAAAACATAGTCCCTTGCTCACCTGCTAGTCCTTCAAAACGAATATAAGGTTCAATGATAAACTCATCAATTTTTTCTTTCATCTCTTTAGAAAAATCATTCCACTGCTCAAAGTCCATAATAACACCAAAATGCGGCACAGGAACACCTTTTCCATCAACACCATTACAAATGCTTGATACTTTTCCACTTGCTCCTAGAGCAGGGTTAAGATGCACCACTAATTGATGTCCAAACATATTATAATCTACCCATACCTCAGAGCTTCTTCCTTGTTCAAAACCAAGTTTATCTCCATAAAAAGCTTTTGCTTCTTTTATATCTCTTACTTGAATTGCTAAATGAAAAGGTCTTAAGTTCATAAATACTCCTTTTCATTATAATAACATAGAAAAAGTAAGAAATTAGGATTTTGATATTTCTTTTCTAAATGCAAAGGGCAGTTTATTTTTGTCTTTTTTTTTGTTTATTATATAAAATATTATAATAAATGTAAAAATACTACTAGTTAAAATCTCTATCATGTATCAACTCCTGTATTATACTTAATTCGTCAATTAAACCCTGTTTGTAATTGGGATTTTTGACATTGTTTACTTTCACTTTTTGTCGTTTTATTTCTTCATCAAAGTCATGTAAAAAGTTTTTTTCTTTGTTTAAAAAAAAATAAATCATCTCATTTAACCAAAGACTTGCATCCACGCGTCCTTTTTTATATTTATCACTTAAGGTATTTTGTGAATTGTATTTATAAAAACTTATATGGCTATCACATTGCCTTGATATTTGTTCTAATTTTTGGCTTGATTTATTCATAGTTTATACTAACAAAAAGAAAGATATTGTTTAAAAAAGATTACAATATGAAAGATTATGTGAAGCAGATAAATAAGACTTGATTAAAAGAAGTACATTTAGGAAGAAGAGAGTTTTAAGCCTTGCTGTAATAAAATATTTAATGTGCTCTTTTTATTTATAAAGGATACTTATGTCAAAGGATAATTCATCTAAATCTGTAAAAGAAGATGAAAAAACAATTCAAAATGCAAAAAATACTTTAAAACAAAAAAAGCATGAACTGCATAATCTTTCTGTTCTTTTTTCTTTTTTAGGAAATGAAGAAAGAATACAAATAGTTTATTTACTTCTCAAACATAAAAAATTATCTCTTTGTACTTTAAGTGATATCTTAAATATAAAATCACGCCTACTTGTCAAAGATTTAAAGAAATTAAAAGATGCAGGAATATTACACAGTAAAAGAGAAACATTAATTTTATGCTATTTTATCAAGCCATCCTTAGTAAAACAAATAAAAATACTCTTATTATAAAAAGGATAAATTATGAAAATTATTTTGGAATCTGTTCTTACGTGCCCTTTTTGCAAGTATGAAAAAAAAGAGATTATGAAAGAAGATTCTTGTGCTTATTTTTATGAGTGTACAAATTGTAATAAAATTTTAAAAGCACAGAAAAAAGATTGCTGTGTTTTTTGTTCGTATGGCAGTATTGTTTGTCCTTCAAAACAAGGGAAATTGTCATAAGAATAGATTTTAAGTTTTATTCTATTGATAATACTTGTTTATAATTTCATCAATTCTATTTGTCTCTAAAAGTTTTTTCCCTGCTTTTTTCAAAGAATCTTTGTATTGCATTTTCTTAGATTTATTCGAAAACTGAATCCATGCGGTATTTTTAGTAAGTACATAGGGTTGGGCAAAATCATTTATGTTTAATCCAAGAAGTTTTAGTTGGTATATAATAATTTCTTTAGGACCAATTATGGCATCGATATTATGATACTGCAACATTAATATGGCATTTTTATAATCTTGTACAGGAGTAATATTAAGCTGTTTATTTTTTGAGCGAAAAGCATTATACCTAACCCCTCGAGGTGTTGCCATGTGTAATCCCAACAAATCTTCATAACTAGAGATTTTTAAGCCTTTTTTCCCAAGAACAATTGTTTCTAAATCATACATAGCAAGGAGTTTTTCGCTAAAACCTTCACTGTAATCTGATAAAAAGAAAATAGCAAAATCAATTTTCCCCAATTCCAAATGGTGTAACATCCTTTTATAAGGCAGTAATTTCACTTCCAGTTTTATATTCAATTCTTGTTCTAGGCTTTGAATGATGTCATAGCTTATTCCAGTAAGTTTTCCTTCTTCTATATAAGCATAAGGAACAATATTAAATAAACCCACACGTAACTTTTCATTAGCATAGCTATAGATGGAAAAAAAAAGGAAATACACGATAAGAATAAGTTTTTTCATCTGACATCCTTATAAAAATACTAACATATAATTTCTATTTTTATGTTAAAAGCAGAATATGGATTGTTTAATAACTATACTGCTCTTTTCAAATCTAAAAAGAAGAACTGTTTGAAAATTTAAAAAAACGATAATTTCAAACAATTATTAAGCTAAGAATAGAGACAACAAAAAAAAATTTCTGTTTGTTCCCTTAGGCATGACATACCTGATTTCTACCGTTTTCTTTTGCTTGGTAAAGTGCTTTATCCGCGCGTAGAATCATACTGTCTAAAGTATCATTTCCTTGAAACTGTGTAATCCCAAAACTACAGGTTATTTTTTTAGCAATATGAAAGGGCTCTTTTTCAATATACTCTCTTAAATGATTTGCAATTTCTAGTCCTTTACTTAAGTCAACATCAAAAGCCAGTACAAACTCTTCTCCTCCCCATCGTGCAAAGAGATCATTTTCTCTTGTATGTGATTGAATAAGTCTTGAGAGATGTTTTAATATGTCATCTCCTACTAAATGTCCATGATTATCATTAACGTTTTTAAAGAAGTCAATATCTAAGAGTAAAAATACCAAAGGGTTTTCATTCTCTTTTGCCTGTGTCATTTTCATATCTATTAGACGATTAAACATATGCCTATTGTATATTTGTGTTAAAGAATCATGACTGGCTTCATGCTTATATTCTAAAGAGAGTTGCGATATTTGTGTTATATCTGTTAAGGTGATAATATATTGATCAGAAAAAGACTTGGCTTTTAGATTAAAAATATATTCTTTTTTATTCTGTTTAATTTTCACAAGAAGGTCTTCTTCAATAGAGCGTTTCATAACTTCTTCTGTCCACGTAATTTGCCCTTTGACCAATGCTAAACTAAAATAACCTTCTTCTTCTAAAAAAGTATGAGATAAATAATCATGTTTTAAAGTAAATTCTTCAATACTTGTTACTGAAAAAAAATCAAGAAAAGCATTGTTTACGGTTAAGTCCAAACAGCCATCGGTAACTAACACAAGATTGTCTTGAGAGTCTAAAATACTGCGGGTATACTCTTTTTCTTTCATAATTAATTTATCTTGTTCTCGTGATTTTAAATGAAAGCGCATACGAGAAAGCAATTCTGTAGGGTTATAGGGTTTATTAATATAATCGTCACCTCCTACATTGAAGCATGTTTCAATTGTTTTATCATCATTATTTGCAGTGACAAAGATGATAGGAATATCTTTGGTTTTTTTGTTTGATTTAATTATTTTTGCACATTCAAAACCATCTATTTCAGGCATCATTACATCAAGTAAAATTAAGTCAATTTTTTCCTTAAGTAAAATTTTCAAACCTTCACGAGCAGAAATAGCAATGAGTACATTGTATTGATCTTCAGCCATATATTCAATTACACTTTGAATGGTAAACAAATTTGTATATACATCATCAATGCAAAGTATATTTTTTTTCATCATGCCATTTTCCTAGATATTTTATAATCATAATATTCACACAAAGTACCATATATTTTTACTATTATTTTACTTTAATCTAAAATAATAATAAAGATCAAAGAATCAGAAGAAAGTTTTAATACTCACTTAGAAAGCTTGAGTAAAATATATAATTATATACATGTTTATTATAATATCAAATTCATTATAAAAATCTATCTCAAACTAAAAAATAAACAGTGATAAAAATTCCTAGGAAAAATACGATTAGAAGAGATTCTGATAGTTTTTGCTGATTTTATCCTTGTCTATCTAAATAAATTAAGTTCATATTTTTTTGGAAATTTGTAAATATGATAATCTCTATTAAAATTAAACCTACACGTTAACTACACGTAAATTATATATAATCCAACTAAAAAAACAAAGGAAATAAATGAAAAATATTACAAAAACTTTATTAGGAATAAGCGCAATGTTATTACCTCTGTCATTAATGGCAGGTGAGATTAAATATTCACAAAATGAGCAAACAGTTGTACAAGGAGGCCTTAGTATTAATCTTACTGGTATCATAAATAAAAAACAAATTAAAGGTGAAACTGGAACTATAAGTATTGATGGTAAAAATGTATTTATCGATAAACATACCTTTATATCGAACTCTAATGGAATTAAAATTGGAGAAAAAGTAATTGTTATTGCACATCACCAATACGGAAAACTTTTTGCTCTTAGTGTAAATTAAAATAATACTATTAAAATAGTGAAGATTAAATAAAAATAAAAATCTTAACTTAATTAAAGAAAACCACTGCTTGTTTTTAAGTTAAATTCCATTGTTTGCTAGCCAGTTAAATAAAAACCCAAGCCCATTAAATTATATATTAATGTTATATTAGTTACTAATTATATAATTTATTCATAAGATTAAAATTACATATTTCAAATAAATTTTTTTACATTTTTCTCCCTTAAATAAGGAAAACTCCCATTTTTTACTTTGTTTGTTTTACAGAGTTATGAATTAAAGATAGAAGAAGATTACACGCTTTTACTTTATCTTGATCAGCTGTAATTTGATATTGTTTATCCCTTTTTCTAAAACAGATATTTCTGAAACCATTTTTACTAAAACAAATAAAAATACCCTTATTATAAAAAAGATAAATTATGAAAATTATTTTGAATCTGTTCTTATTGCCCTTTTATACGTATGAAAAAAAGAGATTATAAAATAAAATTGCTGTGTTTTTTCTTCTTAAGGCAGTATTATTTGTTCTTCAAAACAAGAAGAACAAGTATTATTTTACTAAATGATTTGGAAAATCAAGGGGAGTCTCACAACAACATTGATCCATAACTTGTTGCAGTTGTTTTTTTAATATTGTAATAGTATGATCTCCCCCTTTTTCACCTAAAGCTCCCACTCCATACATAAAAGGTCGGCCCATAAAACAAAATTCAGCTCCAGCTGCAAGGACTCTTGCAATATCTGGACCTGTTCTAATACCAGAATCCATCATGATTTTTATTTGATTTTTGTATTTTTCTACAATTTCAAGGGTAGGTTTAATAGATGATTGCCCTGCATCTAATTGTCTGCCACCATGATTAGAAACAATAATTCCATCCAAACCCAAATCAATAGATTTTTGTGTATCTTCAAGAGAACACACACCTTTTATTACTAGGTTTCCTTTCCATTTATCTCTTATGGCTTTTATTTTATCTTCATTTAATCGGCCATTAAATGTTTTGTTCATAAAAAGAGCAAGGTGTTTTAAGTTCATACCTTTATCCATGTATTTTTTTAAGGTTTTGAATTCTGGTTGTCCATGAAGAAGGGTTTTTATTGCCCATTGTGGGGAGCTCATAATTTGAAGTATATTATTCAGAGTAATTCTTGGGGGAATAGCTAAACCATTTTTAATTTCTTTATTTCTATATCCAAAAGAAGGTACATCTGCTAAGATAACAAAAGTTTTAATACCTGCGTTATAGCAGCGCTCCATAAGATCATCTCTTAAAGAATCTTCAACAGGGTGATACAATTGAAACCAAGCTTTACCTTCTGTAATTTCTGCTATTTTTTCAATGGAAGCAGTTGATACAGTACTAAGAGTATAAGGAATATTATGTTTAAAAGCAGCTTTTGCTAATATCTCAGCAGCACCAGGCCAAATTAGGCCTTGTAATCCTACGGGAGCTATACCAAAAGGCGCATCATAAGTCTCACCAAATAATTCTGTTTGCATAGAAATTTTATCGTATTTTCTAATGTAATATGGTTTCAGCTCTATGTCTCTAATCTCTTTTGTATTTTTAATCAGATTGATTTCTTCATTACACCCTCCGTCCAGATAATCAAATGCAAAACCAGGAATTCTAGCTTTTGCTTTTAATCGCAGTGAGTCAATTGAGGGAAAATTTGGATTATACTCTTCAGTCATTTAAAGTCCTTTAATCTTAATAATCAATATTATAATATAAAATATACAAATTAGATGGAATAATCAAATTATTTCTAGAATTTTTCTTTTTTGATGTTTTAGTTTTGCTAAGATTAAGTTAGAGTTTTTTTCAAATAGAATCTAAACTATAAATGTTAGATTTACAATAAAAATGAAGTTTTGTTTTAAGGGAGTTTGTCTTTGGTGCACCTGAGAAGATTTGAACTTCCACTCCGTTAAGAACGAGCCCCTCAAGCCCGCGCGTCTACCGTTCCGCCACAGATGCAAATAAGATTGACAGTTTAGCAAAGATGAGCTTATTAATAATTTAAAATAAGTTAAAAGTGAAATCTTTTAACTTATTTAATAAAAAGGCATTTAATTATCTCTAAATTTCTTTTCGTTAACTGCATTTAAAATCTGTTTTGCAATTTCTGCTGTATGCTGAGCTATTTCATGTGTTTTAGATGCTACAGAAGCATTGTTTTGTGTTTGTTGATCTAAACGATTAACCACATTGTTAATTTGTTCTATACTTATTTTTTCTTCCCTAGAAGAAATTTCAATGTCTTTAATAATATCAGTAGATTTTGAAATATTCTCATTTAGGACGTTATATCCAAGAATCATTTTATCTGCTATTATTTTACCTGCATTGGTTTTGCTTGTTGCATTTTCAACCAAGGTTTTAATTTCTTTTGCCGCTTCTGCTGATCTGCTTGCAAGGTTTCTTACTTCTTGAGCAACAACGGCAAAACCTTTTCCTGCTTCCCCAGCAGTTGCGGCTTCAACGGCTGCATTAAGAGAGAGAATATTGGTTTGGAAAGCAATTTGATCAATTATTGTAATTGCATCTGCAATTGCTTGTGTTTGTTCATTAATCTCATTCATTGATACAACGGTGGAATTTGCTAGCTCTTGCCCATCTTTTATAGATAAAGACAAGTCATTTGAATATCCTGACATTGTATTTATTCTAACCGTATTACTGCTTACCGTACTTGTAATTTCTTCAAGCGCAGCGGCGGTTTCTTCTAAAGATACAGCCGTTTCATTTGATGCTTTATTAAGAATATCAACATTTTCTAAAAGAATTTTTGAACTGTTTTGTAATTCTATTCCATTGTGTTTATTTTCTCTTAACATATTGTTAATAATTTCGCATAAACTGTTTAATCCTCTGGAAATATTTCCATCAGGATTATCTATTTGATTTACAAAATTTAAAGAAGAATATTCTTCTAAACGATGTAAAATAGGGTTTATATCGCTGTTTACATTTTCATTGATTGTTGAAATCATTTTATTTAAGATATCTTTTAAATCATTCAATGATTGATTTGATGTTGAAGAAAGAACTTGTTTATCAAGTTTTCCACTATTAATATGTTCTACTACATTTTTCACATCTTCAATTAATGCTCTGTCTTTATCTAATTTACTTGCAATGACTTCCATTTCTTTGTCAAGAATTGCTCCCATAAATCCAAATTCATCTTTACTTATTATATTTAGTTTATGAATGTTTTTTTCTTCCCCATTTAAATATTTAAAAAATGAAATCATTCCTTCTTCAAGTATTTTTAAAGGAGCTAAAATTTTTACTAATGAGAAGTATAGAATTACTAAAATGAGTATTAAAAGTACAATGTATAAAAGTATTGCAAAAAGTAAGTCTTGATTAATTTGTTCAAACACAGTATTTTTGTCTAATTCTATTACTAAGTACCATGAAGTAGCAGGTATTTGGCTATAGGCTAATAATTTCTCTACATTGTTTTCACTCGCAAAGCCAAAGTCACTTTTTTTATCTGTTCTTATTTGTTTGAATAAAGAGCTTTCTTTTGAAAGAAGTTTTTCATTTTTATGAATAAGCATAGTTCCATTTTCATCTAATAAGTACGCTATACCATTATTTTTAATACTTACATTTAAAATTGAGTCAACTACTGTATCTAAAAAGATATCTGATCCAACTACACCCAATACTTTTCCATTTCTTATTAAAGGCATGAAAACCGTAACAACTAGTTTTTTAGTAGTGATATCAACATAGGGTTTTGTAATTCCTGCTTTTTTTATGTCTACTGCTTTTTTATACCATGGGCGAGACCTTGCATCAAAATTATCTTTTTTGATACTTAGGAATTCCCCACTGGATAAAAGGAAATCACCATTATCTTCAAAACCTACATATAAATCTGCAAACTTCCCCGCTTTTTTCCCTAAACTAAGTTTTTCTAAAATTATTTTGTTATGAATATTTAAGTTATCACTTGGTAATGTTTCTTCAACAGCTTTTACAATATCTATTTTCGATTTTAAATAACTATTGATAAACTTAGATGTTTGTTTTGCTAAGTTTAGTTCTTCTTCTTTTACTAAGCTATTTTGCGCTGCATATTCATTTTGCGTATTGTAAAAACCCAAAATAAAAAATGAACAGGATATACTTAATAATAAAAGAATTAAGAGTTTTCCTTTGATGCTTTTTATCTTCATGATATTGCCTTTTTCTTATTTAATTTATACTAAGATTATCATATAGAAGTGGCATAAAAGGGACATTGAGGAGCGAGTACTTTAGTAGTAATATTTAGGCATAAAAAAAGCCAAAGAGTTTCACTCTTTGGCTTTTTTCTAGTATATAAAATTAATTATATCTACCCTAAAAATGGGTTAGCATATAATGCAATCATTGCAATAACAAGTGCATAAATAACTTGTGCTTCGATCATCGCTAAAGCAATGAACATAGTAGTCATTAATTTTCCACCTAAACCTGGGTTTCTAGCAGTACCAGCAATAGTTGCAGCAGCAGTATTACCCATTCCGATAGCTCCACCAAGAGCAGCAAGACCAAGACCAACACCAGCAGCAAGTACTGAGTAAGCTTTTAACGTTTCGTTTGCAACTTGAGCTTCAGCAGCAAAAGCAACACCAGCAATAGCTAGTAATAAAAGTACGATTTTTTTCATTTTATATCCTTATATTTCAAAATACGTTCGGCTAGCGTAAC
>SPKZ01007583.1_pt1 | contig 11517 bp, 6 predicted proteins | sample 2456571 | NCBI WGS metagenome assembly SPKZ01 (sample SAMN11192286, study PRJNA482655) | marine metagenome | biome: ENVO:00000447; feature: ENVO:00000244|ENVO:00000211|ENVO:00000569|ENVO:00002023; material: ENVO:00002151; isolation source: ocean water from marine abyssalpelagic zone ...
GACGATTTCATCATCGGTCTCAAGATTGAGGGCGCCGTCTTCAGCTGTGATCAGCGGTAAGAAAGCGATCAAATTCTTCGCGTAAAGCGCGCTTGCATCCGCAGGCAAATGCGCCGGCAGGTTTGTGAAGCCCGCGACTTTCACGCCGTCAGAGTCCACGACCTTATCAGGTTCAGAGAGCGGGCAATTGCCGCCTTGGCTGACCGCCATGTCAACAATGACGGAACCTGGCCGCATGGTTTGGACCATGTCTGCGCTAACGAGGACGGGGGCTGCCCGTCCAGGGATCAGCGCGGTGGTCACCACGATGTCTTGCTTTGCGATATGCGAGGCGACGAGTTCAGCTTGTTTCTTCTGATACTCGTCAGACATTTGCTTGGCGTATCCGCCAGCTGTCTCTGCGGCTTTAAACTCTTCGTCTTCAACCGCGATAAATTTCGCGCCCAGTGAGGCGACTTGTTCTTTCGCCGCCGGGCGTACGTCCGTTGCCGTAACAACAGCGCCGAGGCGGCGCGCGGTCGCGATGGCCTGAAGCCCCGCGACGCCTGCGCCCATAACGAAGACTTTTGCTGGGGCGACTGTACCCGCCGCCGTCATCATCATTGGCATGGCACGTCCATAAAGGGTCGCGCCCTCAATCACGGCGCGGTAGCCCGCGAGGTTTGATTGAGAGGAGAGAGCGTCCATGCTCTGGGCGCGGGTAATCCGCGGTGTGAATTCCATCGCCAAAGTCGTGATCGATTTGGCGTTAAAGGCCGCGGCGTCGAACTTAAACGGATCGAGCAGGCCAATGACCGTCACCCCATCCGGCAGCTTGCTCGCATCAGGTGTGCGAACACACAAGACGATGTCAGCCCCTTTCAGGACCGTCGCGGGTGTTTTGGCGACTTTCGCGCCTGCTTCAGTATAGGCCTCATCTGTATAGCCGGCAGCGACACCAGCGCCGGCTGCCACCGACACTTCGTGACCGAGGCCGACATACTTTTTGACCGTTTCGGGTGTGACCGCAACGCGAGCGTCGCCAGCAGCCACTTCTTTCAAGACAGCTAGTTTCATAATGATCCATTAGGGCATGATCTTGCCGCAGTGCAACAAAAAAACCTAAACGATGGAATCAGCTTTCTAAAAAGCTTCCTCTACGGGAATAGTCTTGCCGATCACGATTGCGCGAGAATCCAGGCCTCAATATTCTCCTCTAAGATTTGAAGGGGCACCGGACCATCCTTGAGCACGACGTCATGGAAGTCCCGAATATCAAACGTGTCGCCCAGTCTCTCACGGGCATCCTCACGCAGCTCGAGGATTTTCAGCATGCCAATCTTATAGGCAGTCGCTTGGCCTGGCATCACGATGTAGCGTTCAATCGCTTTGCGGCAGTCGCCTTCAGGGTTTGGCGTATTGGTTAGCAGGTAATCGATCGCTTGTTCGCGGGTCCATCGTTTCTCATGCAGACCTGTGTCGACGACCAAACGCGCCGCGCGCCATAGCTCCATGGCGAGGCGACCGAAATCGGAATACGGGTCTTCGTAAAAGCCCATCTCTTTCGGCAGGAACTCTGAGTATAGACCCCAGCCTTCGGTGTAGGCTGTGAAGCCGCCATATTTGCGGAATTTCGGAATGCCGGTGAGCTCTTGCGAAATCGCGAGCTGCATATGGTGGCCAGGGATGCCCTCATGATAGGCGAGCGCCTCCATTTGATAGAGCGGCATATCCTGCATTCGGTAGAGGTTGGCGTAGTAAACCCCTGGGCGGGACCCATCTGGTGCAGGGCGCTGATAGAACGCTTTGCCGGCGGCTTTTTCGCGGAAGGCTTCCACAGCGCGGACTTCCATCTCGGCTTGCGGGAAAGTGTTGAACACCGTCGGCAAAGCTTCCCGCATTGTATCGATCATTGCGGTGGCTTCGGCGAGATATTCTGCTTTGCCCTCATTCGTATTGGGCTTGAAGAATTGCGCGTCTGTTCGGGTGAAGTCGAAAAACTCTTGCAGCGTGCCGTCAAACTCAACTTGCGTCATGATCGCGCGCATCTCGTCATGAATACGCTCGACTTCGGCGAGACCAAGATCATGGATCTCGTCTGAGGTCATGTCGGTGGTGGTCATCAGAGAGAGGCGGTCATTGTAGTAGATCGCGCCGTTTTCATGCTTCCAAGCGCCATCGTCAGCGGTCGCGTTGGCTTTGTCTTCTGAGACCCATTGGATCAGCTCGAAATAGGTTGGATAAACGTGGTCCAGAAGGGCTCCGCGCGCTTGAAAATCAAGCTCATCGGCTTCGTCTTGCGTGATCGTTCCATTGCTGACCAGCGCATCCACTTTGCCTATGAAGTCGGCATATAAGGGCGATGGCTCTGCCGGACCGACCCCTTCAAACGGATACCCATTGATGACATTCCCGGCGCCTTCAATCACGAAATCATAGACGAAAAGGGGTGGGCGGATGCCGCGTTCCGCTGACGCTTGCGCATTTGCGAGGTGCTGGCCGAGATAGGTGGAAATGCCTCCTAGCCGGGAGATGTAAGCCTCCGCATCCGACTTGCTGGTGACTTTGTGCTGACCAATCATGAACGACGCAATGCTGGCATGTGCGCCGCGCATTTGGCTGAACGTGTAATTATAGCCCCGCCAATTGTTGGCGATCTCATCCCGTTCTAGATCGTATTCTGCCAGCCGGAACGATAATTTGCCTTGATCCGTCAATTTCGCCGGATCGAACGCGTCGCGCATTTCAGCGACGTTTGCTCGCAAGACTTCCATCTCTGCGTCGCGTGCTTCCTGACTGACATCATCCCATTTGTCATAATTCTCGCGGCTCCCCAGAAAGGTCGCACTCATTGGGCTTCGCGAAACCGCTTCATTGAACTTGGTTTCGAACCAGGCATTCAGACGTTCGGTCTCTGCCTCTTTTTCGGCATCAATGTCTGCAACAAGCTCCGCAGTAGACGTTTGGGATTCGCTGCTGTTCGAGGCTGGGGATTGAGCCCCACAAGCGACGAGACCGGCGGCCAGAATAAGCGAAGTGACAGAAGGAGCTAAACGCATGGTGAGCCTTTCGAGACCTGTAATAAAACCTGTATAAATGGTCATGTAAGATTAACCAGCCTTCTCCTTTGGTTAACCATTTCGAGTGCAAAAGGATAAGCTGGGGCGGGACATATGTGTCCTCGCATGGCGACCTGCTGTAAGTAGGCACGAATCATCGGACTGTATAAGTCCGCGTTGGAGTTAAGTAATATGGCCGGTGAAGCGCCTGAAATCCAAACTGAGACAGAGCCAAAACTGACGCGTCAGTTGGATTGGCTGCAAATGGGATTTTGGCTGTGCATCTTGCTCGCCATCGGCGCGTCCAGTGCCAGCTTGGCTTGGCCGAATGCGGGTGGCCCAACGGGACTAATTCTTCTCATTTCTATGGCAGCGGGCGGCATGGTCTTCCTGCTTTGGATCCTGCGCGGGGCAGGGCGACGCATGGGACTATTCCCAGAGCGCGGCGCTATGGCCGACGCGATGCAACCAGTGACACCGCGTTTCTCTTGGATCGATGCGTTGGATGAAGCCGCCCTGGTTTGCGACCGCGGCGGCGCGCCGGTTGCGGCCAATGAAGCCTATACCGAGCTGACTCAAATGGCGCTGCTCGGTCAATCCGATGCGATGGGACCTGTTTCAGTTGACCGTATTTTCAGTGCTGCGCCAGGGTTGGCCGCACCGATCTTCAGACTGTCAAAAGCCGCGAAAGCTGGTGAAACACGCCGCGAGACATTGCCGGCGATGACACTCGGCACCGAGGCTTTGCCGGTTCAGTACGAAGCCTCCGTTTCGCCTTTGAAAGGCGAGCGCGTCATTTGGCGTCTGCGCCGGATTACAGGGTCTGACCAAGTGACAGGCGCTGCGGATATGCGCGCGCTTTACGTAGAAGACGCCCCGATGGGCTTTTTCTCGTCCGGGCCGGACGGCACAATTTCTTACGCCAATGGCTGGCTGCGCGAGAGTTTGGGACTGTCTGAGAACGCGAAGAATATTCGCCTCGATGACATCATGCGCCCGGAATTTGTGAAACTGCTCCGCCGCGACCGCAAGTCTGGGGTTCCAGGCCGCGCGGATATTATGATCCGGTCACGAGACGGTGTTGAGATGCCGGTTCAAACCATCACGACCTGGCATGGCAAAGGCGCGGATGCGACGGGCCGCACGATCGTTCTCGCGAACTCACAGAATTTGCTCGAAGGCGAAAGCCGGATGCTCGCGGCATCTGCCAGCCGTCCGCCACGTCCTGACGGTGACCCAATGTTTGATGATGCTCCGTTTGGGGCAGCGCGTCTTGAGGGACAGTCGCTCGAAGGCGCGATCATCACGGACAGCAACCGTGCCCTGATGGGCCTTGCTGGCGGTGGTGCGTCACCTGGTACGCGCTTTATCGACCTTTTCATTGCCGAAGAGGGCGAGAACAAACTTCGAGAGCATTTGCTGGACTCAATCGATAAGCCGGTCGGCTTGCGTCTCGCGGATGAAGACCAAAAGCATGTGAATGTGTTCGTGACCTTGGATGGCCGTGGTCAGCCTGCGGTCGCTTACGTCATCGATATGAGTGAGCAGAAAGAGCTCGAACTTCGCCTGGCACAGGGCGAGAAGATGCAAGCCATCGGTAAGCTCGCCGGCGGTGTCGCGCATGATTTCAACAATGTGCTGACCGGCATCATGCTCAATAATGATGAGCTTTTGACGAAACATCCCGTAGGTGATCCGTCTTTTGACCATGTGAAAAAGATCCACGAGTTCTCTGTGCGCGCGAAAGATCTCGTGCAGATGCTTCTGGCCTACGCACGCCAGCAAACCTTCCGCCGCGAAGTGTTTGAGCCGGGTGACTTCCTCTCAGAGTTCGCCATTCTTCTCGGCCAGCTCTTGGATGAGCGGATCGACTTCAATGTCGTCCATGGCCGCGACCTGCCGATGATCAAAGCGGATCGCAACCAGCTCGAAACCGCGATTATCAACCTCGCCACAAATGCGCGCGACGCGTTGCTGATGGATGGCGGCAAAGGCGGCAAGCTAACAATCCGTACCTCTCGCGCATCAGAGAAGGACGCGCATGAGCGCGGCTTCCGTTATGTCGAGCAGGGCGAATATCTGTTGATTGAGGTCGAGGATACCGGGCACGGGATCGCGCCTGAAAATCTCGCTAACATTTTCAATCCGTTCTTTACGACGAAACCAAAAGGGCTCGGCACCGGGCTCGGTCTGTCGACCGTTTACGGCATTATCAAACAGTCTGAGGGCTATATCTGTCCGATCAGTGATGTTGGTAAGGGCACAACCTTCCAGATCTATCTGCCGGCATTGAAAGCGGACGAAATTCCAGCGGTTGAAGTGCTGGAGCAAGCTCCTGTCGATGCCGTCTCTGTGCCTGTCGATATTTCCGGCCGTGGCCGCATCCTGCTCGTCGAAGACGAAGATGGGGTTCGCTCAATCGCTGCGTCTCAGCTGAAATCGCGTGGCTATGATGTTGAGGAAGCCTGTGACGGCGAAGAAGCCCTGGAAATTCTGGAAGAGAATCCAGGCGGCTTCGATCTTGTGGTTTCCGACGTCGTAATGCCGGGCATGGATGGCCCAACGCTGATTAAAGAAGCGAAAGAGCTTCTAGGAACGGCGAAAGTTCTCTTCATGTCAGGCTACGCCGAACGCGATGTTGCTGCGAAGCTGGATGGCGATCAGGAAGTTGCCTTCATGGCGAAACCGTTCACCGTGAAGCAGCTTGCTGAGCGCGTGAAAGCTGAGTTGATCGCGCGCGCTAAAGAAGCGGCTTAATCAACCGAAGCTCTACCTAGTCATTATTCGCAACGAGCCGCAGATGTGTTGGCTGGCGTTCTATCTTTGGCGGATAAAACGCGGCAACACGGTGACGCCAAACAGGACGTCCCTGTAAAACGGGCGCTGGCTGCAGAATTTGGTACAGGCCGAGAAGTCGATTTTGGTTTGAATTCTTACGCGGTGATGGCAGCGGCGCAAATGTGAGTTCAATATCGACCTGCGTGCCTGTCAGCGTTTCACCCGTCGCGTGAAGAATGCCGGGTTTGCGACTTTCTTTGACAGACGCAATCAGAGACTGAACCATTGCGCGGTCATGTCCGGTCCAAAAAGCGAGGCAATCATGCTGACCAAGATCACGCCCAAGGAGTGTGCCGAGCTGATTACCAGCATTCCGGAACAACCATCGTCCTTCTTCAGACTCTTCGATCACGAACAAACACTCTAACAAGTCAGGGTGGTCACTCGCCCGGACCGTGCTGCTGACGTCCTCAGGCGATTCATGCATCCGTTCCCACGCTGATAGCAGTGTGACGGTGTTCGGATGGTGTTCAGTGTTATTCATTCTTGCTGCCTCTCTCAGCGATGCCTCACCCTCATCGCCTCGTTTTCGATATGAGACGTCTGCCGCAATGTTTGCGCCAGTTTATCGCTCGCTCATTGCGCGAAAGTCGGTTCATTTTGGGGCTTGGTTCGCCGCACAGGGGAAACTCGGCATGGAACCTGCTTCCTACTAGGCGAACTGTTCGGGAGTGATCGAATGACCGTTTCAACACGGAACACCCTTTTTGCTGGCGCTGGCCTGCTTTCAGCCGCGATCTTGAGCGGATTTGCTTATGCGGGCGGCGGCTCGGGCGGTGGTAAAGGACCGGTTGTCCCTGGCGCTCACATGGGTGGCTCGAATGGGGGACATAATGGCGGGCACTGCTGTAAAGGGCCGAAAGGGCCTCGCGTGCACGTACCTGGAGTCAATGTCTCGGGCCCGAATGTTATGATCCACGGCTCTAATGTCTCTGTTCACCAGGGTAGCATTATGAGCAGCACGCAGAGCTTCATTAGCACGAGCGTTGTTTCCGGCGGCGAAAGTAGCGTCTTATTTGGTGGTGGCGGCGGATACTTTCCTGCCCAAGGCGTCGCGCCAAGCGCGATTGGCGCCCTCAACGTAGAAGGCGCTGATGAGACCTATTATGAGACCGTGACCGAACAGGTTCCGACCACAGAAGAGTTCTGTGAGGAGAAGATCTCCGTCCATTCGGTCGTGCACCCGGTACGAGCCGTTTGTATTGACGATAAAGGCATCCCGCATCCTGCGTCTCGCGTGGATGCGAGTGATCATGTCCCAGCCGCTTATAAAGGCGAACTGTTCCGCTGCATGGCGGGCACGAGCATGCAAGTGACGCTCGGGAGTGCTGAAAACGGTCGCGCGAGCTTTGCACACGGCGAAACATTTGCGTGCCGCAAAGGTGAGGCGTTGGTTCATAAGCATGGCGGCGACTTAGCCTGTGCACCGCAAACGCCGCAGCGCGATTGCAATGAGCGATCGTTGCTCCGCCGACATGGTCCGGGCATTAAGCTCATCACGGCTCGCGTTCAGCAAAAAGCGTGTGTGCCGAGCACCCGCACCGTCATGAAATCGGTTGAGCGACAGGTCGAGCGCACACGTCAAACGAAAGCCCAAGCGATGGTCTTCGATGGCGGTGTTGGCCAGGGCGTCAACTAACGCCGATTTGTTCAAATTTAAGTGAATTCAGGCTCCTCGAATGCGGGTGAGCCTGTAACAACTGTTGCGCGAATACCGCGCCGCTCTCGCTTCCCGAAAATTCTGTAAATCTGGCCTTGTCAGAGGGGCGGTTTCGACTACTCCTCCTTACAAATCCTCCGTGAAGAGAGGACCCCCAGAAACGCAATTTATCTACAATTTGTCGGGAGACGTGAGATGAAAAGATCAACACGATCTAATTTTGGCTTGAAAGCCGCACTATCATTCAGTGTAGGCCTAACCGCACTGGTCGCAGGAAGCGGCCTTAGCGCGATGGCTCAAGAAGACGGTGAAGAAGAGGCCAAGCGCCTAAACACCGTCACTATTACTGCGACGAAGCGTGAGCAAACGCTGCAAGACGTGCCGGTTGCGGTTTCCGTAATCGATGAAAGCGTCATTGAAAAAGCTGAAATCCTGGATCTGAACGATCTTCAGTCTGTTGTTCCATCTCTGGGCTTCCGGACTTTCCAAAACTCAGCGAACGCGAACTTCACGATTCGCGGCTTCGGGAACGGTGCGAACAATATCGGTATCGAGCCGTCAGTCGGTATCTTTATCGATGGCGTTTATCGCTCACGTGCCGCTGCTTCGATTGGCGACCTTCCAAACATCGAGCGCGTCGAGGTCCTGCGTGGACCACAGTCGACTCTGTTTGGTAAAAACGCATCTGCCGGTGTTGTTTCTGTCGTAACCAGCAAGCCTCAGTATGAGCTGGGCGGAAACGTTGAAGCCAGCTTCGGTAACTTCAATCTTCGCCGCGCGAAGGGCTATGTGACCGGCGGGATCACAGACAATCTTGCCTTCTCACTTGGTGGCAGCATCAACCAGCGTGACGGCGTTGCCGAGAACCTTGTTGACGGATCAGAGCTGAACACACGTGATCGTTGGAACATTCGCGGCGAATTGCTGCTTGAGCCAACCGATCGTCAAGAGTGGCGCCTGATTGTCGACGCAGACGAGATTGATGAAGTCTGCTGTATCGCGTCAAACCTGGTTGAAGGCCCAACCGCGAGCATCGTGCGTTTGATCGGCGGAGACGTCGACAATGGAACACCATTTGAGCGTGGTATCTTTGTCAACGGAACACCGAACAACACCCTCGAAAATACAGGTATCTCGCTACAGGGTGATATCGAGTTTGACGGGTTCTCACTCACGACGATCACAGCTTACCGTGAAACAGACGTCGTCAACAATTACGATATCGACTTCACCAGCGCGAACCTCGCGACTCTCGATGAAGCGCAGCAGCTTGAGACTTTCTCTCAGGAACTTCGTCTGACATCGAACGGCGAAGGCAATTTCGACTGGATGGTCGGCGCATACTATTTCAACGAGTCTGCCGCGGTTCAAAACGAGCTGCTTTACGGCTCTGACTTCCGGAACTTCATCGATCTCGGTGCTGCGTTTGCAGGCGCTGCACCAGCAGATATTCCGGGCATTATCGGTGCTTTCCAAGCGGGCGTCCTTCCAAGCCCACTCGGTGGTCTTGAAGCTGGCCTCGGCATTCCAAGCGGAACCCTCGCAGGTGCCGGACAAGGCAACATTGAAAGCTTCACACAAGACGATGAAGCGATCTCTCTTTTCGGAACATTGGATTGGTACGTGACCGATCGCCTGACCGCGACGATTGGCTTGAACTATACAGAAACTGAGAAAGACGCGACGCTGAACATTCAAAGCCTCGACGTTCTGTCTTCACTCGATTTGACCCAAATCGGTTATGCGCTCGTCGTTGACGGCATCCTGGGTGCGAACGGTGTGGACACATCTGACCCAGCTTCAATCGGTGCGTTCATCGGTGGTAACCCAGCGGTCTATCAGGGCATCCAGCAGACGGCGCTCGCGATCGCCAGTAACTATGATCCAACAACGCCTGCCGCAACGCAGAACCCGTTGATTGGACTTCAGCCGCTGCAATTCCAGCCGCCTTTCGTGAACTTCCCGAATGCGGTCGAGGATGGCACCATCACAGCGGATGATCTGACTTACTCTTTGCGTCTCGCCTACGACCTGACTGAAAACGTCAATGTCTACGGCTCGTATGCAACGGGTTTCAAATCGAACTCGTTCAACATCTCTCGTGACAGCCGTCCGTTCGCGGCCGTCTTCACGCCATCGATCAATGCAGCAAACCAAGCTGTTGGAACCGTGGTTGATCCGTTTACAGGCCAAGTCCTGCGAACGGCACCATCGTCTCCGCTACAGGACGCTGGTCTCGCTCAGCCAAACCTGATCACCGGAACTCGTTTCGCTGAGCCAGAAGAAGCGGCAGTCTTCGAAATCGGTCTGAAAGGCGCGTGGGATAACTTCGCCGTCAACGTCGCGTTGTTTGATCAGACGATTGAGAACTTCCAGTCGAACATCTTTAACGGAACCGGCTTTACGCTCGACAATGCAGCGAAGCAGTCTGCGACCGGCCTCGAACTTGACGCGACTTGGAGCCCAACGGCGAACCTGACACTGTCATTCGCAGGGACATTCCTGGATCCTGTCTATGACGATTTCATCGACTTTAATGGCAACAATCTCTCTGGCACCAACGTGTCAGGCGTGTCTGATGTCATCACATCGACATCTGTACTGTACGAATTTGGTGTTCTCGAAACAGATTGGGACGGCTTCTTCCGTGCCGATTGGCAGTATGAAGCCGATTCAGACTTTGGTGATGGCGGCGCGACTGCCCCAATCAACGCGGCGCTGGAAGATCTCTTCGATCGCGAAGTGAACAATGTGAACGCCTCACTTGGTTTCACATCTGCGAATGGTCTTGGGATCACGCTGTGGGGTCGTAACATCTTCGACCATGAGTATATCACAACGGCCTTCCCAGGTGTTGCGCAGGCTGGAACCTGGACAGGTTACCCAAGCCAGCCACGCACCTATGGTGTGACGGTTCGCAAAGTCTTCTAAGCTAAGCTTAGACAGCAAGTCATCGGAGAAGCCCCGCCAATTCGGTGGGGCTTTTTCTATGCCTTCCGGCGGACCAGGAGCGCGGCGAGCACAAACATGACCAGTTCGAACCCCGCAAAGTACCAGTTCGAAGCCATTGCTGTATCGCCATAGAAATATGAGGCGCCGCGTCCGAGAACATAGCCGCCCATATAGGCCGCAATGAAGCAGAGCGCGGCGAACTCAAATCGTTCGCGTAGGCCACCAAGCAGGCACAAAAGCGCTGCACCGAGGCTAACGCCGCCATAAATGCCGCGCATCTCGAAAACGCCGGAAACACCTTCGGCAGACACTCCAAGCCGGGAGGTCATTCCGACCGGGTCGGTGATCGACCAGACGCCAAAAGCGAGGAACATGAGGGCGGTAAATAGAAGAAAAATTCGTGTAAGCATGGCCTTTGAAATAGGCCGTGTTTCGATCTTGTCGAATGTGATGACATTCGGGACGCATAGGGCTTGTTTTCCGCAAGATGGTAGGAGAGAAGGCTGCTAGATCGTGCGTGCTGAAACACGGCGATGTTTGTAGATTAGAAGGATCCTCCCATGCCATTTGATTCCCCGCGTCACGATTGGACGAAAGATGAAATCCAATCGATTTATGAGCAGTCTCTAGATACGTTGGTGGGGCAGGCGCTCGAGGTGAAGCGCGCGAATTGGCCGGACGGCGCACTCCAGAAATCGCAGCTGCTTTCAATCAAGACCGGCGGCTGCCCTGAGGATTGCGGATATTGCAGTCAGTCCGCGCATTTTGACACTGACGTTGATGCGGAAAAGCTGATGCCTTTGGACGAGGTTGTGGCGGCCGCCAAGCGGGCCAAGGCCGGCGGTGCGGACAGGTTCTGCATGGGGGCGGGCTGGCGCTCTTTGAAAGACCGGGATGTTCCGAAAGTCGCCGCGATGATCTCTGCGGTGAAAGCGGAAGGCCTAGAGACCTGTGTCACGCTTGGCATGCTCGAGGACGGACAGGCTGAGGCGCTGAAAGCGGCCGGCCTCGACTATTACAACCATAATC
>SPKZ01000602.1_pt1 | contig 11516 bp, 5 predicted proteins | sample 2456571 | NCBI WGS metagenome assembly SPKZ01 (sample SAMN11192286, study PRJNA482655) | marine metagenome | biome: ENVO:00000447; feature: ENVO:00000244|ENVO:00000211|ENVO:00000569|ENVO:00002023; material: ENVO:00002151; isolation source: ocean water from marine abyssalpelagic zone ...
ACCAAGGGCACCAGCCTGACCGAGAAGGTTCTGGCTGAACTGGATCGTGAGCAGTGGTTCAAGCTCAAGTTGTCCGATGCGGAGCTCAACGAGGCAGTTGCCTCTGCACAGCGCCAACTGGAAGAGCAGAACAAGCTGCTGGAAGAGCGCTTCGAAGACAAGAAGAGCAAGCTGCAGAGCGGCGACGATCTGGCGCCGGGCGTCCTTAAGATCGTCAAGGTGTATCTCGCTGTTAAGCGTCGTATCCAGCCTGGCGACAAGATGGCCGGACGTCATGGTAACAAGGGTGTTATCTCGGTCATTATGCCCGTGGAAGACATGCCCTACGATGAGAACGGTGAGCCCGTTGATATCGTACTGAATCCGCTGGGCGTGCCCTCGCGGATGAACGTGGGCCAGATTCTGGAAACCCACCTGGGTATGGCTGCCAAGGGTCTTGGCGACAAGATCAATGGCATGCTCGAAGAGCAGCGCAAAGTGGCCGAGGTTCGCAAGTTCCTTGAAGCCGTTTACAACAATGGCGCGGGTCGTATCGAAGACCTGAAGTCACTGAGCGATACGGAGATCATGGAGCTGGCTGGTAACCTTGCCGGCGGTGTACCCATGGCAACGCCCGTGTTTGACGGCGCGGCTGAAGAGTCCATCAAGGAGCTTCTCAAGCTGGCTGATATGCCAGAGAGCGGTCAGTTCACGCTGTACGATGGTCGTACCGGTGACACCTTTGATCGTCCGGTCACTGTGGGTTACATGTATATGCTCAAGCTCAACCACCTGGTGGATGACAAGATGCATGCGCGTTCCACGGGATCCTATAGCCTGGTAACTCAGCAGCCGCTGGGTGGTAAGGCACAGTTCGGTGGCCAGCGCTTCGGTGAGATGGAGGTCTGGGCGCTGGAAGCATACGGTGCGGCGTACACGCTGCAGGAGATGCTGACCGTGAAGTCAGACGACGTCACGGGCCGTACCAAGATGTACAAAAACATTGTCGATGGCGATCATCGCATGGAGCCGGGCATGCCCGAGTCCTTCAATGTGTTGGTCAAGGAAATCCGCTCGCTCGGTATCGATATAGAGCTGGAAAACGACTGACACGCAGCGACCCCCGCGCGCGGGGGTTTGCCCTAAACAATGAAGGACAACGGTTGGCAGCCTGGTGCTGCCAGCAGAAGGAAAACCTCGCGGAGGAAAGACCTTGAAAGATCTACTTAATTTGCTGAAGTCCCAAGGACAGACAGACGAATTCGACTCAATCCGAATCGGCCTGGCATCGCCGGAGATGATTCGTTCCTGGTCGTTCGGGGAAGTGAAAAAGCCCGAGACCATTAACTACCGTACGTTCAAGCCCGAGCGTGACGGCTTGTTCTGCGCCAAGATTTTTGGCCCGGTGAAGGACTATGAGTGCCTGTGTGGTAAGTACAAGCGCCTGAAGCACCGCGGTGTTATCTGTGAAAAGTGTGGCGTTGAAGTCGCACTGGCAAAAGTGCGTCGTGAGCGCATGGGTCACATTGAACTTGCCAGCCCGGTTGCACACATCTGGTTCCTGAAGTCACTGCCGTCCCGTATCGGTTTGCTGCTGGATATGACCCTGCGTGATATCGAGCGTGTGCTGTACTTCGAATCCTATGTGGTAACCGATCCCGGTATGACCACGTTGGAGCATGGGCAACTGCTGACAGATGAGCAGTACTACGAGTCCATGGAAGAGTTTGGTGACGAGTTCTCGGCCAAGATGGGTGCCGAGGCTGTTCAGGATCTGATGATGCAATTGGACCTGGACGGAGAGATTGCACGCCTGCGTGAAGAGATCCCCGCCACAAATTCTGAAACCAAGATCAAGAAGCTGTCCAAGCGCCTTAAGCTGATGGAAGCTTTCGCCAACTCCGGCAATAAGCCAGAGTGGATGGTGTTGAACGCGCTGCCAGTGCTGCCACCGGATCTTCGTCCGCTGGTTCCGCTGGACGGTGGCCGCTTCGCGACTTCAGACCTGAACGATCTGTATCGTCGCGTTATCAACCGTAACAACCGCCTCAAGCGCCTGCTGGACCTGAACGCACCGGACATCATCGTGCGCAACGAAAAGCGGATGCTGCAGGAGTCTGTGGATGCGCTGCTGGATAACGGACGTCGCGGTCGTGCGATTACCGGCTCCAACAAGCGTCCGCTGAAATCGCTGGCAGACATGATCAAGGGTAAGCAGGGTCGTTTCCGTCAGAACCTGCTGGGTAAGCGGGTGGACTACTCTGGCCGTTCCGTGATCGTGGTTGGCCCCACGCTGCGACTGCACCAGTGTGGCCTTCCCAAGAAGATGGCCCTTGAGCTGTTTAAGCCCTTTATCTTCGGCAAGCTGGAAGCGCGTGGTCTTGCGACTACCATCAAGGCTGCCAAGAAGATGGTAGAACGCGAGCCGCCAGAAGTTTGGGACATCCTCGCCGAAGTTATCCGCGAGCACCCGGTACTTCTGAACCGTGCCCCGACGCTTCACCGTCTTGGCATCCAGGCCTTTGAGCCTGTGCTGATTGAAGGTAAGGCAATTCAGCTGCACCCTCTGGTCTGTGCGGCCTATAACGCTGACTTTGACGGTGACCAGATGGCGGTACACGTGCCGCTGACACTGGAAGCCCAGTTGGAAGCGCGTGCTCTGATGATGTCGACCAACAACATCCTGTCGCCCGCAAACGGCGAGCCCATCATTGTGCCTTCGCAGGACGTGGTATTGGGCCTGTACTACATGACCCGCGAGCGTATCAACGCCAAGGGCGAGGGTATGGTCTTCGCTAACGTGGCTGAGGTGCACCGCGCCTACATTGGTGAGCAGGTTGACCTGCACGCACGCGTTAAAGTGCGCATCACTGAGAACGTGCAGATGGAAGGGGGGGACAGCGTAGCGCGCACCTTCGTCGCCGAAACGACCGTAGGTCGAGCCCTGCTGTGGGAGATCGTACCCGAAGGCCTGGCCTTCGATATGGTCAACCAGCCCATGGCCAAGAAGGCGATCTCTCGCATCATCAACCGTTGCTACCGTGTAGTGGGCCTGAAGGCCACGGTTATCTTCGCTGACCGCCTGATGTACACAGGTTACGAGTACTCCACGCGTTCCGGCGCCTCGATTGGTGTGAATGATTTCGTCATTCCGGATGCCAAGGCTGAGTTGATTGATCACGCCGAAGCGGAAGTCAAAGAAATCGAAGACCAGTACGCAGCCGGCCTGGTAACCCAGGGTGAGAAGTACAACAAGGTCATCGACATCTGGTCACGTGCGAACGACCTGGTGTCCAAGTCGATGATGGAAGGTCTTTCAAAAGAGACCGTGGTCAACAAAGACGGAGAAGATGAAGAGCAGTCTTCGTTTAACTCTGTGTTTATCTATGCCGATTCCGGTGCGCGTGGTTCGCCCGCTCAGATCCGTCAGTTGGCGGGTATGCGTGGTCTGATGGCCAAGCCCGATGGCTCGATCATCGAAACACCCATCGTTGCGAACTTCCGTGAAGGTTTGAACGTACTGCAGTACTTCATCTCTACGCACGGTGCTCGTAAGGGTCTGGCGGATACGGCACTGAAAACTGCAAACTCCGGTTACCTGACACGTCGATTGGTCGACGTTGCCCAGGACTTGGTGGTGACAGAAGAAGACTGTGGCACAGACACCGGTCTGCTGATGACACCCGTTATTGATGGTGGCGACATCATCGAATCTCTGGGTGATCGCGTACTGGGCCGTATTGTTGCGCGCGATGTGATCAAGCCCGGCACCGAAGACGAGATTGCCATTACTGCGGGCACTATGCTCGACGAGTTGTGGATTACGCGCATCGAAGAGATGGGTATCGACGAAGTTGAAGTGCGCTCTCCGATCACCTGTGAGACACGCCACGGTATCTGCTCCACCTGTTACGGACGCGACCTGGCACGTGGTCACAAGGTGAACATGGGTGAAGCGATTGGTGTCGTAGCTGCACAGTCGATTGGTGAGCCGGGTACCCAGCTGACCATGCGTACTTTCCACATTGGTGGTGCGGCCTCCCGTGCGACAGCGCAGGACAACATCCAGGTGATGAACGACGGTACTATCCGTCTGCACAACCTGAAGTCGGTAGAGCGTACCGACGGTACACTGATTGCAGTTTCGCGTTCCGGTGAGCTGTCACTGCTGGATACCATGGGCCGTGAGCGTGAGCGCTACAAGCTGCCCTACGGTGCGGTGATCAAGGTTGCTGACCACGCAGAAGTGAAAGCTGGCGACGTCGTTGCCAACTGGGATCCGCACACGCACCCAATCATCACTGAGGTTGCGGGTACAGCCAAGTTCAGTGGTATGGACGAAGGCATTACCGTCAAGCGCAAGACAGATGATCTAACCGGTCTGTCCAGCATCGAAGTCATCGAGCCGGGTGAGCGCCCTGCAGCCGGCAAGGACATTCGTCCTGCAGTAACGCTGGTCGACGATAAAGGTAAGGAGCTGTGCCTGGCCGGCACCAATGTGCCAGCCCATTACTTCCTGCCTGCGCTTGCGCTGGTGAGCATGGAAGATGGCGCCAAGCTGGAAGCGGGTGACGTGATTGCCCGTATCCCGCAGGAAGGTTCCAAGACCCGTGATATTACCGGTGGTCTGCCGCGCGTTGCCGACTTGTTCGAAGCGCGTAAGCCGAAAGAGCCTGCGATTCTGGCTGAGATTTCGGGCACCGTTTCCTTCGGTAAGGAAACCAAAGGCAAGCGTCGTCTGGTGATCACACCGACTGACGGCAAGCCGCTGGCGGATGGCTCGGATCACTACGAGGCATTGATCCCGAAATGGCGCAACCTGTCCGTGTTCGAAGGTGAATACGTAGAGAAAGGCGAGATCGTTTCAGAAGGTCCGCTGAGCCCGCACGACATCCTCAGGCTCAAAGGCATTGAGGAACTGGCGAACTACATCGTCAACGAGATTCAGGAGGTTTACCGCCTCCAGGGCGTGAAGATCAACGATAAGCACATCGAGGTGATTGTTCGCCAGATGCTGCGTAAGGTGATCATCAATGCGGCGGGTGACTCTAACTTCATCAAGGGTGAGCAGGTCGAGTACGTTAGCTTCCTCGAAGAGAACGAGCGTTTGCAGGCCGAAGGTCTGGTGGTTGCCGGTGGTGAGCGTGAGCTGTTGGGTATCACCAAAGCGTCGCTGGCAACCGAGAGCTTTATCTCTGCGGCCTCCTTCCAGGAGACAACACGTGTACTGACTGAAGCTGCCGTAACTGGTAAGCGCGACTACCTCCGTGGTTTGAAAGAGAACGTAGTTGTGGGTCGACTGATTCCCGCGGGTACCGGCCTTGCTTACCATGAGGAGCGCAAGCGTACCCGTGATGGTGAGACTGAGATGACTGTGTCTGCTCAGGACATCGAGGCGGCACTGCGTGAGGAACTGATGGCTGAGGAGTAATTCTCAAGCCAGCGCAAGAAAGGCGGTGAGTGTTCTCACCGCCTTTTTTTTGTTTGGGAAATCGTTCGCTCTGGTAGTGACCACCACTGTGAATTGATGGCCCAGCCCACACAGTGGCCTCGATCTGTGTCCTTCCTGCCTTCCTTCCTGTGTATTCAGTTTTAGAGCGTGATCGATCGAAGCTCGGGCCCATTCAGCAACAGAGTTACGGGAAGCACCTGTGCATGCTGAATCAGGCAGTGATTCTTAAACGCCAAGGTTGACCCGACGGCATCGCCGTAGAGCGCGAACCCCTGAAAGCAGGGCACAAAAAAGCCGGCGCTAGGCCGGCTTTCTTGATGAGAGCAGGATTTAGCCCGCTTTCTTACGCTCTGCGACTTCAGCAATGACTTCATCAGATACGTTCTGAGGGCAAGGCATGTAGTGTGAGAACTCCATGGAGAACTGACCACGGCCAGAAGTCATGGTACGCAGGTGGCCGATGTAGCCGAACATCTCTGACAGTGGTACGTCAGCCTTGATGCGAACGCCAGTGGCGCCAGCGTCCTGGTCTTTGATCATGCCGCGGCGACGGTTGAGGTCACCGATAACGTCACCCACGTGATCGTCTGGGGTGAATACGTCAACTTTCATGATCGGCTCGATCAGCTGTGCGCCCGCCTTTGGCATAGACTGACGGAAGGCGCCTTTGGCGGCCAGCTCGAAGGCGATGGCCGAGGAGTCAACCGCGTGGAACGCACCATCGTACAGCTCGATCTCTACGTCCAGAACGGGGAAGCCAGCAATCGGGCCTTCTTCCATCATGACCTGGAAACCCTTCTCAATCGCGGGGAAGAATTCCTTGGGAACGTTACCGCCCACAACGGTCGAGGAGAACGCGAAGCCAGAACCGGGCTCGCCGGGCTTGATGCGGTAGTCGATCTTACCGAACTGACCAGAACCACCTGACTGCTTCTTGTGCGTGTAGGAGTCTTCGATAGCCGTGGTGATCGTCTCGCGGTAGGCAACCTGTGGCTTGCCGACTTCCAGCTCTACACCGTAGGTGCGCTTGAGGATGTCGACTTTAACGTCCAGGTGAAGCTCGCCCATACCTTTGAGGATGGTCTCGCCAGAGTCTTCGTCTGTCTCGACGCGGAAGGAGGGGTCTTCAGCAACCATCTTGCCGATCGCAATACCCATTTTCTCTGCACCGCCCTTGTCTTTGGGAGCAACAGCGATCGAGATTACCGGCTCTGGGAACACCATGGCTTCCAGTGTACAGGGCACCTTCGGATCACACAGTGTGTGACCGGTTTGTACATTCTTCATACCAACGATGGCGATAATGTCGCCGGCCTGGGCGGAGTCCAGCTCGGCACGGTCGTTGGCGTGCATCTCAACCATTCGGCCGATGCGCTCAGTCTTGCCGGTGAAGGAGTTAAGGATGGTGTCGCCTTTCTGCAACTTACCGGAGTAGATGCGAACGAAGGTCAGAGCACCGAAGCGGTCGTCCATGATCTTGAACGCCAGTGCGCGCAGCGGCTCTTCAGGATCAACAGTTGCCACCTCACCAGTAGGCTCACCGGCTTCGTCTGTCAGCGGCTGCGGATCGACTTCGGTTGGGTTGGGCAGGTAGTCGACAACGGCGTCCAGCACCAGCTGGATACCCTTGTCCTTGAACGCAGAACCACAGTACGTGGGGAAGAAGTCCAGTTTGCGAGTGCCTTCGCGGATGCAGCGCTTGATGTCGTCCATGGAGGGTTCGTTACCTTCCAGGTACTGTTCCATCAGGTCATCATCCTGCTCGACAGCCATCTCGATCAGCTTCTCGCGCCACTCTTCGACTTCGTCAACCATGTCTTCGGGGACATCAGTGATATCAAACTTCTCGGGGTTGCCCGGATCAGGCCATACGTGCGCTTTGCGAGTCAGCAGATCGACAACGCCGATGAAACCGTCTTCGCGGCCAATGGGAAGAACCATGACCAGCGGGTTGGCACCCAGTACGTCTTCAACCTGCTTAACAACGCGGTAGAAATCAGCACCGATACGGTCCAGCTTGTTGACGAAGATCAGGCGGGATACTTCTGATTCGTTGGCGTAGCGCCAGTTGGTTTCCGACTGTGGCTCAACGCCACCGGAGCCGCAGAATACACCCACGCCGCCATCGAGAACCTTCAGTGAACGATAAACTTCAACGGTGAAGTCTACGTGTCCGGGCGTGTCGATGATGTTCAGGCGATGATCTTTCCAGAAACAGGTAGTTGCTGCAGATTGAATGGTAATACCACGCTCCTGCTCCTGCTCCATGAAGTCAGTGGTTGCCTGGCCATCGTGCACCTCACCGGTTTTATGGATCTTACCGGTGAGCTTCAGGATGCGCTCAGTGGTGGTGGTTTTACCGGCGTCAACGTGTGCGAAGATGCCGATGTTGCGGTACAAAGATAAGTCAGCCATGGGTATTCCCGGTTGATTTCGTATGGGCGGAAAAAAATAGGGCGCAATGGTACAGGAAAGCTGCGCGGTTGGGGAGGAAAATCGACCGCTTTTTGAGCGCGTAAGGCGTAAATTTTCCGGCTGCTCCAGTACGAAAGCCTGACACCCCCAATTCACTACAACGGTAAGTCTTCCTTCCTTATATACGACTGCTGCAAACGGGTATTGAGAATCGCTTGAAGTGGGTTATTTGTGGCCAGTTATCCGCCTCGGGAAGACCTACTTGGGCAAGAGCCTAAGTGCTTGACTCGCCTACCGTCGGTCTATAGAATTCCGCCTCCTCTTTCGGGGGGTCCCCTGCGCGTCTGTTTTTCAGGTCGCACCATGCAAGGGCTGCTTCGACTGGGAGCCATGGCGGTAACGCCATGAAACACAAACATATTTTGGAGTTCAAACTGAATGGCAACGATCAACCAGTTGGTTCGTAAGCCGAGAAAGCGCAAGGTCGCCAAGAGTGACGTACCCGCACTGCAGGCTTGCCCGCAGCGTCGTGGTGTGTGCACCCGTGTTTATACGACTACGCCCAAGAAGCCGAACTCTGCACTGCGTAAAGTCTGCCGTGTGCGCCTGACCAATGGCTATGAAGTTTCTTCATACATTGGTGGTGAAGGCCACAACCTGCAGGAGCACAGTGTGGTTCTGATTCGTGGCGGTCGTGTAAAGGACCTGCCCGGTGTGCGTTATCACACCGTGCGCGGCAGCCTGGACACCTCTGGAGTAGCCGACCGTAAGCAAGGTCGCTCCAAGTACGGTGCCAAGCGTCCCAAGTAAGGGATCTCAGCTGTAACACAACCACGTTGTAAGTAAGGCCGAACCCCTGCCTCCCCCGCCTACAAGTGGCAGGTTGGTGTTCGGGTAAACCTGAAGAGAGAGAAGGGCAATAGCATGCCAAGAAGACGCGTAGTCGCTAAACGCGAAGTACTGCCGGATCCCAAATTCGGTAACGTAACGCTAGCGAAATTCATGAACCATGTAATGGTAAGCGGCAAGAAGTCAGTCGCCGAGAGCATTGTTTACGGTGCACTCGATATTGTTCAGGACAAACTGAGCAAAGACCCCCTCGAAGTATTCGACGAAGCGCTGGAAAACATCGCACCCATGGTAGAGGTAAAGTCTCGCCGTGTGGGTGGTGCAACCTACCAGGTGCCGGTTGAAGTCCGTCCTTCCCGCCGTGTAGCGCTGTCCATGCGCTGGCTGGTGGAGTACGCACGTAACCGCGGTGAGAAGTCTATGCGCCAGCGTCTGGCCGGTGAAATCATCGACGCATCTCAGGGCAAGGGTAATGCCGTGAAGAAGCGCGAAGATGTGCACCGCATGGCGGAAGCCAACAAGGCGTTCTCACACTACCGTTTCTAAGCCGTCTGGCAGTCTTTCTGCGGAGAGTCTTACGTGGCACGTAAAACACCGATCAACAGATACAGGAATATTGGTATCTGCGCGCACGTGGATGCGGGTAAAACCACCACCACCGAGCGCGTCCTGTTCTACACCGGTCTTTCTCACAAGATCGGTGAAGTGCATGACGGTGCAGCCACGATGGACTGGATGGAGCAGGAGCAGGAGCGGGGTATCACAATTACCTCTGCTGCAACCACCTGCTTCTGGCGCGGTATGGATGCGCAATTCGATGAACACCGCATCAATATCATCGATACGCCCGGGCACGTAGATTTCACCATTGAGGTGGAGCGTTCCCTGCGCGTATTGGACGGTGCTGTCGTTGTACTGTGCGGCTCATCAGGCGTGCAACCACAGACAGAAACGGTTTGGCGACAAGCCAACAAGTATCACGTACCGCGCATGGTCTTCGTCAACAAGATGGACCGTGCGGGTGCGGATTTCCGCAGCGTTGTAAGTCAACTGACAGAGCGGCTGGGTGCAAACCCTGTGCCTCTGCAAATGACCATTGGCGCTGAGGACGAATTTAAAGGCGTTGTAGACCTTGTTAAGAACAAGGCCATCATCTGGAGCGAAGCCGATCAGGGCATGAGCTTCGAGTACGCCGATGTCCCCGCGGACATGGCCGATGAAGTCGCGGAAATGCGCGAGTTCATGATTGAGGCTGCCGCGGAGGCAACCGAAGAGCTCATGGAGAAATACCTTGAAGAGGGTGAGCTCACAGAAGATGAAATCAAGGAAGGCATTCGTGCTCGTACGCTGGCGAACGAAATTGTTCCCGTGCTGGGCGGTAGTGCCTTCAAGAACAAAGGGGTTCAGGCCGTCCTCGATGCGGTGATTGAGTACATGCCTGCGCCGACGGAAGTGAAAGCCATCGAAGGAACGCTGGACGACGGTGAAACTGTCGATACGCGCGAGGCCGATGATAACGCACCGTTTGCTGCCCTGGCGTTCAAGATAGCGACAGATCCATTTGTCGGCACACTGACGTTCTTCCGTGTGTACTCTGGCAAACTGGAAAGCGGTACCGGCGTGTTCAATTCTGTGAAGCAGAAGAAAGAGCGCGTGGGCCGCATGGTGCAGATGCACTCCAATAGTCGCGAGGAAATCAAAGAAGTTCTGGCGGGCGATATTGCTGCGGCCGTGGGGCTGAAAGATGTTACGACCGGGGACACGCTTTGCGACATTGGCAGCCCCATCGTGCTGGAACGTATGGAGTTCCCTGAACCTGTTATTTCGGTAGCGGTAGAGCCGCGCTCGCAGGCCGATCAGGAGAAGATGGGTGTAGCGCTGGGCAAGTTGGCTCAGGAAGATCCTTCTTTCCGCGTTAAGACCGACGAGGAAACAGGCCAGACCATCATCTCCGGCATGGGTGAGCTTCACCTGGATATTATCGTTGACCGTATGCGTCGCGAGTTCAGCGTTGAGGCAAATATTGGTAAGCCCCAGGTGGCCTACCGCGAAGCAATTCGCAACATCTCCGAAATTGAAGGCAAGTTCGTTCGCCAATCCGGTGGTCGTGGCCAGTACGGCCATGTCTGGATCAAGTTTGAGCCCGCCGAAGACCCGAACGATGAGGGGTTGGAATTCGTCAACGAGATCGTTGGCGGGATTGTGCCGCGAGAATACATCCCTGCGGTGCAAAAGGGTGTTGAAGAACAAATGCAAAACGGGGTGCTGGCTGGTTACCCCCTGCTGGGGCTGAAGGCCACCTTGTACGATGGATCTTTCCACGATGTGGACTCCAACGAAATGGCTTTCAAGATTGCTGCCAGCATGGCCACAAAGAAGTTGGCCGAGCACGGCGGTGCGGTGTTACTCGAGCCTGTTATGAAGGTTGAGGTAGTTACCCCGGAAGAAAATATGGGCGATGTGGTGGGAGACCTGAATCGCCGACGTGGCCTCATTGCCGGCATGGATGAAAATCCATCCGGGAAGGTGGTCAACGCTGAAGTGCCGCTGGCGGAGATGTTTGGTTATGCGACCGACCTGCGCAGCGCTACCCAGGGACGCGCGACGTACACTATGGAGTTTTCCAAGTACGCCGAAGCGCCCAGCAATATTGCGGATGCGATCATCTCCAAAAACGCAACTCATTAACTAATCGACAATCTCATACAGAGGTGAATTAAAGTGGCAAAGGAAACATTTGAGCGTACGAAACCCCACGTAAACGTGGGCACAATTGGTCACGTTGACCACGGTAAGACTACTCTGACGGCAGCGCTGACAC
>SPKZ01010714.1_pt1 | contig 11513 bp, 7 predicted proteins | sample 2456571 | NCBI WGS metagenome assembly SPKZ01 (sample SAMN11192286, study PRJNA482655) | marine metagenome | biome: ENVO:00000447; feature: ENVO:00000244|ENVO:00000211|ENVO:00000569|ENVO:00002023; material: ENVO:00002151; isolation source: ocean water from marine abyssalpelagic zone ...
AATAACAAATTCTGGCCGACAGTTAATAGAATTGATGATGTTTATGGGGATCGGAACTTGATTTGTAGTTGTCCTCCTGTTGATAGTTATGTTGATTAGGTTTTGTGTGAACATGTATTCAAAAATTAGACAAAGGTAATTAAAAATAGACAAAGTCATAGTTTGTCTATTTTTTAAAGTGAAATTTGATCTAAAACTAGATAAAGCGAGCTGCTGTAGCTCGCTTTTTTATTGGAATAAATTTACCTGGTTTTTTATCAATACAATTTTACCCAACCAAGCCAAATCATACCTATTCCTATCTAATCCGATGTACATCACTCTACTTATATGAGATATTAAACTTCACTAAATCTATTTGTTAAATGGTTAATAAAATGACTGAACGTTGGCTTTCTGTCGAAGAAATTGCTGATTACTTAGGTGTTAGCAAAGACACAATTTACGCTTGGCGTGACAAAAAAGGCTTACCTGCTCATCGCATAGGTCGTTTTTGGAAGTTTAAGGCTGTTGAGGTTGACGCATGGGTTATTAATGGTGATGCTGCTGACCACTCGAAGGAGCAAAGTAAATGAGTGATACCAAAAACAAGCTGTCACTTACTTTAAGACCAGCAATGATTCATGAAAGTAGAATAGTAGCCGAGCAATACAATGTTTTAAAAGATTGGAAGTTGGTTCGTGATGAAGTTTTAACAAACAATCTACTACAAGCTCGAACAGAGAGTACATCCCGCACAATGTACGGTGAGGTTTCTAAGCGTCTAAAAAATTTAACTGATGATGAATTGTCGTTAATGACCACATCAGATTTAGACGCAGACGCTAAGCACCTGGTATGGTTGGCAATCTGTCGCCAATATTTATTTACCTATCAATTTGCTATTGAAGTTGTATCCGAACATTTTAGTAAGAGTCGATTCAAATTATATGCTGAAGATTATGTAGCTTTTTTAAACGCGAAAGCAGAATGGCACAGTAATCTAGACAATATTACTCAACAATCAAGATATAAAGCCCAGCAAATTATGTTCAAAATGTTAGCCGAGTGTGGGTTAGTTAACAAAGACAAAGAGCTATTGCATCAGAGCCTTTCTCCTCAACTAATAGAGTTGATTCAGTTAACCAATATTGATGATCTTAGAATCTTCCCTGGGGAATATGTTTAATATGGGTAATTCATTTAACAGTGGTTTAACCAAAGCTAATTTAAAGGATGCATATGTTCACTTAACAAATGTTTTACAAAGCGACTCTTTTCTTAACATGGAAGGGTTGAATGGTGATATCCCGTTTCACATTTGTCCATATGATCCTGCATTGCAAACCGACATAAACTTGTTAATAAAGCAACTTACAAATTACTTATCAGATATGCAAGTTAAGGTACTTGAGATCAACTTGTATAACTTAGTCATTGAACTATTAAAAGAAGAAGGTGACTGGGAATGGTTATTAGAAAATGAAGCCACACTGGGAAGAGATGAGTTAAGAGAAGAGCTACAAGGCATTTTAGATATTGAATTAGTTATAACACCAGCAATCACCCAAATGATGCAAAAAGCAGAGTTTAAAGTATTGCTAATTACGGGTGTGGGTGAAGTGTTTCCGTACATTCGATCACATAACATCCTCAATAACTTACAAAAAAATGCAAAGGATAAGCCTACACTAATGTTTTTTCCAGGTGAATATAAACACTCAGTTGAAACTGGCGCATCACTTGTTCTATTTGGAAAACTTGAAGACGATAAGTACTACCGAGCATTTAATATACTAGATCGCGCTATTTAAGGATTAAGCAGACATATTATGAAATTATCGCAATTATTTACGAAAGAAGTAGATCGCACAATTGAAGGCGTAATCAAAGCAGATGATGATGAAAGTTTAAGATTAGAATTAGAGGAATATGTAATTACAAGGGAAGTGTCTAAGCGGTTAGATGAATTTCTTGATGCTTACTTAAATTACAGTGGCGCTAACGGTGTTTGGATCTCTGGTTTTTTTGGTTCAGGTAAATCCCATTTACTTAAAATGTTAGCGTTGTTGTTAGCAAATAAACCTGTAGAAGATACAGCACCATTAGAACTCTTTTTAAAAAAATCACCATTAAATGAAGGTGGAATTTTTGCTAATGATTTAAAACGAGCAGCTAACATTCCATCTGAAAGTATACTTTTTAACATTGATCAAAAAGCCGATGTAATTAGTAAAACAGAGCTAGATGCATTAATAGCTGTATTCGTTAAAGTGTTCGATGAACACTGTGGATATTGCTCTAAACATGCCTATGTAGCTCAGTTTGAAAGAGAGTTAAATGAAGCTGGTCACTTAAATGATTTTGTTAAAATATTTGAACAAAAATCTAATGCATCTTGGGAAAAAGGACGTGTTCGTAAGAGATATTATTCATTTATAGATGCATCCTACAATGAAATATACAACCAAGATATGTCAGGTATTCTTGATAAATATCGCGCAGATTATCGCCTATCTATTGAAGATTTTGCAGAGCAAGTACAAAGTTATATATCTGAGCAAGAAGAAGGCTTCAGATTAAACTTTTTTGTTGATGAAGTTGGTCAATACATCGCTGGCAATACAAAGCTTATGACCAATCTACAAACGGTTGCTGAAAGTTTAGCAACTAAAAGTAAAGGGCAAGCTTGGATTATAGTTACAGCTCAAGAAGATATGTCTTCTGTTATTGGTGAATCTGATCAAAAAAGTGGCAATGACTTTACAAAAATTCAAGCTCGGTTTAAAAATAGAATGAAGCTTACCAGTCAAGACGTTGCCGAAGTCATTCAGCGTCGTTTGCTTGAGAAAAAAGACGAGTTTATTCCTCAGTTAACAGATTTATACCATCAACAAGAAAATAACTTTAAAACATTATTTGATTTTGCTGACGGCTCACAATCATACCGTAACTTTAAAGACAGAGAGCACTTTTTACAGAGCTACCCGTTTATTCCATACCAGTTTGGTCTATTTCAATCAGCCATACAAAATTTATCAACGCATAGTGCTTTTGAAGGTAAACATAGCTCTGTGGGTGAGCGTTCAATGTTAGGCGTTTTCCAAGCAGTAGCCATTACCATAAAAGATCATGAACTTGGTGAGCTAGCAACTTTTGATTTAATGTTTGAAGGTATTCGTACCGCGCTTAAAACAGCAAACCAACAATCTATTTTAAAAGCTGAACTTCAGTTAGACAACAAATTTGCAGTTCGTTTATTGAAAGCTCTGTTCTTGGTTAAATACGTAAAAGAATTCAAATCAACGTTAAGAAACTTATGCATTCTAATGCACGATAGTTTTACACGCGATATACCTTCATTAAAAATAGATATTGAAGAAGCGTTAAATTTACTCGTTAAACAAACTTATATTCAACGTAGTGGTGACTTGTTTGAATATTTAACTGATGAAGAACAAGACATCGAAAAAGAGATCAAAAATGTAGAAATAGATACAGATGTTATTGCTTCTGAACTTGAAAAATTAATCTACGATGGTGTTCTTAAAAATAGAAAAATTCGTTGGCAAGAAAATAATCAAGATTACCCCTTTAGCCGAAAGTTAGATGACAAATTATCTGGTCGTGAAAATGAGTTAGCGATCAATGTTATCACTTCTTTTCATGATCATAGTGATAAATTTGAAAAACATAAATCTGATACTTTATTCAATGATGAGCTGCGTATAGTTCTACCAGAAAGTGCTCGGTTAGTAATTGACTTAATTCTCTATAAACAAACTGAAAAATATGTTGCTCACGAAACTAAAGCAACACAGCAAGAAAGTATAAAACGAATTCTCACTGAAAAAGGCATTCACAACGTTGAGCGTTTAAACCAACTTAAAGCATTAACATCTAAACTTGTCGGCAGCGCAAAGTACTTTGTTGCAGGTGCTGAAATTGAATTGAGTGGTGAAGACGGCCAAAACAAAATGGTTAGAGCATTTGGTGAGTTGATAAAGCACACTTACCCAAATATCAAAATGTTGAGGGATATTGCTTATAGTGAAAATGATATTACCGACATTATCAAAAAAGCAGGGCAAGGCTTGTTAGGTAATGACACTCAGCTTCCTGAAGCCCAACAGGAGATGTTCTCCTTTGTTCAAAGTAATAGCCGAGGCGGTATTCGTACAACTGTTAAATCATTGCTTGAAAAATTTGAAATTAAACCGAATGGTTGGTCTTATGCTGCCATACTATGCAACCTCGCACACTTATGTGCAGCAGGTAAAATTGAAGTTCGTGAAACCACTAATTTACTTGATGATACCGACCTAGTAAGAGCATTACGTAATACTGGTATGCATGGTATCTTAATACTCGATCCACAAGTTGAATTTACGCCATCACAAATTCGTGGTGTTAAAGAATTCTATAGCGATTACTTTGAGAAAGTTGTTCATGCGACAGAAGCTAAAGCCATTGCCAAAGAACTACAAGAGTCGTTTGCAATTCAGGCTACAGAGCTTGATAAATTACAGTCACAATCAGCGCAATATCCATTTTTGCGAATATTGGTTGATATTGTCACTAAGCTTCAAGAATTCAAAACTAAGCCGTATACATGGTTTATGACAGAGCTAACACATCATGAAAATACATGGTTTGACTATAAAGAAAAGACTATAGATCCCATTGTTAAATTTATGAAAGGTCCCCAAAAATCTACTTTTGATAGAGCAAAACAAGTAATAAGGGAACAAAATGAAAATATTGAATATATTGATGGTACTGAGTACCAACAAATAAAAGATGCCTTAGTTAGCGCGACTATTTTTAAAGGCAGCGCTATCCAACAGCTTAAAAGTGATACCGACGCTCTAGAAAATATAATTGCAGAGCAGATTAATGCTGAGCGTAAAAAAACGGTTGGGTTAATTGAGCGCTTACAAGAAAAGTTAATAGGTTTTGATGAGTACAAGTCGTTAGAACAAGATAAGCAGGAACAATTGGTTTCCGAATTTACTCGTGCTACTGATAAATTGAAGCAGCAAACGTATATTGGAAAGTTACGTGATGAAGCAAGACGATTCGAAGATCATACTTATTCAGCATTAGTGCAGAAGTTAATGACATGGTCTCAGCCAACTCCTGAACCAATTCCAACTCCAATTCCAGTACCAGAGCCAGAGTCAGAGCCAGTACAACCTTCGCCTGAGCCTGAACCAGACTTATTTGGTGATAATACAGTTGCGCCAACGCCAAAGGTTCAAGAACCCACTTTGCTAACAAAGAAACCAGAAATTAAAAGTGTATCAGCAAAAAACATACGTGTTGATTATGCTAAACCATGGCTTGCTAGTGAAAGTGATGTAGAAGGCTATATTGAAGAATATAAAAAGGCACTTTTAACCGCTATTAAAGAAGGGAAACACATACAGTTATGATATCTAAACTAACATTGGAGAATTTTTCAGCTTTTGAAGAAGTTGTTATAAATTGCTCATCACAAATAAATATTATTGTTGGTGAAAATAGCTGTGGTAAAACACAAATATTGAAAGCAGCATACTTGTTAGGAAAAGCCAGTTCATTGAAGTCAGCAGAAGTGTCTGATTCAAAAATACAGGCTCAAATAAAATCATCTTTACTTGGTTTATTTAAGCCAAGGAGTAGAAGGCTTGGTGGCATCGTAAATAGGGATACAAAGAAAGATTGCAGAATTGCAATTGAGGATGCATACGGCTTAACTAATGAAATTAAAGTGGATAGCAACAAGTCTACTGAAACAGTTAATGTGCTTGATGAAAATTTTGATGTAGAAGCTGGGGTATTTATTCCAACTAAAGAAGTACTCACATTATTACCAGCGTTAGAGTCAAAAACGGTAAACGAAAAGCAACTTAGGGAATTATTTGATGAAACTGTAGTTGATCTTTGTTTAGCTTTTTTAAACAACGATACATTGGAAGAAAAAGAACTTCTTAATCGAGATCAGAGGTTGGGAGGAGTATTAAAACAACTCTGTGAAAATATAGAAGGACAATATCGTTATAAGGATAAAGACCATTATTTTGTTGCGGGGAATTATCAAGAATATACAGATAAGCCTAATGAGTTTTGGTTTAAAGCAATACCAGGTAGTGAATTATCTACAACTATGACAGCCGAAGGTTACAGAAAGATTGGCATGATCCAGCAGTTAATTTTAAATGGTAAAATCAATAACTCCGCTAAAAGTCCTTTATTTTGGGATGAACCAGAATCAAATTTGAATCCCAAATTGATGAAGATGATTGTTAAATCATTATTAGAGATTTCGAGAAATGGTAAACAGATTTTTATTGCTACGCACGATTATGCATTGCTGAAGTGGTTTGATTTACTAGGTAAAAAAGATGATAAAATTGGAGATAGTATTCGATATCACTTACTGACAAAAGACCCTGAAACACAAAAAGTCATATGTGAATATTCTGATGACTATAGCTTGATTAGTAAGTCCTCAATCAGTGATGCTTATGCTGAAATTTACGATGAAGATGTTGAACGAGCATTAGCAATATGACGGTTAAATTTATAGCTGAGGATACAGCTGATCTAGAATTTGAATTTCCAAAATCTTTAGTGTGGGAAGAGTTAGATGCAAAAGGGAAAATATTACCTCAGAACATGAAGCTCGTTGATCTTGTTATTGAGCGAGAGACAGATATTTTATTAGTTGAAATAAAAGACCCATCTAATGTCAAAACCCCAGCAAAAGAACTAATAAAATGCAGTGAACGATTGATAAACAACACAGTGTTAAAGAAACATCTTACACCTAAAGCCAGAGGTTCTTATACATATATGCATTTAATGGAAAGAGATACTAAACCATTTAAGTATGTTGTTTTATTGGGCTTAGATGCATTTGACACATCAGTTCAAAAGTTGATTTTAACAGGTTTTAAAGACCGTTTAATGGCTGACATTCAAAATGAAGGTCAAGGTTGGAAAAGAAAATATATACAAGACTGTGCTGTGCTAACTGTCGAACAGTGGAATAAACATTTTGATTGGCCATTAACAAGAATATCAGCAACCACTTAACAATAAAATTAGGTTAACCATGGATACATCCAGATTAAAAAAATTCGCACAATATGCTCGTCGAAATTTAATCGAGCAAGTGCAAAGTAAATTAAAATTGGTATTAGCTGATGAAAGTGCAGCTCGTCGTGAACAACCTAAAGCAGTTAAAGATTTAGTTCAAAAGTTAGAGCAATTGCGAGAACAAAAATTAGATGAAGCACATTTAATTGAGCAAGTGGCATATACGTGGTTTAACCGCTTTTGTGCGCTTAGATTTATGGATGTAAACCAATATAACCGTATTATGGTGCTATCACCTATTTCTGGTCAATTTCAGCCTGAGATATTGGCAGAGGCCAAAGCAGGTCACTTAGACGAAACCGTTTTCAATGGTAAATCTCGTGAAAAAATCCAAGGGCTTTTGAGTGGCTCTGTGCCAAGTCGTGATGGCCAAGCGGAAGCCTATCGGTTAATGATTGTTGCTGTGTGTAACGATTATTATCGATTAATGCCGTACCTATTCGAGCGCATTGAAGATTACACCGAGCTATTAATGCCTGATGATTTGTTGTCAGGTAATTCTATTCTTGCTTATACCCGTGAAGCGATGACGCCTGAGAATTGTGAATCAGTAGAATCTATTGGTTGGTTATATCAATTTTATATTTCTGAAAAGAAAGACCAAGTATTCGCAGATTTAAAGAAAAACAAAAAAATAACTCCTGAGAATATACCTGCGGCAACGCAGCTATTTACTCCTCATTGGATTGTAAAATATCTAGTAGAAAATTCACTGGGCCGACTGTGGATGCTCAATAATCCAAACTCAAAAGTGATTGAGCAAATGGAGTATTACATTAAGCCAGTTGAGGAAGAGGCTGATTTTCTTAAAGTTGACAGCCCAGAAGAGCTAAAAGTATGTGATAGTGCTTGTGGTTCTGGTCACATGTTAACTTATGCCTATGATTTGCTTTACGCCATTTATTTAGATGCTAATTATGATCCAATTGATATTCCTGAGTTGATATTAACGAAGAATTTATACGGTATTGAAATTGATGAACGAGCTGCTGAGTTAGCGGCTTTCGCATTAAGTATGAAGGCACTTAAAGGCAATCCAAATGATGATAGTAACAATCGTCGTCGCTTTTTCCGTAACCCAATAGAGCCTAATATTTGTCGGTTAGAAAAAGTTAAAATTGATGAAGATGCCCTAGATGAATATATAGATTTTATTGGTCGTGATTTATTCACGCAAGATTTAAGAAAAACGTTAACTGAGTTTGAAGAGGCTGATAACTTTGGGTCATTGATCCAACCAACATTGACAAACGTCGATGATATTTTAACTATCATTGAAGCAAAAGATGATCAAGTTAATATGTTCCTAGTTGATACTCATAAATCTATATTGAAAATATTAAGACAGGTCAAGTATTTAAGTCCTAGGTATCATGCGCTTATTGCAAATCCTCCATATCTTGGTAGTAAAGGTATGAACCCTAGGATGGTGACGTGGTTAAAAGATAATTATCCAGATGTTAAATCAGATCTCTTTTCAGCTTTTATCGTTAGAAATACAGAAATGACATTACCTAACGGTCAATTAGGCTTTATGACTCCTTTTGTATGGATGTTTATTTCTTCTTATGAAAAATTACGTAGCTACTTAATCAACTCCAAAACAATCACTTCGCTTATTCAGCTAGAGTATTCAGGCTTCGACGGTGCTACTGTTCCTATTTGTACTTTTACAATCCAAAATAGTCACCGTCCTAAATTTATGGGAGGATATGTTAGGTTATCTGACTTTAAAGGAGCTAAAAATCAAGCACCAAAAGCATTAGAAGCGATAAAAGAGAAAAAGAGTAGCTGGTTTTATAATGCCTCATCAGAATCTTTTAAAAAACTCCCTGGAAACCCGATCGCGTATTGGGTCACTCCACAAACGGCAAGTTCATTCATTAAGTACCCATTAATTGTGAATCAATACCCTGTCAATCCAGGGATAAGAACAGGTAAAGATGAGTTGTTTCTTAGACTTTGGTTTGAAGTTTCTGATACAAATACTCATTATAATCTTTGTAATGAGCAAGAAATGCAGGTATCTAGAAAAAGGTGGTTCCCACTGCATAAAGGAGGGAGTTTTCGAAAGTGGTATGGGAATTCCGAACATGTAATAGATCTGTTTGATGACGGGGCTGAAATTAAGGAAAAAAGCCCCGACTTTAGGTTAAGGAATAAAAAATGGTATTTCAAATCCCATGTTTCGTGGTCTAGAATTAGTTCCTCTTCAATAGCGTTTAGGTTTATATCTAATGGAGTCTTATTTTCCGATGCCGCACCTGGTATTTTTGCACAGGAGCAATGTAAAAGTATTATTGCGATACTTAACTCAAAGTTAGGGAACCACTTTCTTAAATTAATTAACCCGACATTAAATTATCAGAAGCAGGATATTGAACAAATCCCCCTCGTTACAGAAGAATATTTGCCTAATATTGATGAATTAATTAGATTTCATGAAGACGATTGGAATTATCAAGAAACTTCATGGGGCTTTAAAAAGTCGCAGTTTTTAGAAGAAGTTAGTAATGATATTAAACAACGATATGAAGATTTACGAGCTGTGTGGAAAGAAAATGTTGTAAAGGTTAAAGCTTTTGAAGAGCAGAATAATGATTATCTTATTAATTTATATGGTTTAGCCGATGAATTAAAACCAGAGCTTTCAAATAGTGACATAACCTTAACTTGTAATCCATTTTACAGATACAATTCATCAAAGTCTGAAACTGAATTAGAGTCCTTGTTATTATCGGACACACTCAAGGAATTTTTATCTTACTCTGTTGGTTGTATTTTTGGTCGATATTCTATTGACAAAGGAGGTCTTATTGTTGGTGAACAAGGAAATACACTGGATAATTATCTTGCAAAAATTCCATCACCGTCATTTGTCCCAGACGAAGATAATGTTATTCCAATTATCGACTTTGAATTGGTAAAAGATAAAGATGAATATTGGTTTGAAGACGATATTGCAGAGCGATTTAAAGCTTTCTTAAAAGTCACATTTGGTGAAGAACATTTTGCTGAGAACCTTGCCTTTATTGAAGAAGCAATTGGCAAAGATATTAAAAAACACTTCGTTAAAGATTTTTATGCTGATCATGTAAAACGATATAAAAAGAGACCCATCTACTGGATGTTCTCTAGCCCTAAAGGTTCGTTCAATGCATTAATATATATGCATCGTTATCAGCCTGATACAGCAAGTATTGTATTGAATGATTACTTGCGTGAATTCCGTACTAAGTTAGAAGCACGGAAAGAAAGTTACGAGCAAGTCGAAATTAGTGCCTCTGCAAGTCAAAAAGACAAAACGCAAGCAATTAAAGCAATAGCAAAAATTAATAAAGTGCTTGAAGAAGTTAACGACTACGAGCATGACGTATTGTATCCACTTGCGGGTAAAAAAATCGAAATTGATTTAGATGATGGTGTTAAGCACAACTACCCATTATTTGGAAAAGCATTGAAAAAAGTAACAGGCTTAAGCTGATTAATTCTATAACTTATATAATAAACAGGAGCAGAGCGCATGCCACAACCACGCAAAAAGTATGAAGTTTTTAAGCATGGCTCAGTTTGGCTGAAAGCTGATTTTCATTTACATACTAAGGCAGATAAAGAGTTTAAGTATTCAGGTGAAAATAATGCCTTTGTTGGGGAATATATTGCTCAACTTAAAAATAAAAGCATTAGTGTCGGCGTTATCACTAACCATAATAAGTTTGATCAAAGTGAATACGCCGCGCTGAGTAAAAAAGCACGAAAAGAAGAAATTTTGCTTCTGCCGGGTGTTGAACTATCGGTGAACGATGGCGCCAATGGTATTCATGTTTTGGTGGTATTTTCTCAGCAATGGCTAGAAGGTGGTAATGATTATATTAACCCTTTTATTAGTTCAATGTTTCCAGGCAAAGCAACTGCGGAATATGAACAAGAAAATGGTCGTAGTGATAAAAATATACTGTCTGTTATTGAAGAGTTAGAGAAAGTAAACCGTGATTACTTTTTAGTGTTTGCTCATGTAGAGCAACGCAGTGGTTTATGGCAAGAAATGAAAGGCGGTAAAATAAGTGATATTGCAACTAAGCGTTATAGTGCTCTGCGTCAACGTACATTAGGCTTTCAAAAAGTAAGAACTAATGATGACAGAGTAAAGGTAAAACAATGGCTGGGTGATTGGTATCCCGCTGAAGTTGAAGGCTCTGACGCAAAAGCAATTGATCAACTTGGAAATAAAAAAGAAGAAACATGGTTAAAACTGGGTGACTATACTTTTGAGGCAGTTAAATACGCCTTGGCAGATCATTCACATAGAGTCAGTTCAAGTAAGCCTACAATATGCCAACGTTCTTTCATTAAAAGTATCGCTTTTGAGGGTGGTATATTAAATGGTCAGC
>SPKZ01001330.1_pt1 | contig 11505 bp, 19 predicted proteins | sample 2456571 | NCBI WGS metagenome assembly SPKZ01 (sample SAMN11192286, study PRJNA482655) | marine metagenome | biome: ENVO:00000447; feature: ENVO:00000244|ENVO:00000211|ENVO:00000569|ENVO:00002023; material: ENVO:00002151; isolation source: ocean water from marine abyssalpelagic zone ...
GACCTTGGGCGGGACCGGCGGACTCGCGACACCAGGCAGCGCCGGCCGTTCGCCCATCCAGTCGATCTCCGTGGTTTCGCCCATCAGGTAGGCGACGAACAGGCGCGGCTCCTCCCAGAGGATGCCTCCGATCGCACCGGCCACGAAGCCCAGGAACCCGAGAACGCCAAGCGTCAACAAGGTGACCAGGGGCGAGCGCTTCCTGGGAGCCGCCATCACATCCGCTCCGGCGCCGAGAGGCCCAGGAGATCCAGCGCGTTGGCGAGCACCACGCGCACCGCCAGCGCCAGACCCAAGCGAGCGTTGGTGAGGGGAGCGTCATCGGAGATGACGCGATGATTGACCCCATCCTGGAGGTAGGGGTTCCAGAGCCCGGCCAACTGCTGGGCGTAATAGCAGATGTGGTGGGGCTCGTGGCTCTCCGCCGCCGCTCCCACCACCTCGGGAAAGTCCGAGAGCTTTCGCAGGATCGCGATCTCCTCCGGAAGCACCAGGGCATCCGCGTTGATGCTCGCTGCATCGGGCATGCCTACGCCTTCCTCCGCGGCCTTGCGCTCGATCCCGTGAGTGCGCGCGTGCGCGTACTGCACGTAGTAGGCGGGGTTCTTCTTCCAGTCCGTATCCCGGGCCAGGTCCAGATCGAAGGCCAGGTGACTCTCTGCACGGCGCTGTACCATGAAGAAGCGAAACACGTCGGGCCCCACGTCTGCCAGGAGTTCGTCCACGGTGACGTAGGTAGCGCGCCGGGTAGACTGCTTGACCTGCTCCCCACCCTCACTCAGCGTCACGAACTGGTGCATGACCAGTTCGATCCGCTCTGCCGGGAGATCCAGCGCCCCCACGGCTGCGGTCACGAAGGGAAACTGCTCCTTGTGGTCTGCGCCCTGCACATCGATCACCCGATCGAAGCCCCGCCGAAACTTCTCGCGATGATAGGCGATGTCCGGGAGCAGGTAGGTGGGCTCTCCGCTGCTCTTCAAGAGAACTCGGTCGCGATCGAGCCCAAGCTCGGTGGAACGCAGCCAAGTCGCTCCCTCGAATTCGTAGACCAGCCCTCGTTCCCGCAGGTCATCCATGACCTCGACGAGCTTTCCCTCCTTCAGCAGATCCTTCTCGTTGGCGTACACGTCGAAGTGGATGCCGAGATCCGCCAAAGTCTTCCGGATCTCCCCGAAGATGTGGCTCTCGGCCGTCTCCCGGAAGAGTTCCTCCGCGGGCTCCTCCACCAGGGAATCCGCATGCTCCTCGCGCAACCTCGCGGCCAAGCCCGAGATGTAGTCGCCGCGATACCCGTCAGGGGGGAAGACCACCGGCAAGCCGTCCACCTCCTCCTGCCAGGCCTTTTCGGGATCTGCGAGAGCCTCCTCGGGCGGGGGCGCCGCCAGTCCGAGCTGCTCGAGATAGCGGGCCTTCACCGACTGGCCAAGAATACGCATCTGCCGGCCGGCGTTGTTGAAGTAGTATTCGCGCGTCACCTCGTAGCCGGCAGCGGCGAGCAAGCGGGCCAGGGAATCGCCAAGCGCCGCCTGGCGTCCGTGGCCGAGGGTAAGCGGGCCCGTAGGGTTGGCGGACACGAACTCCACCTGAACGCGGCTGCCGGCCCTCCGCGCGGAGTTCCCATAGCCCGCGCCCTCTTCGAGCACGCGCCGGAGCAGGCCGTGCCAGCTCTCCTTCGCGAGCCAGATGTTCACGAAACCGGGGCCGGCGACTTCCGCCCTCTTCACGACTTCTGGACACGTGGAGAGGGCCTCCACGAGGCGCTGGGCGATGTCCCGCGGCGCTTCGCCAAGCACCCCGGCCAGGAGCATGGCGGCGTTGCACGCGAAATCCCCATGGGCCTCCCGCTTCGGCCGCTCCAGCGCGAAATCCGGAAGCGCGGCCGACTTCTCGGACGCATCCATGAGCCCCCGCACGATCTCAGCGATCGTTTGCTGCAACTTCTCCCGCATCGACTTGGCTCCGAAACCCTATCCGGGACAAGGAGGGTTTGATTCAGGGATTCCAGGGCTTCGGGGGATCCCCGGCGCGCAATCGCAGGATCGTCTCCCCGCGCCTCGCGTAGGAGAGATCTTCCCGAATCGCGCGCTCGATGGCGAACTCATCGTCCACCAGCGCCTCGGCGTCCACCCGCAACCGGGAGAGCCTGGCCTCCAGCCCGGCAATCCTCTGCTCGGCCACCTCCAGCTCCGCCCGCAGGTCCCGCCAGCGGCGGATCCCCGAGTCGGGATCCAACCAAGCCGCCGCCACCGCGACGCCGAGCATCGCGGGGATCCACGAGAGTCCCCTCACACACCTTCCCCCGACTACAGATTAGCCCAGTCCGCGGCCCGCTCCGACGCCCCGAGCGGGAAGCCCACTTCGCGCCTCGCGCCCCCCCGCGAGCAGCTTACGGATCCGCTGTACGTAGGCCCCTTCATCCCACCGCTTTGGGCCCACGTAGCGCTCCACCACGTCTCCGCCGGGACCGATGAGAAAGGACTCCGGATACCGGTAGGTCTGGTAACGCTTGGCGACGGTCGCGTCGGGATCGAGCAGGATCGGGAAGGTCAGCTGCAGCCGCTCCCGGAAGGCTCGCACCAATTCAGGATCGTCATCCACCGAGATGGCGACGAGCAGGAAGCCCTCGTCGGCAAGATCCCGGTAGAGCTTTTCCATGGCGGGCATCTCATCTTCGCAGGGCTTGCACCAGGTGGCCCAGAAGTTGACGAGGAGCACCTGACCAGCCGCGTCGGCAAGCGATGCGGAGCCACCGTCCAGCGATGGGAGTTCGAAGGCCGGCGCCTCGCTGCCCCGTCCGACGGGGCTCGGGGTCTCCGGAGCAGTCCAGAGGACGAAGAGCGTAGCGGCGCCCAGGCCCAGGCCCAGCAACCAGGCGCCGGGGGGCGATTTCACGGGAGTTCAGTCCGCGCTTTCGGAGGTCGCCGCCATGGCCTCCGCGGAATCCACCAATTCGACTACCGACATAGCGGCGCCATCTCCGACCCGCTGGCGCGTCTTGAGTACCCGCGTATAGCCACCCTCACGCTTCTCGTAACGCTTCGCGAGTTCGTCGAAGACTTTCGCGGCCACCTCTCGACGCCGAATCACCCGCAAAGCCCGCCGCCGGGCATGCAGGTCGCCCCGCTTGCCCAGCGTAATCATCCGCTCCGCGAGCCGCCGGACCTCCTTGGCCTTGGTATCGGTGGTCTCGATCCGCTCGTGTTCGAGCAGCGAAGTCACGAGATTGCGATACATGGCGATCCGGTGGGAGGGGGATCGCCCGATCTTGCGGGCGTGTACGTGGTGGCGCATCGCTCAGCCCTCGCGGTCCAGCCGCAGCTGCTCGATTTCCTGCCGCGACGGGAAGCTGTCCAGGCGCATTCCCAGTTCGAGGTCCATGCCCGCGAGGACTTCCTTGATCTCGTTGAGGGACTTCCTCCCGAAGTTCTTCGTCTTGAGCATCTCGGCCTCGCTGCGCTGGACGAGCTCGCCGATCAGGCGGATGTTCGCGTTCTGCAAGCAGTTCGCCGAACGCACGGAGAGTTCGATCTCCTCCACGGAGCGGAAGAGGCTCGGGTTGAGGGGCTCCGAATCTTCGAGAAGGGGGGCAGCGAACTCCGTCGGCTCCTCGAAGTTGATGAAGATCGAGAGCTGTTCCTTCAGGATCTTGGCCGCCAGCGCCACGGCATCCACGGGTAGTACCGTGCCGTCGCTCCACACGTCCATCGTGAGCTTGTCGAAGCCCGTGTCACGCCCCACCCGCGCCGGGGTGACCCGGTAGTTGGCCCTCACGATGGGCGAGAAAATGGCATCGATGGGAATCGTCCCGATGGGCATGTCTTCGTTCTTGTTCTGCTCGGCGGGCACGTAGCCCTTGCCGGACTCGACCACTACCTCCAGTTCGAGATCCGCCTCCGAATTGAGGGTCGCGATCTTGTGGTCTGGGTTCACGATCTCGACCCGGGAGTCGTCCGCCGACAGATCGCCCGCACGCAGCACCCCATCTCCCTGGGCCCGAAGCCTCAGGGTCCGGGCGCCCTCGGCGTGCAGACGCAGCCTGACCTCCTTGAGGTTCAGGATGATGTCACTCATGTCCTCCATCACGCCGGGGATGGAGGTGAACTCGTGGGGCACACCCTCGATCCGCACGGACGTAATCGCTGCACCCCGGAGCGAGGAGAGCATGACTCTCCGCAAGGCGTTTCCCAGGGTCGTCCCGAAGCCCCTCTCGAGAGGCTCGCAGTCGAAGCGGCCGAAGGACTCCGTGGCCTCTCCCGCGTCCATTTCGAGCCTTCGCGGCCGAATCAGGTTGCGCCAGTTTCTCGCGATGATTTCCTGTTCCATGGGTTCCTCTCGCAGTTTCGAGATTCTGATCGATTAGCGGGAATACAGCTCGACGATGAGCTGTTCCTGGATGGGCATGGTGATGTCTTCTCGTTCGGGAAGCGCCTTCACACTGCCCGTGAAGTCTTCCTTATCCACTTCGAGCCACTGCGGGATGCTGCGGCTCTCGAGCGCGTCCAAGGCCCCCACGATCCGGGTCACCGTCCTGGACTTCTCTCGAACACTGACTTTCGCACCCGCGCGGACGGTGATCGAGGGGATGGTGGCCTTGCGGCCGTTCACGAGGAAGTGCCCATGCTTCACGAGCTGCCGCGCTTCCGCCCGGGAGGTCGCAAATCCCATCCGGTACACCACGTTGTCCAGACGCCGCTCGAGAAGGATCAGGAGGTTTTCACCGGCCCGGCCCTTCATGCGCGCCGCCCGCTTCATGGTTCTCGCGAACTGCTTCTCCAGAAGGCCGTACATCCGCTTGACCTTCTGCTTCTCTCGGAGCTGGACCCCGAAGTCGGAGAAGCGCGCCCGGCCCTGGCCGTGCTGGCCAGGGGGGTAAGTGCGACGATCGATCGAACACTTCGGGCTGAAGCATCGGTCCCCCTTCAGGAAGAGCTTCATGCTCTCCCTGCGGCAGAGCCGACAAACTGCATCACTGTATCGCGCCATCGCCTGCTCGCTCCTCTACACGCGTCGCCGCTTGGGCGGGCGGCAGCCATTGTGGGGACTCGGCGTAACATCCTTGATCATCGTGATCCGGATCCCCGCAGCCTGCAACGCCCGCACCGCGGATTCACGGCCGGAGCCCGGCCCCTTCACGTAGACGGAGAGCTGCCGGACGCCATGATCCATGGCTTTCTTCGCGCACTCCTCCGCCGCTACCTGCGCCGCAAAGGGGGTCGACTTTCGAGAGCCCTTGAACCCCTGACCGCCTGCGGTCGACCAACAGAGCGTACTGCCCGATGGATCCGCAATGGTGATGATGGTGTTGTTGAAGGTCGACTGGATGTGAGCCACAGCCGTATCAACGTTCCTCTTGACCTTCTTCTTGCTGCCCTTCTTCACGGAAACGCCTCGCTACTTCTTCGTCGTCGCCGACTTTCTGCCGGCCACGGTCTTGGCCGGACCCTTTCGGGTCCGGGCGTTCGTGTGCGTTCGCTGGCCACGCACTGGCAGGCCGCGACGGTGGCGCAGCCCGCGATAACAACCAATATCCATTAGCATCTTGATGTTCTGTGTCGTCTCCCGCCGGAGGTCGCCCTCGACCTTGTACTCGCGCTCAATGATCTCTCTGAGTCGCACCACTTCTCCATCCGCCAAGACGTCCGTCTTGGTGTCCGGCGCGATGCCCGCGGTCTCGCAAATCTTCGCGGCTGAGGTGCGTCCGAGACCGCGGATGTAGGTCAGTGCAATGCCGATCTGCTTATTGCGCGGCAAGTCGATGCCAGAAATTCGTGCCATGAGTCTCGCTCCTCGGACCTCTCAGCCCTGTCGTTGCTTGTGCTTGGGGTTCTCGCAGATCACGCGCACGACACCCCGTCGTTTGACGATCTTGCACTTCTCGCACATCTTGCGAACAGATGATCTCACCTTCATGACGGTGCCAAACCTCCTAGTGGACGCCTGAGATGGACGTGAGCGTCTCGCATCCATGTTCCGTAATCAGGATGGTATGTTCGAAGTGGGCGGCCATCGAGCCATCGGCGGTGGCAGCCGTCCACTCGTCCTCGCGGATCGTGACCTCAGGGCTTCCGGCCGTCACCATAGGCTCGACCGCGAAGACCATGCCGGGCAGCATCCTGGGTCCCCGGCCAGGCCGGCCGAAGTTCGGGATCCAGGGCGGCTCGTGGAGCGCTCGGCCGATTCCGTGCCCGGCGAAATCGCGGACCACCGAGAAACCCTCTTCCTCCACGCGACTCTGAACGGCGTGACCGATGTCGGAAAGGCGAACTCCGGGGCCCATCACTTCCATCGCTCCATGCAGGGACTCTTGGCAGATCTGTAGCAAGCGCACGCACTCGGCATCGACTTCTCCTACCGGGATCGTCACCGCGGAGTCTCCGTGGAAACCGCCGCTCTCCACGCCGAAATCGAGGCTCACCAGGTCGCCATCCCCGATCTCGCGCGAGCTCGGGATGCCGTGAACGATCTCGTCGTTCACCGACACGCAGAGAACCGCAGGGTAGCTCGGAAGTCCTTCCGGGTCGTAGCCCTTGAACGAGGAGGTGACCCCGCGCGCCTCGATGGCGCGAGCCGCGTAGTCGTCCAGATCAGCAGTCGTGGCACCGGGCACGACGCGCTCACAGAGCTCTTGCAGGATCTCGGCCACGTGCCGGCTGGCCGCCCGCATCGCCTCGATCTCCCCGCGGGTCTTCACCCGGATGCGCTCTCCCCCGAGTCTCACTGCAGGGCTCCCTGGATGCGATCCGCCACCTCTTCGATACTGCCCGTTCCGTCCACATCGCGCAGCAGCCCCTGCTCCGAGTAGTAGGACGCGAGCGGAGCGGTCTCTTCGTGATAGACCTGCATCCGGTTCCGGATGGTCGCCTCGTTGTCGTCGCTGCGTCCCTCGGTTTTTGCCCTCTCGAGCAAGCGCTCCACCAGAACCCCTTCCTCGGCCGTGATCGCGACGCAGCGCTCAAGCGGCGTGCCCAACTCACCGAGCATCTCGTCGAGCGCTCGGGCCTGCTCGTGGGTCCGGGGAAAGCCGTCCAGGATGAATCCCGCGCATGCATCGTCCTGGGTGAGACGTTCGCGGGCTACACGGATTACGATCGCGTCTGCGACCAGTTCGCCTTGCTCCATCGCGTTCTTCGCGCACTTGCCAACCTCGCTCTTCCGAGCCACCGCATCGCGCAGCATGTCTCCGGTGGAAATCTGCGGGACGGACAGCTCGCGGGCCAGGCGCAGAGCCTGCGTGCCCTTACCGACCCCGGGAGGGCCCAACAACAGCAACCTTCGCGCGCTCACGCGCCCAACCTTCCCCGAATGCGGGTGCCCTCGGCGAAACCCTCGTATTGCCTTGAGACCAGGTGGGCCTCGATCTGCGAGATGGTATCCAGCCCGACGCCGACCACGATGAGCAGCGCCGTGCCGCCAAAGTAGAAGGGTACGCCTGCCCGAACGGACAGGATGGTGGGCAGCACACAGACTGCAGACATATACATCGCACCGATGAGCGTCACCCGGGTGAGGATGCGATCGATGTGCTCCTCGGTCTTCTTCCCGGGTCGAATCCCCGGGATGTAGGCTCCCGAGCGCTTGATGTTCTCCGCTACATCCGCCGGATTGATCATGATCGCGGTGTAGAAATAGGCGAAGAAGACGATGAAGCCGATGTACACCAGCTGGTAGAGGATGCTGCCAGGATCGAGATAGTCGGTGATGAACTCCTGCACAACCGTGGAATCCGTGAACTGGGCGACCATGATGGGAAAGGTCAGCAGCGAGGAAGCGAAGATGGCCGGGATCACCCCGGCGGTGTTGACCCGCAAGGGGAAGTAGCTCATCCCGCCCTGCTGCATGCGGCGCCCCACCACGCGCTTCGCGTGTTGGATGGGGATCCGTCGCTGTCCCCGCTCGACGATCACGATCAGGAACATCACCCCCACCGCGATGAGGGTGAAGACGATGGTGCCGAGCAGCGTGAACTGGTCGGTTCGGATCAGTTGGAAGAGATTGGCCAGAGCAGAGGGAATGCTGACAATGATGCTGGCGAAGATCACCATGGAGATGCCGTTACCGATGCCACGCTCGGTAATCTGCTCGCCCAGCCACATGATGAAAGCAGTACCGGTGGTTAGGGTAATCATGCACATGATCCGGAAATTCCAGCCCGGGTCGATGACCGCACCCTCACCGAACTGGCCCCGCTCGAGCGCGAAGGCGATCAGGGAACTCTGGAAGAGCGCCAGTCCGATGGTCGCGTAGCGCGTGAACTGGTTGATCTTCTTCTGCCCCTGCTCTCCCTCCTTCTTCAGTTCCTCGAGCTTTGGGATCACCACGGTGAGCAGCTGGAAGATGATGGAGGCGCTGATGTAGGGCATGATGCCCAGGGAGAAGATCGAGAGCTGCTCGAGCGCGCCGCCGGAGAAGAGGCTGAAGAGCCCGAGTACGGTACCCTGCATCTGCTGGAAGAAGTTCCGAACGACCTCGGGATCGATTCCCGGCGTCGCGATGAAAGCGCCCACGCGATAGACCGCGAGCATCGCGAACGTAAAGAGGATCCGCTGGCGGAGTTCCGTGATCCTCCCGATGTTCTGGACGCCGCCGATCACTCGATCACCTCCACCTTGCCGCCCGCAGCCTCGATCTTCGCGCGCGCCCCAGCGCTGACTCGATGCACCTTCACCTGCAACTCGCGCGGCGCGTCTCCCTCACCGAGCAGCTTGACGCCTTCCCGCCCGTGCGCGATCAGCCCGTGGGCCTCGAGCGCGGCAGGGTCTACGCTGCTGCCGGCTTCGAAGGCAGAAAGCGAGCCCACGTTGACGATTCTGTAAAGGGTTCGGAAGAGGTTGTGGAAACCCCGCTTGGGGAGGCGACGCGCCAGGGGCATCTGTCCGCCCTCGAAATGGAAGGGCGTCTCCCGGCCGGGCGAGCGATGGCCCTGCCCTTTCTCGCCGCGCCCTGAGTTCCTGCCGATTCCAGAACCCGGACCTCGCCCTACTCGCTTGCGAGGGCGCCGGGAGCCATGACGCGGGGACAGGCGGTCCAACATCAGTCTTCCTCCACCACCACGAGGTGCCGGACCTTGCGGATCATCCCGCGTATGGCGGGCGTGTCCTCAACGTCGACGCGCTGCTGCAGACGCCGGAACCCCAGCCCGCGGAGGGTGGCCCGCTGGCGCCGGTCGTAGCCGATGGAGCTCTTGACCCACCGGACGCTGATCGTCCCGCTCTCCGCCATGCCTAGGCGCTCCTCCCGAGCTGCGCGAAACGCTCCTCGGGATCGCGGAGCTGCTCGAGAGCAGTCATCGTGGCGCGTACCACGTTGATGGGATTGTTGGTGCCGAGGGTCTTGGTGAGTACGTCGTGTACTCCCGCCACCTCGAGTACGGCGCGCACCGGGCCCCCAGCGATCACTCCGGTACCCGCGGAAGCCGGCCGCAGCAGCACCTGGGCCGCTCCGTAGCGACCGATGATCTCATGGGGCAACGTGCGAGCTTCCACCAGGGGCAGGCGCAGGATGGACTTGCGGGCGCGCTCGACTCCCTTGCGGATCGCCTCGGGCACCTCCCCGGCCTTCCCATATCCGACCCCGACCACGCCCGCCCCATCACCGACCACGATCAACGCGCTGAAGTTGAAGCGGCGTCCGCCCTTCACCACCTTCGAAACGCGGTTGATATGGATCACACGGTCGTTGAGTTCGTAATCGTTGGGATTGAGTCGAGTCAGCATTTCATGGCTTTCAGGAACCCTCCAGCCCCGATCCGCTGGTGCGGTGTCGGGGGGTCCTCGTATCGTTATTGGCCCACGCCGGGCCTTTCAGAAGCGCAACCCTTCTTCGCGCGCCGCGTCGGCCAGGGCTTTGACCCGGCCGTGGTAGAGAAACCCGTTGCGATTGAAGACCACGTCCTCGACGTGGTGCTCCCGGGCCAAGCCGGCCATTGCCTTGCCGACCTTCTTTGCCGCTTCGACGTTTCCCGAGTATCCCTCTCCCACGACGGAACGATCGCGAGTCGAGACGGAAGCGATGGTGCGCCCGCTCTCCGGATCGACCAGCTGAGCGTAGATGTGCCGGGCACTTCGAAAGACGACCAGGCGCGTACGCATCGAGCGGGCCACGGAGAGCGACGTCCGCCGCTGCCGCGAACGCCGTCGCCTGAGATTCTCGTTGTGGATCTTTCTCTCCATCTTCTCCTCGCTGACTAGGCGGTGCCCGTGGCACCCGCGGCCTTGCCGACCTTGCGGCGAATCTCCTCGCCCACGTAGCGGATGCCCTTGCCCTTGTAGGGCTCGGGGGGCCGAATCGCGCGCACGTCTGCCGCGAACTGCCCCACCTTGCAGCGGTCGATTCCCTCGATCCGGATGGTGACGTTGCCATCGACGCTCACGGAGAGGCCCTCGGGGATCGAAACGGCCACCGGGCTCGAATAGCCCACGTGTACGTTGAGTTTCTTGCCGGAAACATCTGCCCGATAACCGACGCCACGGATCTCGAGTTCCTTCGCGAAGGGCTCCACCACGCCCCTCACCATGTTGGCGACCAGTGCACGCGCCAGTCCGTGCAAGGCCCGGCTCTCCCTCTTGTCATCGGATCGCTCGAAGCGGATCTCGCCATCCGCCACGTTCATCGTCACGATCTCGGGAATCTTTCCGATCAGGACGCCCTTCGGCCCCTTGACCCGCACCCCCTCCGCGAGCGTGTCGACGCTGACACCCGAGGGAAGCGGAATCGGCTGTTTGCCTATGCGGGACATCGTTACCAGACCTCGCAGATCACTTCGCCGCCCACGGAGAGTTCGCGGGCCTTGACATCGGACATGATGCCCCTGGAGGTGGAGAGGATCGCCATACCGAGGCCGTTGCGGATCTTGGGAATCTCGTCCTTGCCCACGTAAACCCGGCACCCCGGCTTGCTGATTCGCCGAATGCCGTCGATCAGCGCGCGGCCCGCGTCGTCGTAGCGGATACCGACGCTCAGGATGCGCAGGCCCTCTTCTTCCTGCTCCGCGACCTCGCCCACGAAGCCCGCCTCGCCGAGCACCTGGGCCACCGCGAGTTTCTGCCTGGAGGAAGGGCAGCGCGTACTGGCATGGCGTGCCATCCCCGCATTGCGAATCCTCGTCAACAGATCGCCAATCGGATCCGTCATCATGGCGAAAATCTCTCCTATTCCTGGAACGGTATACCGAGGTGCGCGAGTAGCGCTTTCCCTTCGGCATCGTTTCGCGCCGTGGTGCAAACGGTGATGTTCAGGCCGGTGATGTTCTCGACCCTGTCGTAATCGATCTCGGGGAAGATGATTTGCTCCCGGATGCCCAGCGAGTAGTTCCCCCGCCCGTCGAAGGATCTGGGAGACACCCCCTTGAAGTCCCGAACACGCGGCAGGGACACCGAGACCAACCGGTCCAGGAACTCCCACATCCGAACTCCTCGCAGGGTCGCGCTGCAGCCCACTGCCTGTCCGGCGCGCAGCTTGAAGTTCGCCACCGACTTCCGCGCGCGCCGGACGTTCGGTTTCTGGCCC
>SPKZ01002032.1_pt1 | contig 11502 bp, 10 predicted proteins | sample 2456571 | NCBI WGS metagenome assembly SPKZ01 (sample SAMN11192286, study PRJNA482655) | marine metagenome | biome: ENVO:00000447; feature: ENVO:00000244|ENVO:00000211|ENVO:00000569|ENVO:00002023; material: ENVO:00002151; isolation source: ocean water from marine abyssalpelagic zone ...
CACGTACATGAGCGACCACAGCACAGCGGCCTGGATCGAAGAGTCGAGGTGTTGTCCCGAGCCGCTGCGATTGCGCGAGTAGAGCGCCATGATGGCGTCGGCCGCAGCCTGCACCGCACCGAGGTGGGCGGTCTCGGGAAAGCCGACCGGAATCGGTGGGCGATCGCCGTCGCCCTGCATGTTGAGCAGACCGCCGGCCGCCGAAAGCGTGAGATCGGTCGCGGGATGCTTCGCGTACGGGCCGGTCTGCCCGAAGGGTGTGACCGAGACGTAGAGGAGCGCCGGGTTCTCGGCGCGCATCGCGGCAACACCCAGACCCAGCTCGTCCATCACGCCCGGCACGAACGACTCGACGAGGAGGTCTGCACCCCGGACGAGCTCGATGAAGCGGTCGCGGTCAGCCGGTTCCTGCAGGTCGAGCACGACGCTCTTCTTGCCGAGACCCCAGACCCGCCAGAAGAGCGAGCCCTCCGGATCTCCTTCGCCTCCCTTTGCGAACGGCGGCGCGAAACGCGACTCGCAGCCCGACGGCGGCTCGACCTTGATCACCTCGGCGCCGAGGTCTGCGAAGACGCGGCCCGTCGCCTCCCCGAGCGGGGTCGCGAGGTCGAGCACGCGAATGCCGTCGAGGGCAGCCCGCCCGGAGGTCTGCGCTTCGCCGCTCATGTCGTCTCCTCTGCGCGCAATTCTCGGCCCAGGAGTCACTCTACTCGATCCCGAATCTCCCATTTCCGCGATTTCCGAGCAAGTGGAAGCACGGGGTCCGACTCTGCTCCCGCTCCCCTGCACGATGCGCTTCGTCACGGAAGAGTTCGCACGGTGACGTCGAACGCGCTGAGCGACAGCCGGAGCGTTGCGTTGATCTGGGCCCGCAGCTCGCCCACGTGGCAGCTGACGCTCTCAACGTCGTTCGCGGTGCCGAGCGGTCTTCGGGCTCGCCCCTCGCCGGGGCGCGATCTACCTCGTACCGCGAATCAGGCGACCCGGCCGCGCGCCGGTGTCCTTGCCGTTCTCGCGCGTGACCTCGCCCGAAACGATCGTGTACGCGTAGCCCTCGGCCTCCTGCAGGAGACGCCGACCACCCGCCGGCAGGTCGTGGATCATGCGTGCCGATCGCAACGCGAGATTCTCGAAGTCGATCACGTTGGCATCGCCCTTCATGCCCACCTCGAGCGTGCCGCGGTCGCCGAGCCCAAAGAGATCCGCTGTGTCCTTGCTCTGCTTCTTCACGATCCACTCGAGGTCGAATTTCTCACCCCGCTCCCGATCGCGTGCCCAGTGCGTGAGCATGAAGGTCGGGATCGACGCGTCGCAGATCATTCCGCAGTGCGCTCCCCCATCGGAGAGACCGGAGACGGCAAACGGATGTGTGAGCTGCTCCCGGATGACGTCGTGGTTGCCGTCGTGGTAGTTGAACAGCGGCATCATCATCATGGCCTGGCCGTCGTCTTCGATGAAGAGGTCATAGACGGTGTCGAGAGGATCGGCGCCCCGAGCCTTCGCGATGGCGGCCACGGTCTGGTCGGCGGTGGGCTCGTAGTCCGGCGGGTCGCCGATCACGTAGAGCTTGTCGAGCATCAGGCGCACCACGCCGGTCATCCCGTCGAAGATGTTCGAGCTGTCCGGCGGCAGGTCCTCCTCGGCGAGGATCGCGGCCTTCACTTCGGGCTTGCGGAGCTCGGCGGTAAGCGCGGCGAGCGAGCCCGTTCGTTCCTTCAACGCCACGAACGTCGGTCGCTTCGCGAACGCGTGGTGGGTCTGCAATCCGATCATCAGGCCGAAGGGCCGCGCCGCGATCTGCGGATAGAGACGCGCGCCCTCATCCGCGGCTGCCATCGACTCGCTCATGAGCTCCCGCCAGAGCTCCGGCTCGGCTTCGTTCTGCAGCAGAGCGAACGTCATGGGCCGACCGATCTCGGCGGACAGCCGCCGCATCCAATCGACCTCCTTCCGGGCGTCGACGAGGCCCTGGCCGTCCGCGCCCGCCGGTGCCAGCTCGAATACACCGGCACCCGCGTCCTTCAGCGCGTAGCCGAGGCCGTAGCGCTCGTCCTCCGCAGCGAACGTTCCGGGCACCGGCTCGCCGTCCATCGCCCGGTGACCGAGCACCCGGCTCGTGCTCACGCCGAGGGCGCCGGCCTCGATGGCCTCGCGCACGAGCGCGCGCATCTGCGCGATGTCCTCCGGCGTGGCGGGTTCGTTCCGGGCGCCACGCTCGCCCATCACGTAGGCGCGGACGGGGCCGTGCGCGATCTGGGCGCCGAAATCGATCGACGTCCGGCGCTCTTCGAGCGCGTCGAGGTATTCGGGGAACGACTCCCACGCCCAGTTCATGCCTTCCGAGAGCGCGGTGCCGGGGATGTCTTCGACGCCCTCCATCAGCTGGATGAGCCACTCCTCTTTGCCCGGCTTCACCGGCGCAAAGCCGACACCGCAGTTGCCCATCACCACCGTGGTGACTCCGTGACCGGACGACGGCTCGAGCGTCGCGTCCCACGTGACCTGTCCGTCGTAGTGGGTGTGGATGTCCACGAATCCCGGTGTGACGAGCTTGCCCGTGGCGTCGATCGTCCGCTGCGCGTCACCCTCGACGCTCGTGCCGATCGCGACGACCTTGCCATCCGCAATGGCGACGTCACCGGTAAACGGGGGAGCGCCTGTGCCGTCGACGATCGTACCGCCGGTGATCTTCAAGTCGAACATGCCGTCACCTCGTGGTTCGGATGGAGCCGGATGGACGCCCGGTGCCTGGGATCGGTCTCCTGGAGTTTACGCCCTCCATCCCCCTGTGGCACGCGCGCCGATCCGCCAGGGTCGGCGAGTCTGCGGATCAGGCGTGCTCGAGGGGCCGGTCGGTCGTGAACTCCACCCACAGGCGCCGCTCGGAAAATCGCCACGGGCCGCTTGGCCTCGTGTACCGGTCCTGGTAGCGGATATGCATCACGTAGACCCACTCGACGCCTTGCTTCTCGTGGATGTGGTGGGCGACGCAATAGGTCTCGCCAATGGCCCGGTCGCCCTCGACGTCGACGTACTGGTTCGAGACCACGTGCATCGTGCGGCTGTACTGCTCGAGGCCGCGCATCCCCTTCACGATCGGATCGATCCCCTTCATCTCGAATTCGGGCGCGACGCTGCCGGGGTCTCCGTAGTGCACGCCTACGATGCCGTCCTCGACGAAGAGTTCGCGAAATGCCTCGTAGTCGCGCCGGTCGGCAGCCTGGGCGTAGCCCAGTGCGAGATCGTGGAAGTCCTGTCGGTCCTGGGTGCTGCCACTGTTGATCGTCATGCGCAGATCCTCCGGGGGTACGGCGCAGCCTACCACGACCCATCGGCTCGGCAGAGGCCGTACAATGGCTGCCAAACCCCTCGGAGACAGCAATGATTGCGAACGAGAACCTCGAAATGAGCCACCTGATCGTCCGAGTGGTGGATACCGAAGCGACCCTCGCCTTCTGGGTGAAGGGCCTCGGCGCCGAGCTCGAGTCCGACGAGGAGCTCGAAGCCCCGGCACTCGACGCGATCTTCGGGCGCACGGGGGTGAAGATCCGCGACACGTTCATTCGTTACTCGGGCATCCGATTGCACACCATCGAGATGCTCGACGTTCCGCGCGAGCGGCCAGCGGTGGCGGTGGATCCTCAGTCGTCACTCGGGATCGGGGGACTGGCGTTCCACGTCCCCGACATCGAGAAGTCCCGCACCGAGGCGGAGAATCGCGGACTGAAGCCCACACCCATCTACGATTTCGACGACCTCGCGACGCCCGTCCGCATGTACTTCCTCGGCGACCCGGACGGCATCCGGCTCGAGATGATCGAAGAGCGCCAGCCGGACGTACCGGACCGAACTCGTTGAGGCGCCGCACCCCGTCGGGAGGTTCCGAGGGGGTGCATCGCTCGTCAAACCGAGGTCAAGGGATTCATCCGCTTCGCCAACCGGTGCACCGACACCGGCATCAGTCGCTTCAGCCACTCGACCGCGAACGCCTCTCGACCAACGATCACGCGCAGCTTCCGCTTCCGGATGCCCAGAAGGATCGCCTTCGCGACGTCGTCCGGCGGGTGGCCATACTGCTCGAACATCTTCGTCAAATTCTCGCGAGCGGCCTCCTCCATCACCCGGACAGTCTTGTCGATGTTGGTCGCGATGCCGCCGGGGTGAATGCTCGTGACACCGATATTCGTCGCGGCGAGCTCCGCCCACAGTGACTCGCTGAAGCCGCGAACCGCGAACTTCGTCGCGCAGTAGCTGCTCTGCCCGGGCACGCCAATGAAACCGAACATGCTCGAAACGTTCACGATGTGGGCCTCATCGGCCTTCAGAAGCTCCGGGAGAAAGAACTTACAGCCGTGGATCACGCCCCAGAAGTTGATGCCCACGAGCCACTGGAAATCGTCGAGGGTGTGCTGTTCGAACGTCTTGAGCACCGACACGCCGGCATTGTTGACCACGATGTGTACGGCGCCGTGTTGTGCCACGACTTCGGCGGGGAGCGCCGCCATGCGCGTCGGGTCGGCCACGTCGGCCGTGTGAAGCGTCACCTTCACCCCCGTCGCCTCGAGGGCCTTGCTCGTCTCGATGAGTCGCTCCGCGTCGATGTCGACCAGCGCCAGCGAACACCCCTCGCGCGCGAGCCGCTCCACGGTGGCGCGCCCGATGCCGCTCCCCGCGCCCGTCACCACGGCCACGCGATCGCGAAGCACTTTCATGAGTCTGCCTCCGGACGATCGGAAAGTCCGTTCATACCACCACGGGCGTCGTCCCGGCGAGCGAATCCGGCGCGGCCTCCAGGACGGCCAGCCGCGCGCGGACTGCGGCGAGGTCTCCCGGGGTAACGCCCGCAAGGAAGTCGGCCTCGGCGATGGCAGTCTCGAGCGGAAGGGCGGGCAGCCATCGGTCGCGGATCGCGTGAACGAGCCTCAGCGTCCGGAGCGCGTCGAAGGCCTGGTGGAGTCGGCGGGCGCCCCCCGCGCGGCCGGCCTCCGCCGCGTCGACGGCGCCCACCTCCAGGAGAACGCGCCACAGGGCTCCGGCGTCGACATCGGGCCGGGAGATCGAATGCCGATCGAACCGCTCTGCGATCGACGCGTCCGGACTGCCGCCAATGTCGGACAGGGTGGCAAGCCAGACCCCCAACGCATCGAAGGTCCGGGGATCGTAGGCGGGAAACGGCTCTCCGTCGGCGATGCGGCGCCGCTCCGTCGCAACGCCGACCCCGGTGCCGAAGGGAACGCGGCGGGATACGCGCCCGGAGAGGCGAATGGGTTCGCCGCGCAGTGCGCGCAGCGGCGCGAGCTTTGCCAGCTTCGCGAGGAGGTGGAAGTCCTCGCCGGCCAGCCGCCGCGGGAAACCCCGCACCCCCGCGTAGGCGTCCGGAGCGACGGCGATCGTACTGCCGATGCTCTGGTGCGCCCACGGCGAGCCGGCGCTTCGCAGCCCGAGGACGTAGTAGCGCAGGAAGATTTCGTAACGCAGCACCGCGGCGTCGCCGTCGGGGTCTCCCGTCAGCACGTGCTCGAAGTCGTAGAGCAGCGCGCTGGGCGATGGCATGTCGGTGTCGTCAACAGCGAGAGCGAGGGGACGCTCCAACGCGTCGGCGGGGAGCACCGCGTCTGCATCGGTACAGTGAATCCAGGGCGCCTCCACGCCACCGCCGGCCCACAGCCGCAGAGCCACATCTGCGGCGATCTTTCGCGCGAGGCCGACCCCCTGCTTGGGCGGGAGCGATCGCGCCGCAGTGCGATCGATCAGCAGCAGCGCGCCGCATTCGCCGTCGAAGCGTTCCATGGGCGCCCCCTCGGCGGCGACTCGCACGCGGTCGAAATCCCGGCGCAGGACTTCGAGCATCGATCGATTCGACTCGCGCGCCCAGTCCGGCGAATCCGCCGCTTCGTTCACCACGAGAATCGTCAGCGTCTCCCCGAGCGGTCCGGCGGGAACGCTCGCGAGAGCGTCGAGGAGCCCCCTTCCCTCCCCGAAGGCCGGAAGGCACACGACGTGGCCAAAGCGATGTCCTTCCCCGAGCACAGCCGCAGCCGCCGCAGCCTCAGGCTCGGCGTGGACGTCGAGGTACTTGCGCACGGCCTTGCCGTGCGCGCGCGCCGAAGCGACCCGGCTCAGTGGAGCCCCGCGCGCACCGGGAGATCTCGGACGATCTCCGCTTCCACGGCGACGAGCTCTCGGGTCCGCGCCGCCACGACGTCTGCGGGGAAGTACGTGCGGGCGAGCCGAACGAACACCGCGTCGTGTCGCGCCTCGGACTCGGCGATGGCGCGGTAGAAACCGGCGAGGTCGGGCTCGGAGAGTCCCTCGGCGAGGAGGCCAAAGCGCTCGCAACCGCGCGCTTCGACGATGGCGCTCACGATCAACCGATCGAGAAAGTACGCGTCTCTCCCCCGCCGCACCGCTCCGCGAAGCGCGCGCACGTACTCGTCCTTCGCGTCCGCTCCCAGCGTGAGACCGCGCGCCTCGATGCGACGGTAGACCTGGTAGAAGTGCTCGAGCTCTTCGCGCGCGAGGTCCATCATGGCGCGAACGAGTTCGGCGCGGTCGGGGTAGTGGGTGATGAGCGAAACCGCGACCGCGGACGCCTTGCGCTCAGCCGCGGCGTGGTCCACCAGGAATGCATCGAAGTCGTCGAGCACCGCCGCCAGCCACGTCGGCGCGGTCGTCACTCCGAGTTCAATCCTTGCACCCGAACCGTGCATTCCCCGCGCCTGGCGGCTAGTGCTCGGCCCGCTCAGCCGACCCGTGACTCTCGTCGGCGATCTCGCCCGTCACGCCGCCGCAATTCTCGAGCAACTCGCGCACCGAGAGCAAGCGACGCCGGCGCCGCTCGCGCTTCTCGTCGGTAACGCACAGGCGCTCGAGCACCTCGTCGCCCCAGACGATGTGCTTGCGCGTCCGGCGCATGACGTCGTCGAGGATCTCGATGGTGGGGGCATCGGCGATCTGGTCAGTCTCGCGTTGCATACGGTCGTACACGGCCAGCAGATGCGGCTTCAAGACATCGAACATTCCCGTGACCTTCTCGATCGTGAGATCCGGCGACTCCGGCGCCGAGACCTCCTGAATCAGTGCCGCGAAGCCGTCGTTCGCGGCCTCGGAGGCGGTGACAGAACGCTTGCCGCAGCGCAGCTCCGGAAGACGCTGCCCGAACTCGTCGGCGCTCTGCGCGTCGTCCCAGACGATCTTGCCCAGTCCGGTCTTCACCGGCAGCTCGGGGATCGTGGCCATCCAGCCACCGCCGATCATCATCATCCACTCCTGGGCGTAGCGGAAGTTGCGCACGCGGCGGGCGGTGGACTCCACGTCGTAGCGACCGCTGAGCTCCCGCAGGTCGGCCGGGACATCGAAGGCGGAGTAGGCGTCGAACGTCGTGCGTTCGTCCGGACTCGCGCCCGGGTACATGCGGGGGGTCGCGCTGCTCACGCCCGGCCCTCATCCGCTTCGCCGGCCTTCCGCGCATCGAAGCGCTGCTGCAGGATCTTCGCTGCCGTAACCATGGTGTGCTGAGAAGGACCGCCAACGGAGATCTCGGCCAGCTCCTTCAGCTCCTGTTCCGAGAAGCCCGCTTCGAGCCGGTCCTCCCAGGCGATACGAACCGCGGCGTCCTCGCGATCGGAACGCGAGCCGCCGAAGCTGAACTGCTTGTCGACCTCGCGTCGGAACTCCTGGGTGCGCTCGAAGTGCTCGGGATCACCCCTGGTGAACTCCTTCACCCACTCGCTCCCAAAGCGCACGTGAGTGATCTCGTCCGCGAGCACGTAGTCCACGGCTTGTTTCATTTTCTCGTCTCCGGTGTCCTCCGCATAGCGGATGAGATCGCGGAAGACATCGCAAGCGAGACCTTCGAGTCCGCGATTCACACCGGCCACTCGCATGGCGGGATCGTCACTGCACGCGCACTCGAACAGGAAGGTGCTCTCGGGATAGTCGCCGGCCTCGACACCGACGTGGGTCATCAGCTTCTCGTAGATCTGGACGTGGCGTGCCTCGTCCCAGCACTGCCGCGCCATGTTCATCTTGAACTCCCAGGGCGCCTCCGGGAAGTCCCACAGCGAGCGGCCCGCACCCTCGAGCGCCTGGAGCTCGCCGACGAAGATGCCGTGCATGCGCAGCTTGAGGCGCTCCGCGACGCCGTCGGCTCCGGCCCGGATCGGCTCGTTGAGGACCAACAGTGCGAAGGCCGGCCCGAAGCGGTCGAACAGGGGCTGGGCCGCGGTCTCCCGCACGCTCTCCTCGATGAGGGGCGAGAGCGGGTCGAGCGCCTCGACGACGGCGTCGACGTCGTCGGGCAGGCTCGCCAGAATCGTGGTCAGCACGTTCTGCTGCCGGATGAAGCGACAGTCGCGAGCCAGCTCATCGTGTTGAATGAAGCGTTTCACAGCGGGACCTCCAGAACACAGCCGCGCGAACCTGGGCTCATCCCAGAATCTAGCGGAAAACGGTCTGGAAGTTGATCCGGGCCGAGCGCAGACCCGTCCCTCAGTCGTCGATCGCGGCGGTGACGACGGTCCGGAAGTCCTCGCGCAGGTTCAGATGGTCGTAGGGTCGAACCTGGGTCATCGCCAGTCCGAAGAGGTCCTCGGCGGGGTCGTTCCACCAATGCGTGTTGAACGCGCCGCCCCACGTGTACGAGCCCTCGCTGGGCATCGTGTGGGAGCGTCCGCGGTCGAGGGCCACACCGAAGCCGAGACCAAAGCCCTGACCCGGCCCGCCGAGCTCCATGAAACGGTCGCCAATGTGGTTCGTCGTCATGAGCTCCACGGTCTTTCGACCGAGGATGCGCGGTCCCGTCGGTCGGCGGCCGCCGTGAAGGAGCATGTCGGCGAACCGGAAATAGTCCGCCGCCGTCGAAGCGAGACCACCAGAGCCCATGAAGTAGACGCCCGGTTTGCTGAGCCAGTAGCTGTCGAGCGTATCGGGCTCGCTGGGCTCGATCCGGTGACCGTCGCCGGGCGTGTACGCGACACAGAAACGACTCTGCTTCTCTTCGGGCACGAAGAAGTGAGTGTCGACCATGCCCAGCGGACCGAAGATGTGCTCGTCGAAGAACTCGGCCAGGGTCTGGCCCGAGATCAGCTCGACGAGCCGACCCACAATGCACGTCGACCGCGAGTAGCTCCACACCCGGCCGGGCTCATTGTCGAGGGGCACCATTGCGAGCCGGTCCACGAAGTCGCCAATCACCTCATCGCGGCCGCGCATCCGGCTGGCCTCGGCGAGCGCCTTCGCGTTGGGCCCTAAGCCCCCCGCGATACCCCCGGTGTGGGTCAACACATGGCACACCTTGATGGCGCGCTTCGCCGCGCGCAGCTCGACGTCTCCGTTCTCCTTGCGAACCGCGACCTCCATCTTCTCGAAGGCTGGCAGCCACTTCGCGATCGGATCACTCAGCTGGAAGCGGCCCTGTTCGTAGAGCAGCATGAGCGCGACGGACGTGATCGGCTTCGTCATCGACGCGATGCGAAAGATCGTGTCGGCCCGGAGTGGGATCTGCTTCTCGACGTTGGCGAATCCGCGCACCTCGCAGTGGGCGATGCGGCCCCGCCGCGCGACGAGTGTGAGCGCGCCCGGGATGAGCTCGGCGTCGACATAGCGGTCGATCAGCGGCCCGATCCGCTGCAGCCGTTCGGCCGAAAGACCCACCTCCTCGGACGATGCAATGGGAAGGTCGGAGGGAAGCGAGCGCAGAACGTCGATCGTCATCGGGAGCTCCTAGGGTCTCCCTGTCAACCTACCACGACACGGCCGGGTCACGCGCCGTGTTTGATTGCCACTGGGCCGAACGATCCGGCCGCAGCGACGGCCCGCGGGTCGGCGCGCCGATCCTCACAGCTGATCGAAGCCGCGTTCGATCTCTCGAAAGCGCGCGGTCGCGTCGTCCCGGATGTGCGGGTGGGTCGGGATGACGAACAGCTCCCGACGCAGCCCCTCGAGTGCGAGTGCCGCCGCTTCCCCCGCCGGCTTGCTGAGCGACCCGATGTGCGCGAGGACCTCCGGGCTGACGGCTGACATGTCGAACGATGTCGCGCTGCCGAACCGCTCCGGCCGGAAGGCACCCGAGTTCTCCGACAGGTTCGTCGCGACGGGGCCGGGACACAGCACGCTGACTCCGATCGACTCGGCCGCGAGCTCATTGCGCAGGCTGTCGCCCATCGAGAGCACGGCGTGTTTCGTCATGCTGTAGAGGTGCGTCGGAAGGGTCTTCAGGTACGACGGGGTCGAGAGGCTGGTCTCGGAGCCCGTCATGAGGATGTGGCCCGGGCGCCCGGTGTTCCGGAGTCGCTTCACGAACGGACGGACGGCGTTCAGAATGCCCCAGACGTTGACGCCGAAGAGGAACGCGATGTCCTCGGGACTCGCATCGAGCACCGAGCCCGATGTCGCGACACCCGCGTTGGCGCACAACAGATCGATCGGACCGATCTCCTCCCACGCCCGATCGACGACGCGCTCGACGGCCTCGGGATCCGTGACGTCGCACGGGGCAGAAGCCGCCGACAGCTTCGACGCACTCGCTGCGAGCTTCTCCGCCGCGATGTCCGCGAGGAACAGGCGCGCACCACCGGCGGCAAACGCCTCCGCCAACGCAAGACCAATGCCATCAGCACCGCCGGTGATGAGAACGTTCTTGTCGTCGAGTCGATGGAAATCGGGCATGGCAACCTCGCGGGGCTTCTCGAGCCGTGGGATTCGCCGGACGGCCGGTCCCGGCCATTCTAGACGCCCGGTCGATCCCAGCTGTCGGAAGCGAGTGTGGCGGGTACGGCGGCCGGGCGTCGGTGGGGGATCCGATACGGGTCACGACGGCTTGCGCGGCTCGTTCTCGATGGACACCACACAGCCCGCACTCTTCGGATCGCGCACGAGGGCCAGAACGCTCGCGGCGATGTCTTCGGGCGCGAGCATCTCCACGCTGTCGATGACCGGCTGCAACCACTCCCCGGGACCTCCGACGCCGGTCTCCCGCACCATGTCCGTCGTGACGAGGCCCGGACACACGCAGCTCACGCGAACGCCGTGGCTCTCTGCCAGGGGAACGCACGAGCGGGTAAAATGGACCACGCCGGCCTTCGTGGCGGCATAGACCGCCTGCTGGGGCAACGGCGCGAACGCCGCGCCCGACGCCGTGTTGACGATGGCGCCGCCGCCGCAGCGCTGCATGGGAGCGAGGGCGAGCCGGGTTCCGAGAATCACCGCGCGCAGATTGACGTCGACGATGGCGCCCACGCGATCGATCGGAACGTCCGGCCAGACGTCGGCACCCTCGCCGATCCCCGCGTTGTTGTGTAGGACGTGGAGCGCTCCGAACCGGGATTCCGTCTCCTCGATGAGACGCTGCAGGGAGCTCACCTCCACGACGTCGGTCTCGACTGCGACGGCTTCGGCACCCTCGGCGCGGACGAGTTCTGCCGTCTGCTCGGACTGCGCCTGGCGTTGGTCGGCGAGCACCACCGCCCGCGCACCCGCCGCGGCGAGCGCCACCGCGGTGGC
>SPKZ01015826.1_pt1 | contig 11500 bp, 5 predicted proteins | sample 2456571 | NCBI WGS metagenome assembly SPKZ01 (sample SAMN11192286, study PRJNA482655) | marine metagenome | biome: ENVO:00000447; feature: ENVO:00000244|ENVO:00000211|ENVO:00000569|ENVO:00002023; material: ENVO:00002151; isolation source: ocean water from marine abyssalpelagic zone ...
CACAAAGCCCTAACAAAATGAGCTACCAAGCTGTAATAAGAGATACAGACAGTAAACTGGTAACAAGCCAAGTAATAAGTATGCAAATAAGCATACTCCAGGGCGAAGCACCAGGAACTGTTGTTTATGTAGAAACGCAAACACCTACAACCAACATTAATGGTTTGGTAAGTATAGAAATTGGCACAGGTGCTTCTTCCGACAAGTTTGGGGACATAGATTGGAGCAGTGGTCCCTACTTTATTAAAACAGAAACCGACCCAGCAGGTAATAATGATTATACCATAACAGGTATTAGCCAATTATTGAGCGTACCCTACGCATTGCACGCCAATACAGCAGATAGCATTGTAGGGGGAATAAGCATAACAGAAACCGACCCTATATTTGGGACTTCTATTGCCAATGGAATTACTGCGGCAGATACTACCAACTGGAACAACCACACCGTTGATACTGATACCAAACTAGATTCTACAGGAATAGCAAATCTAGGTTATGTTGCAGGAGGAATTACTTCCGAAGTAGATGGCTCTATAACCAACGAGATCCAACAATTGGCCACAAATGGAGATACCATATTTATTAGCGCTGGCAATTACATTGTGCTACCTGGTTTAAGTAATATAGGCAGCCTAGTGGAATTAGCAGTACAACAGAGATTAGACGATGGAGAAACCCCTTTTGATATTTACAATAGTGATATCACCTTGTTAGATAGTTTGTATGGCAAAACATACCAAGGAGGTTTGCTATTTTACCTAAACACAAGCAATGGAACTGGGTTACTAGCCGCTCCATCAGATCAAGGAGATATACAATGGGCACCATGGGCATGCTCGTTTGACGAAATAACAGGAGCAGATGGAATTACAATAGGTACGGGAGCGCAAAACACTATATATATAATAGATGATCAATGTACAACACTAGATATGGCAGCAGATCTTTGTGCAAATTTAACACTAGGTAGTTACTCCGACTGGTTTTTACCTTCAAAGGATGAACTGTATCAAATGTACCTAAAGATTGGACTAGGAAATACCTTACCCTCAGGCAATGTTGGCGGTTTTTCTTATGGCAAGTATTGGAGTTCAACGGAGGACTCTGCATACTCTGCGTGGGCGCTGGATTTCTACGAAGGTAATCAGATCAGCTACGGTAAGGGCAACCCTATCTATGTGCGCGCTGTTCGGACTTTTTAACCTTCTCCCTGCCGGTAGGCAGGTTCATCCATTAAAACATTTATAACTGCGTAACATGAGTAAATAAGTCTATAATTCATTTGTTAGGCTTTTGCAACGGTCTTATATTGTTCTGCAACAGTTTAAAAGATTACCCTGCGAAAGATAATGACATACCTGATTTTCAATTGCAAAGTATTTTGAGAACAGGTACTTTCTTTGTATCAGGTAAGCGTTCAAGAGGATTTGGGAGGTTTTGGGAAAGTGAGTTGGAAATGTATAGATATTTGAATTCACTTAATGATATTTCCTTTTTATTAGAGGAAAACACTGTTGTCAAGAAAAAAAAAGAAAAAGAAGAAGATTCGTACGAAGAAAAAGTAAGAAAAAAGATAGCCTACATAGGTAATGTTAAAAGAGGCAACAAAGCGACCAGAGAAGCGGTTGAAAGAAATAATATTAGTGAAGAGAAGAAGAACGAAATGCTAAAAAGAGGTTTGATTAGTGAAGATAATTTAGAAGAAAGAGTTAATAAAACGTTGGGCTTACCGTTAGATCATGGCTTAACTAATGAGAATTAAGAAAAGACAATAGATAAAATAGAATTGCTGCTGAAAGAATAACCAATTAACTGTATTCATTATCTATTTCATCTTTCAAACTCCACAATAGCCTCAAATCTTCAATAAACTCATGGTTCGAAAGTAGTCCTATCGGGTTCACGATAATCAAGTCCAATTCCTTACGGAGTTGGACTTTTTTGTTTAAAAGAGCTCAAGCTGGATAGACCGTCTGCTTAGAAGGCAGACGGCTTGTTCTACTTCATACTCCCGCCACCTCTATCCTCATTAAGTAAACCCTTAGAGTTGTATTTAGGTGCGGTAAGTCGGCCGAATCGGTAAACACAGTTTAAGAGCACATATCGTGAGTCGGGGAGGTTTTTTTCTATGGCAGTAACACCGTTAAATTGGACTTTTGCATTGGTGCGTTCTCCCCAATAAACATCGCTGAAGTAAAGAGCTGCGCTTAGTTTTTTGTTTTTAGAATTATAGTAAATTCCTCCGTCGCCAATAACTTGAGGTGCAAAAGAGGCCAAGCCAACATTCATGCGCGAACTGTATTCTATACTAGTCCCAATTCTAAGCTGTTTGCTGATCTTAAATGTTATTTCCGACCAATACATATATCCCAGCGTAGTTTTCAAAGGCGATTCACCATTCTTGTCGACAGCGTTGATGTAGAAAAGTCCGCCCCAATGTTCCCAGTCTATCTTTTTAAGCTCGATGGGGTAGTACAAACTGAGAAAGTACTCTTCGTATTTTTTTAAGTTGTAAGTTCCGGAATAGAAGATGTTGTCTTCGTCGTTAGACGCACCATATGTTTCGTAGTAAGGATTGTTTTCGACTGTATAACTTAACGAAATAGCACCTTCAAGAAAGCCCAATTCGAGCGAATTGCCATAGGAGGGAACCAAGCTAGGATTACCCACACTATAAATTCCACCTCCCGAAAACTGCAAGGCCGAACTGGAGGCAGCATAATCTGGTCGGTAAATACTGGTTGAATAAGCCAGATATACAAAATCGGCATAACTAACAATAGCAGACGGGAAAATACTAGGCCAGTTCATTTTAAGGCCGTCATTGTTTTTAACAGCGGCATATTCTGCACGCAAACCAACATTGTACGAAAACTTGCCTAGGGTGTCGTTGAAAATAAAATAAAGTGCGCTAATGTTTTCTTGATATTGAATGTTGTTTGAGGAATTGTCTAACTCCGAACCTACGTTTGTTGAACTTAAAACGGTTTCACTTGTACTCGCAGCCAATGCTAGTTTCGCACCAGTTTCTATAAATCTGTTTTTGTTGTAATACTTGGCGTAATCCAACTGATAATTCATGTAGCGATAATCGAGATTGCTAACGTTTTTAATGGTGTCGAACCAATTGTTTTCCGATTGAATATAAACTCCATTCGCGTCTCTCAACGAAATTGCAGCATCTGCGCCAGCAAATAAATAAGAACCCAACGAATCTATGTTGTGAGAATAATTAAAAGTGAATTTGTTCCAGTTGGATTTGCCTGCTCCAGTTAAATCGGTTGTTAAATTGGTATTAGAAAGGAGTGGACTTTCCTTTAAAGATGTGATGTGCTTTTCCGATTCCGACTTAGCGAAGGTTGAGAAGTACTCAAAACTAATCTCTTGATTGTTTTTGAGATAAAATTCGCTGCCCAGTTTTATAGATGAATTGTGAAGGGTTTTCGAAATAGATTCTGTATTTCCCGAATTTCTAAATCCTAATTCGCTTTCTAAATCGGATGAAGAAAGCGTGTGGTTATCAACTCCTAGTCGATCTTTGTAGCTAAACATGAGGGAATATTTTTCCTTCTTAAAGTGATAGGTTACGGCCGGCTGGTTTCGGAAATGTTCATTTTTGGTAGTGTAGATAAAGTTGTTTCTAAGAATTAACAATGAACCAACTAAGTGAAAATTATTGGTGATGATGTTGACAACAACGCTTCCATTGGCATCGTACTTTGCCGAAGGACTTGTTATTAATTCAATTGATTTTATTTCTGAAGTGGGGATTAAATCGGCCTCTTCGTAACTCACCCTTTTGCCATCTACGTAAATCAAAGCGTTTCCTTTTCCAAGCATCGACACTTGTCCGTTGCTTACTTTCATACGTGGCGATTTATTTAGAATGGCTTCCAAATCTACCATTTGAACCAATGTTGTATTGGCAACGTTAACAATTGTTTTGCCTGGCTTGTGTTCGAATGTGGCTATTTTGGCGACTATTTCAAATTCTTCCAAAGTATTATCGAGAGAGAGTGTAAGGGGAGATATTGTTTTAACAGTTTCGTTGGTTGCTACATCAACTGGCACAAAAGTATCGGAGAATCCGAGGGAAGTAATTTTTAATATGAACTGTTGGGTTGGAATTCCTTCTAAAAGATAGGAGCCATCCATAAAAAAATTGCCTTTTAAAAGCGACGAATCTTTTGATGAAAGCGCAATTACGTTGCCCATTTCTATAGGGTCGCCTGTTTCCGAATTTACTTTTCCCTGAACGGAGTAAGTGGTGCTTTGGGCTGATATTGAGGTGGCCACAAAAAACAAAGAGAGAAATATTACGACTCTGGAAAGGCTCATAAATGGAAATGGATGTTGGTTATCGTATTGTAGGTGTACTAAGTTGTTTTAAAGTTACATTCGTTAGAGAATCTAATCCAAAAAAAAAAGGTGCCTCTTACGAAGCACCTTTAATATTAAGTTTTAATGTGCGGATACTACCGTTGTACCAGCTTTGCAGCAATAATTTCTTGGGCACATCTTAAGCCGGTTTCCATGGCTCCAAATATGGTGGAATTGTTGCCATTGTTAGACGCTTCGCCACCGAAAAATACTTTATCGCCAACAGGTTGTGCTAAGGTCTCTCTTGCATTAGGAGTTCCTGCTTCTACGCCTTCCGCTCTGTATGTGTAGATTCCTTTTATGTATGGATTGTCTTTGTAGTTCATGTAAAACGACTTTACAAAATTGTCGGAAGCAATGGTGCCACCAAAAACTGCGTCGAGTTCTTTAACAACTGTTTCTTCAACGTCTACATCTGGTTGAAGCACGTAATCTGCTCTTTCTCCCATAATGTAACACTGAAGTACATTAGGGTCGTTTACGCCTTCTCTTCTAAACATAGCAGGTACCCAGCAACGAGTAGAGTATCCAGCTCCATAAATCTCCCATATATCGTCTTTTTCCCAAATAGGCTCTTTAAACATCAAATACATTCTCATGCCAGCATCCATGTTCAACTTGTTGTATGCTTCTACCTTTTTAGCAGGTAGGGCGGGCGAAAACTCAATGATCTCACTTTGCAACACACCTGTAGAAACTGTAGATACTACATGGTTGGTGGTGTAGGTTTTTCCACTTTCATCGGTAACAACAATTGGATTTTTAGAATAATCTACCTTAGTTACAGGACTGTTGTACTGAATCAAATCTTTGTCGTGAAGCACCTGAAAATACAGTGAATCTAAGAGTTGCTTATACGGTAAGTCAATATAATAAACGTTGTGTCCGTACTGAGTGAAAGTGTATCCTTCATCTCCTCCTTTAGTGATTTTCCCCAGCTTTTTACTCGTGTTTTCCTGACTGTACAACCTGTTTAACGAAGTGGCATGAGTTCCAGCTCCTCTAATGTCTTCAAGTAAAGTCCAAATAAGATCGCCTTGTTTAATTCCTTGCAATTCTAAAATTTCCGAATAAGACTTAGGAGGGCCTGTGTACTCAGCTATTTTATCCCAAGCTAATAATGCTTCTTCGTAAGTAGGATCATCCTGTGCGTTTACTCTTTTACCATCTTTCATGTATACAATGTTCTTCAATTGCATGTGCTCCACATCATCATAATTGTTCATGTTGTGATATGGCCATACTGGCAAACGATCTCTATTATCGGTGTGAAATTGATTGTAATACTCAACACCAATTTCAAAAGGGTGAAGAAGTGTTGAATCCCACAAATATATATCTCTATAAACATCAATTGGATAATGTCCACTATCAGGCAATACTCCAATAAATTTATCAGCAAAATAAACGCTGTCGCCAACTATCACTCGGTTGTTGGTATCCTTACCATCCTCAATGGCCCAATCGATAAAAGCAGTCATTGCTTGGTCTCTTAACGGAATTGGGAAATCTGGTGAATGGTACACCTCTTCAGGTCCTAGAGAAAGAAAGCCCTCGCCAAACGATTCATTATTTTGAGCTCTACCGCCATGGATAGAAGCCGCTTCTAATATTTTAACCTGAATTCCATTTGCGTCTAAATGCTTAGCAGCGTACATGCCTGCAGCGCCTGCTCCAATTACAATTACATCGTAATCTACTTTACTTGTTTCTTGTTCTTTTGCAGGTTCCGAGCAGCCATATAAAGCCATTGCTCCTAAAATTGCAATTTGAGATAATTTAATCGACATAAAAATGATGTTTAGTTGCGTCAAATGTACAAATCGCAAGATGTTAACAGTGTAATAGTTAATTATTTTTTTAAGAATAATAATATCTAATTATAAATTCGATTACTTTCGGTAACAGTTAATTAGAAAGGTGAACCAAACCAAAATAATTTATATGAATTATTTCTCAAGCATTATTGTCCTAAGCGCGATGTTGTTTTTGTCTGCATGCGGCGGCGAACAAGTGGATAAGAAAGAAGCGGAAGTTAAAGTAGAAGTAATTGATAAAGCTGCTGTAATAGATTCTGTTTTGAAAGCAAAACATAAAAATGGCGACTTAAATGGTACTGTATTGGTTGTTGAAGCTGGTAAGGTTATCTATACAAACAGTTTTGGTTATGCCAATTTTGAAACAAAGGATACTTTAACAAATCAATCTCGTTTTAGAACTGTTGGGATTTCACTTCAAATAACTGCAATGTCAATATTGATGCTTCATGATCAAAAGAAGTTAAGCATTGAAGATGAAATCAGTAAATATATGCCTGAGTTAGATTATAAAGGGGTTAAAATTAGGCACTTGCTTAATCATACATCAGGAATTCCTGATTACCCAGAATATTTTTACATGGCAGGTAAAGAGGATATTGTTTATAATGAAGACGTTATTGCAATGTTGGTGGACGAAAAGCTAGCGTTGAATTTTGAGCCAGGAGCTAAAAGCAAATACAGCGACAGTGGATACGTTATTTTGGCTGAAATTGTTGGTATTGTATCGGGCATGGATTTTAACGAATTCATAGTTGAAAACATCTTTAAACCACTGGAAATGAGCAGTACTATTCCTTCAACGGCTGATCTTGATAAAAGCATTCCAGACAGGGTTGTAGGGTATGATGAATACAAGAAGAATATTGATCACGATATTTTAATAGGAGTAGTTGGAGATGGTGGCATATATAGTACTGTTGCCGATTTATATAAGTGGGATCAAGCAATGTATTCGGAAAAGTTAGTAAGCAAGGCTATGCTAGCAAAGGCATTTACATTAGATGTTTTAAATGACGGTGTTAAAACATCTGCATATGGGTTTGGGTTGCAACTGAAAAAGAAAAGAGGGAATACAATAGTTTATTCCGAAGGGAGATGGGTAGGGTTTTACACACACATGAGAAGGAATTTGGGCAATAAGAATATGGTGTTGTTTTTAACCAACCAAGATGCTAACCCTGCTTGGATGATGGACATCGTTGACGATATTCTTGACGAAAAGTATTTTCTTTAATATTTCCGCGAATTTGGTCTTCTTAGATCGAATGCTTACCTACTAATACATACATTTTAGCGAATAATAAATACATGTAAACACTTAGTTTGCAGATGCTTTGTTGTCGTTTTTATTGGGTTTTCTGAATCTAATTTCATAAACTTGCGTATAACTGTATTATGCTTTGCCAGCTTTATTGAGAGCTTGAGAGAAGAGAGGACGGCAAAAATGAAATTATGGTAGAAAGGTTAGGTCAAATATTTAGAATTGGTATCATCGTCATGTTGACTTTGTTTGTTGGAGGGGCGTCAATTGCTCAAAATAATAAACTTAAGATTACTGATAAAAACGCTCAAAAGTTATTTGCTAAAGGCGAGTACGAAAAAGCGATTTACGTGTATAGAGCGATCTTGGTTAATAATTCCGACAATACTTTTTATAGCTACATGATGGGTTTGTGTTATTACGAACTGGGCGATAACAACGATTTGGTTTTATCTAATATGGGAGCTTCATTAGTAGATATGGGGTCGTTTCAGAATTCTTCGCCACCAGACGCTCATTATTTTTATGCCAAGGCATTACATATCGATAAGCAATTCGATAAGTCGATTGGTGAATTTAAAAAGTACCGTTTATTTGTGGAAAACGACATGAGCTACGAGATGATGGAGGTTAGAAAGTTGTTTGGAGGAGAAATTAATGCGGATAATAGAGAGAGGTATCAAAACGCACTAGCTGCCGACCCTTTCTTGAACCAAATCAAAGAGATCCTCGGGAAAATAGACGAGGAAATAGCCAAGATCAAAGAAGAAAAAGATGTTTACGAAGCCGCTGCCCCAAACTAGCTACTTGTAAATAAAAGCGTATCTCTTTATATTATTCTGAAAACAGCTGGTATTCTAGATGTAAAATCTGAATTATCCTGTGTTTTGTCAGTTTTTATCATATTACTTCTAAATTGTTTAAAACGTTACTTAGCCTATGGAATTGAAGCTAAATATTGGATATATTTGCAAAATTTCTCATTGTAGATATCCAAAAAACATAAGTAATGTCGGAGTTAAAATTAGCGTTTGAATTAGAGTTTGAAGACTTATATAGTAGAGCAGGACTAGAAAAACTAGATGCCTCTTTTGTAAATGAGTTGAAGGAGTCGAATGTCGAATTACACAATCAGTTTGTTACCTATAGAAGTAATTTTATTGAAGGGGTAGAGGTTGATGTAAAAGATGAGGCCAACTTTTTAATTGAATTGGCTCCTTATATTGAGGATTTTGTGAGCACGCTTTTCGGAATTTCTGCAGAAGTTGCCGATTTACAAAAACAACACAACGATTTAGCCGAGATATTTAGATGTAAAAGAATCGTTGTTCAACGAAGAGGCCCTAAAGGTGTAAAAGGATTAGAAGTTGATGAAATTGATGGCGATGCATTGAGAACTGAATTAGAATCTCTTTTTGGAGAGTCTTTTTCTGAAAAAGTATATGCCGATAACGCTGTAAAGTGGATTGATTACGAAACCAGCAAAGACATTGAAGGATTTGAAGAGCAGGCTGCATTAGTATCTAAGTATGCAGGTTGGGCACTAACAAGCGAGGCAGGCCGTGCTTACCACAAAAACGACTTACTATTTCAAAAACCAAACAAATTAGATTTTGAAGCACTTGTGCCTATTGAAACGGAGTCTGTTGATGGTGTAAGTGTAAAAAGGTTATCGAAATCGCATGCCTTAAGAGAAAGAGAAGGGTTTAGTTTAACCGACAATGGTTTTTCGTTAGCAGAAGCGGTAGATCAGGCTAATTACTGTATTTACTGTCACAATCAGGGGAAAGATTCTTGTTCTACAGGATTGAGAGAAAAAAAGCCAGACGAAAATGGTAAAACACCATTTAAAGTTAGCCCTACTAGAGTAAAACAAGCAGGTTGCCCATTAGAAGAAAGGATTTCGGAAATGAACCAAGTAAAATCTAACGGTTTTACTATTGGTGCTCTGGCCATTGTTACGGTAGACAATCCTATGTGTGCTGCAACAGGACATAGAATCTGTAATGATTGTATGAAGAGCTGTGTTTATCAAAAACAGGATCCAGTAAACATTCCAGCAATAGAAACAAGAACGCTTACTGATACGCTTGATTTACCTTACGGATTTGAAATTTATAGCTTGCTAACTAGATGGAATCCATCGAACCTTAAAAGACCTATTCCTAAAAAGGAAAGTGGTTACAAGGTATTGGTTGCAGGCTTAGGACCAGCAGGGTTCTCGTTAGCGCATCATTTATTAAATGATGGGCATTTAGTTGTTGGGATAGACGGATTGAAAATAGAGCCATTACCAAAGGAATTGAATGGAGTTGATTCAAACGGTGCAAAAACTGCATTTTTACCAATTAAAAATATTCAGCAAGAAGTTTACGAAGACCTTGACGAACGTGTGTTAGCAGGTTTTGGAGGGGTTGCAGAGTACGGCATTACGGTACGTTGGAACAAGAACTTCTTAAAGGTAATTCGATTGCTATTAGAGCGACGCGAGCATTTTGCCTTGTTTGGTGGAATAAGAATGGGAAGCACTATTACCTACGATCAGGTATTTGAATTGGGCTTCGATCACTTGTCGTTGTGTTTAGGCGCTGGTAAACCTACCATCGTTTCTATGCCAAATGCATTGGCTAGAGGAGTAAGAACAGCTTCCGACTTTTTAATGTCGTTACAACTTACTGGTGCCGGTAAGAAAAATTCTATTGCCAATTTAATGGTTAGGCTCCCAGTTGTGGTTATTGGTGGCGGACTTACCGGAATTGATGCAGCTACTGAGGCACTGGCTTACTATGTGGTGCAAGTAGATAAATTTAAGTTGCGACACGATATCTTGGTTTCGGAAAGGGGAGAAGATGCTGTTAGAGCTGCTTGGAACGAGGAAGAAACTATTGTAGCGGAAGAGTTTCTTGGTCATGCTGCTGAAATACAGGAAGAACGAGCCAATGCCGAAAAGGAAAACCGTGATGCTAACATTATTGGTTTAATGCAGAAATGGGGTGGTGCTACTTTGGCTTACCGAAGTAGACTGCAAGATGCACCTAGTTACCGACTGAATCATGAGGAGGTAGAAAAAGCAATGGAAGAGGGTATTACGCTTAGCGAGAATGTAACACCTAAAAGCGTTAGGCTTGATAAGTATGGTGCTGTAAAAGGTCTTAGAGTGCGTTTTCCTGTTACTAACACAGAGGGAGATGGCTTAATAGACTTTCACGAGACTACTTTGCCTGCCAGAACAATATTTATGGCTGCCGGAACCAACCCGAATACAGTATTGGGTAGAGAGGATGCAAAGAACTTCCCAATGGATAAGGACAATTGGTATTTTAAAGCGGTTGATTTAGATGGAAATGATGTGATTCCTGAGAAAGGAAATTCTAAACCTGAGGAGATTAATGTACTGATGTCGAAAAATGAAAACGATAAATTCGTTAGCTTCTTCGGAGATTTACATCCAACTTATGTAGGGAATGTGGTTAAAGCTTTAGGCTCGACCAAGCAAGGCTATCCCTTAGTAACTAGTTCGTTGGGAAAAGCAAATACGGTATCTGAATTGCCTGCATCTGATTTTATTACATCAATTAGAGATCAATTTGTAGCTACGGTACATGAGGTGATTAGATTGACTCCAACAATTTTAGAAGTGGTGCTTCACGCGCCATTAGCAGCTCGTAATTTTGAGCCTGGACAGTTTTACAGACTCCAGAACTTTGAGTCGTTGGCTTTAAGAGCAGAAGATGGTACTACATTGGCTATGGAAGGCTTGGCGCTTACTGGTGCTTGGCAAGACAAAGAGAAGGGCTTGATTTCTGTTATTATCTTGGAAATGGGCGGTTCGTCCGACTTGTGTACGCATCTTAAGAAAGATGAACAAGTTGTGTTGATGGGACCTACCGGTACACCTACCGAAATTACTAAGAACGAAAAAGTAATGTTGATTGGTGGTGGATTGGGTAACGCAGTGTTGTTCTCTATCGGAAAAGCCTTTAAAGATGCAGGATGTCAGGTGTTGTACTTTGCTGGTTACAAGGAAATGAAGGAC
>SPKZ01022965.1_pt1 | contig 11495 bp, 12 predicted proteins | sample 2456571 | NCBI WGS metagenome assembly SPKZ01 (sample SAMN11192286, study PRJNA482655) | marine metagenome | biome: ENVO:00000447; feature: ENVO:00000244|ENVO:00000211|ENVO:00000569|ENVO:00002023; material: ENVO:00002151; isolation source: ocean water from marine abyssalpelagic zone ...
AATAATTCCTCTAAAGAAAGAGTATGAACTAGCAGTTAAAAATATTAAAAAATATTATTCTCGTGACACTTTGAGAGCATTATACAAAGTATCTGAAAAAATAATGAGTGAATATAGAATGGCGTTTGTAAAACAACATGGCCATGATATGAGGTATCCATAATGGAGACTGTCTATTTAGAATCTAAAGAGACCAGTAGAACTAAAAAAAATAAACCAGTTGTCATACACTGGGGAAAAAATAAAGCTGGAGATCCTGCAAAACTTGTAAGAAGTCACAGTCTAAGAAGTACAGTAGCAGAAATTTTACAATTTTCATCCAGACTTGGAATGGTTAGAATTAATATCATTGGAGCTTCTGGAAGTGGAAAAACATCTTTGGCAGAAAGTATAGCACATCTTTGTCATTCAATGAGTATGGAGTTTACCAAAATACCATACGAAGTAAAATTTATGCAGAAAGAAGATTTGATTGATTTTACATCTACAATTCAGAATCTATCTTCAAACAATTACGTTTTAGTTTTTGATGACTTGAGTTGGATGGGAGCTGATTTTTCTAAAAAACAAATTGAGAAACTAAAAGCTGAGATTACAACAATAAGACACATAGATGGAAATTCTGACAGAAAGATGATTGTAATTTTTAATAGTCATGCTCAGAAAGTTATGGATAAATTTTTGAGAATAGCCAATTTTATTTTCTATTCAAGTTGTTCAAGTGAAGAAGTAACATATCTTTTGGAGATGTTAGGCAAGAAATATCATCAAAAAATAGACCTATTCCGGAGATTAAGGATTCAAGCTATGGGACAAGGAAAATTTCATTTTCCTTTAGGTAAAAATAATGCGTTTACTTACAAGGCCTTTGATCCATTCTTACCCTATCTTTTCTCTAATGGAGACTTTGTGAGGTTTGTAGTTAGTCCATTGAGAACTTGGATACAAGAAGATTGTCAAATCTGTGAGGTAGTTGTAGAATCAACTAAAACAAACATTGATGATTTTGTAAATGATTATTCTAAAAAGTTTGGAAAGGGAATATCTAAACGAGCAATTGAATTAAAATTATTACAACATGGAATTACTTGTCAGCCAAAACGAGTCTTACAAGCTCAAAAGTATATTGAAAAATTCCTTAGCATGAAGAAAGTAAATCTCTTAGAACTTGCAGATAGATACGGATTAGAAGAACAATCAACACACCTACCTAAAGTCAAACAGCCAGATGTATAGATAAAATCATAATGATAGTATGACTTCGTAGTGTTAGATATGATCATGAAGTAGATCGTTTAGAATCATTGAGGTATTGTGTCTAGTTTGTTAAACATAATTCAGCGTAAATCGAATGGATCGGAGTTACTTTATGACATATTGAGCCAGCCTAAATTTTTAATTCCAAGTATGAATAATACAATTCATGGTTAAGAGAAAACGTTTCAATCAAACGGATCTATTGAGAAGGCTTCTAGATGTAAAACCTGTTTGTAAAAAATGTGGTAAAAGTGCACGCCAGATACAGTTAGACCTTCATCACAAAGATGGTGTATCATCAAATGATAATTGGAGAAATATTGTGATTTATTGTAGAGCCTGTCACAATGACTTACATGAAACTGTGCCTAAAAAACGTAAACTCTAACTCAATCTAAGATGTTTATCCAGTAGTTTCAATTTTGTTGATATTGGTAATATTTTGAAGTGCAACCTGATAAGTTGGTTCACCATACATGTTGATGTGTGAATATTTGAAAACTTTACTTAACACAGGACGTATTGTAATACTAAATCCCTGATTTGTCATATACTCTTGGGTCTTTACATCTTGATCGCTAAATTCAATCTCTTCTCCTTTACTTTGTGGATTAAATGGTTCTGTAGATGGTAGACGTTTGCTTGCGTCAGATACAATAGCTGATACTGCATTCATTGAATCAAAATTAGTTTGTACTGGATAACCTTCAGGGGTTTTAAGACGTGAGAAGAGTACTTTTTTTAAAACTATTTTTGCTTTCAATATTGTTCCATCACTAAGAAGAAAACGACTATAGTCTTCATCCCTTACTGCAAAATCGACTTCATAGAACTCTGAACTCATATTCATTTATTATTCCACTCTTGTATAAATTCCTCTTGTGTCATTCCCATTTGATTAATTATGGACTTTAGTGTCCCTATCCTCAATTCATGATGGACTGGCACAATTGCAGTGTGTTGATCATTGTCATGCAATCTTACATGGGATCCTTTTCTTCCCATAATTTGATAATCTTGTTTAGAAATAAGAAACTTTAGTAATTTGTTTCCCGAAATGATCGGAAGTTGAGACACACTACTTTGTTCTTAAGTCGATGTTAAAATTATTACTTTTACCTTCAGTTTCTAAAAACAATTCTATTGCTTCCATAATGTTTGTAGTTGCTTCTTGTTCAGTATCACCTTGAGTAGTTACACTCAATTCTGGACAATCAATTACAAATCCGTCATTTTCTTTTTCTAAATATACAACATAGGTTGACTGAAGTTGTTGAGTAATAATTGGTTCAAAGACAATACACGATTCATGTCCTTTACTAGTCAAATCTAGAGACATTCTTACTTTTAGTTAGGTAGTCATAATTATATAAATTGGAGGATTCTTTCAGACACAAACAAGTTCCATATCGGTACTAGTGAGTAATTAGTTAATTCTAATTCCATTCATTTCTAACCATTTTACTGATTCTCCATATTCGGGCATATGTTTTGCCATTAGATTCCAAAAGCGTGAAGAGTGTTCTTTGATTTTAAAATGACATAACTCATGAAGAATAACATAGTTGATAATAGATCTTGGGGCTTTCATCAAATTATAATTGAGATTAATTTCTTCAGTATGAGTGGAACTTCCCCATCTGTCTTTGAGTTCTTTGATATTGATTTTGGTAGGATGTACACCAATTTGTTTTTCCAAGTCATGAACTAATTTTGGAAACAATACGTTAGATCTTTTTTCAAGATATGTTTGATATTGTTTTTTGATCTGCTTAGTGGTATGTTTTTTTTGAGGTATATGGAATTCTATTGTGTTTCCAAGTAGAATTGTTTTTTCAACACTAGTTGGGATGATATGTATTTTGTAATCTTTACCTTGGACAGATAAGGTAGACTTTATAGAGAAAATAGGTTTTTTATGCTTTGCAAAATGTAATTGTTTTTTGAATATCCATTGCAGTCTTTGCTGAATCATATTTTTTACATCCATAGTGGACTTTGTTTGTGGTGTTCTTACTGTTACCCCGCTTGATGTAACAGTAATTTGAGATGTCTTGATACGCTTACTTTTGATCAAGTCATACTGAATTATACAATTACCATACTTTACTTTCTTTATCATAAGTTATCCTTGTTTAGTAGCATTAGAATTTTTTCGGATAATGTTGTAATGTCGTCTTCTGGTATTCCAAATGACTCTAAAATATCATATGTTATCTCTTCTGTTCTTCTTTTAACACTAGGCTTGTTGTACCATTCAACAATTTCTGTTTCTGGGAGTAGTTTTTCGGATAGTGCTTTTGTGATTTTAATTGAGTTATCTTTGTCTTCTTTGTATTGTTCAATTAATCCGTATATTGAAAATTCAATGTCTCTTTCAAATCCTAGTTTCTTTCTTTCTTCTTCTATTGCCAATGCTTTTTCATAGATTTCTTTTACTTTGTTTTCAGTTTCTGGATCAAAAAATGTAGCGTTAATTTTTCTTCTCTTTTTTTCCTCATCAATAATTCTCATCAACATTACCCAAAGTTTTTCATAATATACTGGATTGTGTGAATAGTTTTCTTGGATTACTTGCTCAGCCTTATTTTTAATTAGTGCAGTTCTTGCTCGCGGAGATTTGAATTTAGATACATATGCCAAGAAATTCTCAAATGTAATCTCCATTGGTTTTATCAGTTCAGATACGCCAGTGGAACGGATTGCGTCATCAATTATTTTTTGAATCATACTAGCATACTTTCGGGTTGATACCTTTGGATCTTCGTAAGCATTTCTTAGTAACTGTCTAATTTTACACAAATCTTTGAAATCTGGGATATACTGTGTTGATTCTTTTTTGTACATTTGTGAATTTAACACCTTAGAGAATTTTTTAAAATCCTCTTCAAACGTATCTCGTTTATCTACAGGCTCAAATACCTCAATAATTTGCTCTAAATTGTTCCTATCAAGCCCTTTGAGGTGATTCATAATTTCAGCATGATGTAATTTTAGAATGATTAGTTGTTGATCATCCGATTCCCATGCACCTTTGATATCATCTGAATCAAATATCTCTAGAGCTTGTTGAATGTTTTTTGTTACTCCGTAATAATCAACAATCAATCCTTCAGTTTTCCATTCATCGTATGGTCTGTTTACTCTGGCTATTGCCTGAAGTAAGGAATGTTCTCTAAGTGATTTATCCAAATATAGTACACTAACTATTTTTGCGTCAAAGCCAACTAGTAACATATCAACTACAATGAGAATTTTAGTTGGATCATCTGGACTCTTGAATGAATCTTCTGCCTGTCTCTTTTGTGTGTCAGTTAGATAGTATTTGTCCCAACTCTTTCCGTCCTTTCCCATCTCCCCGATTTTTTGATCCATGATAATTTTAGATGGGGGTGAATGAAGTCTGTCTAGTTCTTCTTTGTACAGTACTGCTGATTCTCTTGATGAGGCAACAATCATTACCTTGTAACCATTATCTTGAATGTTGTTTGTATAATGCTCTACAATATCAAATGCAATTTTTTTGATTCGTTGTGGGGCTTCAGCAATTTTTGCTTTAGTAACATATTCTTTTTTTAGTTGCTCTTTTAGTTCTGGTGTCATGTTTTGCTCTGAACCAATTATTCTATCAAACAAAACATCGATTGACTCATCACCTTCCACAAACAGATTTGATAGTCTACCTACATACTTTATTGGAATTGTTGCACCATCTGCCTTTGATTCCTCAAATCCATACTTGTCAATTAAATCTCCAAAGACTTTGTACGTTGATCTATCTTCTTTGTCAATAGGTGTTCCAGAAAATCCAAAGTAAATTCCATTAGGCATTGCCTTATCCATTGCCCCCGCCCCTGTTCCAAACTGTGAACGATGTGCCTCATCAACTAGAACAATGATTCTTTCATCAGTAGTATCAGTAATTTCCTCAAACTTTTGGATTGTAGTCATCATGGTTTTACCCTTGGGTGATTTTATGAACTCGGCAAGTTGTTTTGACTTGTCAGCCTTTTCGGGGGATGGAAAACCAACTTCGGAGAATGTTGTGTGTATTTGCTTGTCTAATTGACGCCTGTCTGTGACTATGACTAGAGGTAAATTGCCATATTCTATTGCCTGTCTTGCAACCCATTGCATAGTGAATGATTTACCTGAACCCTGAGTATGCCAGATAACTCCCCCTCGTCTATTATCCGCTGTCTTGATCTTTTCTGCACACTTTGTAACTGCTCTGTATTGTTGGTGCTTTGCAACAATTTTGATTCGTTTGTTGTCTATGGTTTGATAGAGAACATAATTTTTTAGTAAATCTAAAAGATGTGATCGTTCTAGCATTCCTGCGATGAGTATTTCTTGTTCTCTACTTTTTCCATATTTTTCCTCAACTTGTTGTATAGTTAATGGATAAGCACTTGACCATCTACTGTTTTGAAAGTGATTAACATCAGATGAAATTGTTCCATGTCTTGCCTGTGTTCCACAAGTTGCAACAAGAATGTGATTGTAAAACATTAATTTCTCATAACCATTTCCAGTAGAACGATATTTCCTAAAGTTTTCTTTCTCTACTGCGTCTTCTAACCAGTTTCTTCTAAATGGTGACTTGCATTCTATAATTACAAGTGGAATACCATTTACATATAGAACAATGTCGGGGAAAATAGGATTCTTGAATCCTTGTAGTTCGAATTGGTTTGTAACAATAAAGTCATTATTATTTATATTTTCAAAGTCAAATAGTTTTACAGTTTTTTTAACAGTTCCAGTTTCATCATATTGATCAACTGTTATTGGCTCTAATCCTCCTGTTTGTGATAGCCCAACTAGTTTCGCTCTAATCTTTTCATTTGTATCCATGGTGTCATATGTGAATGGAAATGAATCTTCTTTGATTTGATTTAATGCGTCATCTATTCCATCTGAATCTAATTTAGGATTGATTCTTTGAATTGCTTCTCTTAATCTACCATACAGTAAAACTTCTGTAGTCTTTTTTCTTTCCTTGTTGAGGTCATTTTTTGATTTGTATTCATATCCCATTACAACTAGTTGTTCTAAGGCTGGAAGTTCAGAATGTTCTATTTCGTCGCCCGTACCTGTTACGAACATCATACTTTTACTCTGACTTCGCCAGTTAACAGTTTCTGCATTAAAGATTTCTTTAGTCTCTCTAGTTTTTCTTTGTATTGTATTTGTGAAGTGATTTGTGAATCAATATTAGATAGTACATATGTAATTTTTTTTATTTCATCCTGCTCAGGGATTGGAATTATCAGATTTTTGATATCAGACATACGCAATCCCGGTTGTGCAGTTCTACTAGATCCTACAATATTCAAGATTTTTTGGGGTAAACCATATGCAAGAAACATTGATACAAACTTAACATATTTTTTATTTTTTAGATTTATTCTAGCTAAAGCTTGGTTAAGATTTGCAGGACCATAATCTTCAGGCAATATACCTATCACTCCCAAATAGATTCCAGTCTTTGAAATAATAATATCTAGTGGTTTTGTTTGACTTTTTTCAAGTTCGTTATGTTTTTCTTTTGAAATAAAACTTAAATTGTATTTATTGACTAAAAGATTTTTTAAATTTTGAACTTTTAAAATTGGAATTCCTTTCTGTTTGTAATCATAATTATGTAATGAAAATCCCATTGGACCATCTTTAATCTCAATAGATATCGAATCAAGAGTATTATATTTCCAATTTTCGGGAATAATTAATTCTAAAAATCTAGGTATTATGTGTACTTTCTTGAATTTTTTATGATTAATTCCCCTTGTCAATAATTTCTGCATTAATCCTTTTTTGAGCACTGTATTTTGATCGATTATTTTTTCTGTATTGAAAATAAGATTATCAATATTTGATAATATAGAAGCAATTTTTTGTTGTTCTGGAAGAGGTGGAATTATAATTGTAATTGATTCTAGATTTGTTCTATTAATTCTTTGTCTGGTTGTTCCTGCAACATATTTTTTTACATTGTTTAAATTTTTAGAATGATTTAATGTGTAAACTAAGTAATTTTGGTAAATTTTTTCTAAATCATATTTTAAGATACTAATATCCACTGCAACAATATACGGATAAGGTAAAACTGGTGCAATACATGCTCTTCCTATTGGTGTAGGCATTCTGGAAATAAGAATATCTTTTCCCTGTTTGATTATTGTACATTTTAATTCGTTAGAAGTTTTTTTAGAAATATATTTTTGGGATTTATCTAAAAAAACTCCTAGCCCCATATCTCCAATTTGTAATAATCTTACTCCTTTTTCTGAATAATTTTTTTCTAAAATCCAATCGCCATCTTTGAGAGTAGTGTATTTGTTTAATGGGACTATTTCCCACTCTTGAGGAATTTCGTCATATGTTCCGAATAATCCTTTTACTTTTTTGTAGCCTTTCTTAGGCTTTAGAACTTGGCTCAAAGTTTTATGTTTAATTCCTTAAGATCCGCTTCAACTAATTTCTTTAGTTTATCTTGTTCAGAGTATGTCTTTTTTAGATCATCATATGCTTCTTGAATGTCAATTTGCTCTTCAGGTTCAGAAATATCCACATATCTTGGCACATTGAGGTTAAACTCATTTTCTTCTAGTTCTGCAATATCTGCAACATGACAATACTTGTCAACATCTTCAAATTTGTCAAATGCTGAAACTATCTTCTTAATGTCTTGTGGTCGTAGTTTGTTTCTGTTCTTTCCTTCCTCAAAGTCCTTTGCACCATAAACGAACATGATCTTGTTCTTTCTTTTTGCAGGTTTGTTCTTGTTTAGAATCATAATACACGCAGGAATACTAGTCCCCAGAACATCTTTTGAGGTAAAGCAATTATCCCTTCAATTACATCACCTTTGAGATGGTTTTCTTTATCACCTACAATCATGTTCTTTCTAATTTTTCCTTCTTCCCCGCCTCGAAATAGAACCCCTTGTGAGCAAACAATGCATGCTTGACCTTTTTCATTTAGTGAAGATAGCATATGTAAAATAAAAGCATAATCTGCCTTGTCATTAGCTGGTGCAATTCCATAAGCAAATCTGTTGTACGGATCTTTTGATGCTGTTGCATTATCCCAATCCATTGAAAATGGGAAATTAGCAAGCACTCTATCATATTGTTTTAATTTTCCCCCTTCTACAAGTTTAGGATCTTTTAGAGTATCTCCATGTTCTATTGTAAAGTCCTCCATTCCATGCAACACCATATTCATTTTACACATTCCAAAGTTTCCGTAATTGGATTCTTGTCCTTGTAAAACTAAATTGTTAATATCACCACCATGATCTTTAACATATTGTCTTGAAATTACTAACATGCCACCAGAACCACAAGTAGGATCTGAAATTTTCATTCCCTCTTTTGGTTTCGCAATGTGTACTAGCAGTTGAACGATTTCTCGGGGTGTAAAAAATTCACCACCTTTCTTTTTTGTTTCATCTGCAAATGTTTCTAATAGATATTCATATGCGTCACCAAAGATGTCTTCCTTTTCTAAATTCTTATTTTTTAGAGATAATTCATTAAAGTGTGCAACTAGTTTTCGTAGTTTATCATCAGGGTATTTCTTTTTGTCATTATACTTTGTGTTAGTTAAAACACCTTCCAAGAGTGGAACTTCTTTTTCAATATCACGACATACATTATCAATTATTTCTCCAAGGTTTGATGGAGCGTCAGATAAAATATTCCATCGAGCAGATTCTGGAACAAAGAACTTGTGACGAAATTTTTGTTCTGCCTTTTTCTGGGAATTACCTTCACTCACTAGTTTTTCAATATTTTCCTCAAAGGTATCATTAAGTCTCTTTAGGAATAACAGGGTCATGACTGGTTGGCGGTATTCTTGGGCGTCAAGTGAACCTCGTAAAATGTCTGAGGCTTTCCACAAATGAGATTTTAGTGCCTCAAGTGTGATTTTGTCTGACAATGAAATTAGGGTAAATACGTGACTAATATCAGTTATAATTCAAAATCATGTTGGATATGATGATAGATTTTAGCAAGTATTCATTCTCCAAATAATGCAATTTTGATACATTTCAAACATAACCAATTTTGAATTATTGCACTTTCGTTATGACATTTTGAGCATCTATTCATTGTCTAATTCTCATTATTCTTAATTGCCATTATTCATTCACTCTTACTTTTTACTATGATAGATTTTCTGAATGAAAGGAATTGCTTTTGTAATATCTTCAGAACTCTCTATTGCAGAGCGAAAATTGCCTATTCCATGATGCCCAACATTTGAGACGTCTTCAACAAACTCTGTAGTCTCAAGTAGAGTCATGTCACTTGTAGAGTAATTGAGAACAATTTTGTTTTTGAGTGCTTCTAGTGTACATATTGAAGAACCACCGTCTCTTAGAGAATGGCGAGCATAGATTTTCTTTTGTATAAACTCAACGTCTTCAAATGTATTTTCGATTGTTTCTTTTAGTTGATTCCACAATTTTTTTGTCTCATCAGTTGGGTATTGGTTATGATATTTTCCTGCAAGATAGTCTTCTTCAATGTATTCAGATAAGGTAATTCTTGGTTTGTTTGATTTTGGAGAATCTGGACTTTGAATTTGAGTGTCTCCTATTCTATTCAAAGAAATCATGTTGTCTTGATATTTTTTTATCTTATAGAGTTCTATTGGTAATCCTTGAAAACCACTAGCTCTTTTCTGATATTTTGTGTATTCAGGTGAAATGAAAATTACACGTGTCTCATCCCAGTGGATATCATTAATGTCTGCTGTTTTGTTTAATTTCTTGTTATACAGTAAAACAAAGTTTTCTTTTCTCTCATGTAGTAATTGATAGTAACTTACTCCCTGATCAATTAGAGAGCGATTTTCAATTTTTTTATATTCTATTATGACAAATGATTTTTTTTCAGAATCAAATGCTATAGTATCAGGTCTTAGATCATCTATCTGAAATTCAGAATCTACAAACTCTAGTCCTGAAAATATTGAATCTAGATTTTTTTCAACGAGATTCTGAATTGTTCTTTCTAAATCAAACGACTCTTCATGAATTTCTACTAGATTATTGTCTCTTGATTGAAAAATTCTCATATGATTTTTTAAGACTTCTGAAAGATAAACCTGATCATAATTGTCACGGGTTTTCAAAATAGATCTATCTTATTTTACACACAAAATGAAATGCTTTGTCTCGTTTAGAAAATCCCAAATGAACGGTGCAAGATCTATTTTTTATTATAACTCCACAAACTCAGTCGAACTAAAGCTAGAACAGTGTAACAAAATTACTAACTTACTTTATTCTAAGTGTTAATACACCATTTCTGTATTTAAAATCAAAAATTTGCATTTCTTTTACACCTTCTATTGGAATTTCTTTTGAAAATCCCCCTGTTCCACGAATGTAAAGCATTCCATCTACCAACCTAACTGCAATTTTATCTTCAGGGCCTGGGACTTCAGCTACAAATACAAACTCTTCTTCACCTTTAATCAGATCATAAACCCAATTTTTTGTTTCTTGTTCTCTCATCTTTGAGTATGGTGGTTCTTGATCTTTTGTCATCTTTTTTAGAACTTTAACCCAGTAAATCATTGTTAATGCAGCCGCACCAATTAAGATGAAGCTTGTAAAGCCTGAATCAGATCTTTGTGTCATGATGTATATCATTCCTAAAAATAGAATTACAATTATTGGAATTACAAAATTTAATGATTGTTCATTTGAATATGCTCCCTTATAGCTTGCCAAACAGTGAAAATCTGAGTTTGCCAAATATAAAGTATCTTTGGTTTTTATTACCATTTTTTAAAATTCGATTATTGACTAATGATGAAAAACCAATAAAACTTACAAAACGAGAAATTATACTGAGAGGAACTATTATTTCTGTTATCATTACAGTCCCTTCGCTTGTGGCATTTGTCATTATTTGGATTTTATTTGATAATTTGATATTTGGAGCAATTACAGGTGCAGTTATTCATTTTATTGCAATGGGGTTTTCTTTCAAAATATCTAAAAAAATATTAATCAAAAAATAACAGTATAGATCATTTAATTTTATAGTAATTTACATTAAAAATGATGGATTCTTCTAAAATTGAAAATGATTTGATTTCTGAGCTCAAATTAAATTCTATTCAGGCTAAAGTGTATTTGTTAGTTACATGTTACGGAAAAATGTCATCCACTAAAATAGCAGAAAAATTAAAAATTTCTTTAGATGATGCTCAAA
>SPKZ01015253.1_pt1 | contig 11488 bp, 10 predicted proteins | sample 2456571 | NCBI WGS metagenome assembly SPKZ01 (sample SAMN11192286, study PRJNA482655) | marine metagenome | biome: ENVO:00000447; feature: ENVO:00000244|ENVO:00000211|ENVO:00000569|ENVO:00002023; material: ENVO:00002151; isolation source: ocean water from marine abyssalpelagic zone ...
TGGCGGCGGCTTTGTTGGTTTACGTTTCGTTAAACTTTTACCTGCGGCCGTTGGGAAAAGTCTCGCGGTGGAAAAACCCGGTCACCGGGAAGGTTTCGTTGTCTATGCCCGTCTTTCCCCTGGATCCGGCCGTCATCGTCAAGGGACGTCCGTTTTCGATCCGGACGTTAGCCGATGCTGTCCACAGGCCGGCGAGGGCTGTCGATGAGGTGATCACAGGAAAGAACATCCGCTTCTCGTCGTTTGAGCTCGTTCGCCTCGATCGGAAACCCGCTTCCCATCGCAAGAGCCCCTGATTTAGGAAATGAAGCCGAAGGCGAGGAAGCGAATCATCTGGACCCTTTTGATCGCGGTTGTTTATGCAGGCTCGAAGCCTCGAGTAAGGTAGGGCCGGGCGTCCCGACGGGCCGATTGGATTCGAATGCGCAAGTATACTTGTGGCCGGTCCGGAGGCCCGGCCCTACCCGCGCTGCCGCGCGAATTTACCCCTCCAATACCGACGCTTGCACCTTGAGAATTGGCGAGTAGTGTCTCCGCCCACGCTGGACAGGGGCAATTCGGCCCGAAACTGCTCTGGCGCGCCTGATAATCAACCCAGCTGAGACAGCCATGTACCGAACGCATCACTGTAACGAACTCCGTAAATCCAACGCCGGCGAGACCGCCACTCTCGTTGGTTGGGTCAATACCGTGCGTGACCAGGGTGGTGTCATTTTCATCGACATTCGCGACCGCGAGGGTGTGACCCAGTGCGTGTTCCGTTCCGAGGAAAATGCCGACGCCGCCAAGCTGAGCCACTCCCTGCGCGGCGAAGACGTCATTCAAGTGACGGGCCGGGTTGATGACCGCCCTGAAATCGAAGGGCAGTCCACTGTGAACGATAAGATCGAGACCGGTGAAGTTGAGCTCGTCGCGACCGAACTCAAGATTCTCAACAAGGCCGAGGTGCTGCCGTTCCAGCTCGACAAGGAGCTCAGCAGCGAGGACCTGCGGATGAAGCATCGTTACCTCGATCTTCGTCGTCCGCGCATGACCAACAACCTGCGCACCCGCCACACCATCACCAAGGCGATCCGCGATGGTCTGGACGACAACGGCTTCGTCGAAATCGAAACGCCGATTCTTTCCAAGTCCACGCCCGAGGGTGCCCGCGACTTCCTCGTCCCGAGCCGTCTCAACCCGGGTAAGTTCTACGCCCTGCCCCAGGCACCGCAGCAGTACAAGCAGCTGCTCATGGTCGCCGGCGTGGAGCGCTACTTCCAGATCGCCCGTTGTTTCCGCGACGAGGACTTGCGTGCTGACCGTCAGCCCGAGTTCACCCAGGTCGATATCGAGGCCAGCTTCGTGGAATCCGAAGATATCTTTGCCCTGATCGAAAGCCTTCTCGCCAAGGTGTTCAAAGAGAGCCAGGGCGTTGACATCCAGACTCCGTTTGAGCGCCTCGACTACTGGGACGCGATGGACCGCTATGGCAGCGACAAGCCCGAGCGTCGTTTCGGATGCGAGATCGTTGACCTCACTTCGCACTTCGCTGATTCCGGATTCGGTGTCTTCAAGCGTGCCGTCGAAGCGGGCGGTGTTGTTCGCGCGATCAATGCGAAAGGCTTTGCCGGCGTTTCCACCGGACAGATCAAGCGCCTCGAAGAGGTCGCCAAGGAAGCCGGTGCCGGTGGTCTGGCCTACATCCAGGTGCGCGGTGCCACGAAAGACACCTGGCGCTCCCCCATCGTGAAGTTCTTCAGCGAAGAGGAACTCGCCGCGATCGAGAAAGATCTCAACATCGAAGAGGGCGACCTCATTCTTTTCGGCTGCGACACTCGCGCCACCGTTTGCGACGTGCTCGGACGCCTGCGTCTTGAGTGTGCCGAGATGAACAACTGGCTCGAAGGCAAGGAAGACGAACTCGACTTCCACTGGATCGTCGACTTCCCGCTGCTCGGTTTTGACGAAGAGGAAGGCAAGTGGAACGCGGTTCACCATCCCTTCACCCGCCCGAAGGCCGGCCAGGAAGAGCTTCTGGCTGACGAGTCCAAGTGGGGTGAAATCCGCGCGGAAGCATACGACGTCGTTCTCAACGGCAACGAGCTGGGTGGTGGTTCTGTTCGAATCCACGAAGGCGACCTCCAGTCCAAGATGTTCTCCGTTCTCGGAATCGACGAAGAGGAGCAGGCCGAGAACTTCGGTCACATCCTGGGAGCGTTCCAATATGGTGCTCCGCCCCACGCCGGTATTGCTCTTGGTCTCGACCGTCTCGTGATGCTGGCCTGTAAGGAAGACAGCATCCGCGAAGTGATTGCTTTCCCGAAGAACAACAAGGGCGTCGACCTCATGTCGGCCAGCCCGGCCGAAGTGGACTTCAAACAGTTGCGTGAACTCTACGTGAAGTCGACAGTGCAGGACAAGAAAGGCAGCTGACCTCAACTGAGAACAGGAAATGGTGATGAAAGGAAAACAAAGACTGATCTTCCGCGCCATCCTGATACTGATTATTCTCGGCGGCGCCTACTGGAAACGGACGCAGGGTGAGCAGCAGGGTAGCGAAACCCGACAGTCTCCTTCGTCCTCTTCCCAATCCGGGACAGTTGAGAAAGTGAACGGTTACGACAAACTCACGGGCGCACGCCTGATCGAAAACGAGGGCAACGACGGCGACAGCTTCTTCGTCAGGGTTGGTGAACGCGAATACCAGTTCCGACTTTACTACGTCGACACGCCGGAGAAATACATCAGTGACCGCTGGGAAAGCCAGCGCAAGCGCGTCGCTGACCAGGGTAAAGATCTCGGCGGTCTCAGCGACGATCAAGTCGTGGTTGTTGGCAAGGCGGCTAAGGAACACACCCTCGATCTGCTTCGCGGGAAGTCGTTCACCGTCTACACCAAGTGGGAGGAAGTTTACGACAGCGATCGTTACTACGCTTTTGTGAAGCTGCCCGGTGGTGAGTTCTACCTCAGCGAGCATCTCATCGCCAGCGGCCTCGCCCGCATTCACACCAAGGGTGAGGAAACGCCTGATGGTCGTTCCTATCACGACTACAAGGCACATCTCGAGGGCATAGAGAAGAAAGCTCGCGCTGCTGAGATGGGTGCCTGGGGGCTCTGATTTACTGCTTCGTCCAGATCCGCGTGTTGAGATCCAGTTCTTCGATCGTGTCGAGGAAGTAGCGCAGGTGGAAAAGAAGGTCCTGGATCTGGGAGGTGTCGGTGGCCGGCACTTTTCGATTCGGTTCGAGGAAAGGCTTATGGTGCGGGACGGCCAGCATGAGACAGGAGTCTTTGAACGAGACGCGAACATCTTTTCCGAAGCGTGACCTCATATCGAGAATCCGTCGCATCATCGCTGTGCTGAGAATATAGCGTGCTTCGACCTCGTCCGTGGAATACACCGCAAAGGCTTTTTCGAACTCCGGGTCCTCCATGCGGAGTAAGCCCGTTTCACTGCGACCTTCCATTTTCTGAAAGAAGCGGCCGAAGTTTCCGAAAGTCTTTTCGGCTTTGTCAGGAAAGATAAAGGTGCGCCCTTGGAAGTGCTTGTGAAAATCAGCGATAAGGAGAATCCCGTCAAAGATGGTCACGTAATAGGTTTCGCGATCACCATTGCTATCCCGCCGGGTGCGCTTTTCTTCGGCGTCAATCTCCGCGAGCTGCAGATAGGTCTTTCCGTAGGTGCCGTGGACGAGGTCTTCGGTGTGGTAGCGATCCGGGCGGGTTGTGAACAGCTCGGTATTTACAAAGGATGACGATGATATTCCGAGCTTGGCATCGTACTTCAGGTTTGGATCCACGGCTTGAATCAGCGGAGGTAGAACGGAGGCTTTGTAGCTGTCGCGGTAGGCGTTGCCGAGTTTCCCGGCTTTGAAGTAGTAGAGGATTCCTGAAATAATGAACCAGACAATGGCGATAGGAAAGGTCACGAATATTAGGCCTGAGAGAAGTCCGCCTACGAGAAGGACCGCGAGGGGAATGATACCAATCATCAGGTAGGTGCGATGACGGGCGCGGTATATCAATCGATCCTGTTCCAGTTGTTGAAGCTCGGGCAGGACGTCATTGACGATGTGGGAAATGTTTCGCATGGCGGATCAGGAAAGAGACTAATCCACGGTGAAGCTTATGCGCGATTATAAAGAATCACCGGCTTTGCAGAGCGTGGTGTGCGACCCTGTTTGGGAAATCGATGGCAGGCACCTCACTCCCCGGAGGCCGCTGCCATTTCTTCAAACCACCCAAGTGCCTCAGTGACGTGTTCCTTGGAGAGGCCGTGACCGCCGTCGTGGCTTTCGACGCGGACGTTTTTGAATCCGGTTTCCCGCATTTCACCGGCGATGCGGTTTGAGTCTTCCGGGCTGGCGATCTTGTCATTCACGCCGGAGCTGATCCAGATCGGAACTTTCAGGAATTCTGCTTTCGGCGGGGAGTATTGTTCCAATCCTAGCGTGGCCATGTCATGGTTGCAGCCACCCATGTAGATCCCGCTGACGTTGTAACCGTTGGCGGACATGATAGCGGCAATGAAGCCGGAACGCTTGGCCCCACCAGAGTTCCCGCCGCAGGCGTAGTGCCACTCGCGTGAGTTGGGCCACTTCTCATGCAGGTGCTCCAGGCCGGCGCTGAGAACGGCCCAGCGATATTCGTTCGAATCTTGTTCTGCTTCAGGAATTTCAGGTCCGTCAGCACCAACGACGACCCAGCCGGCAGCGGTTGCTTTGTCGATGTAGCCCTTCATGTGGCCGATGCTGGACGGCGATTTACCGCTGGAGGTGACGCTGATGACGAACACGGGATAGTCCCGGGTGGGGTCGAAATCGTCGGGCACGGCGATTCCGAAGGCTGCAGGATCGACATTTGGCACGCCGGTTTTCGCTGCCTTGGCAGCGAGTTCGGGGTCGGTGGAAACCGTGAAGGTGACATGCTTGCCCGCTTCAGGAGTCACGGCTTCATTTCCGAGTTGGAGCATCTCGGCGGCTTTCTGCTCGAGCCATTCCCTAGCATAGGTTCGGTCGGCTTCGATCAGACGGTCGAGTGGCACGGTGAACTCCTGGCCTGCTTTAGAGATGATCACAGCAGTATCAGTCGCAGAAACGAGATCAGCCTGGATCACTTTCCCGTCGAGACTGGTCCAGTCGCGGGCAACAGAGGTGGACAGAGCGGCCAGGAATAGAAAGGCGAAAAGAGGCTTCATGAATGGGGTGGTGTGTGGAGTCTAACCACGGGTGTTTTGGCAGGATCGTCAAGCAGAGGAAATGTTAGAAGTCGCTGTCGTCACCTTCTTCGAGGAGGAAAGCATCCACCTCGCCCTCTTCGCGGTAAAGCAGGAGGACGGCGCCGTGACTGGCAACCGCGGCGAACAGATCCATCATCACTTCTTCCTGGTCCGGATACGGGTAGACGAAGAACAGGTCCACATCAGCGGGGTCGAGGCCATCGTACTCCGGCAGGATACCGCCCGCCATCGTGGCCTCGGGAAGGATCAGCTCCTTGCCGCCCATTTCTTCCGATTCATCAAAACCCTCCGGCAGGTAGTCGGAATCGAGAATGGTGAGGGGGACCTTCATGTCCGCTGCCAACTCGCGGGAGCGGGCGATCAACTCCGGTTCGATCTCGAGCCCGAAGGCTTCCATGCCGAGGAGTGAGGCAATCCCGGTGGCAATCGCGAAACCGCTTCCCCACTCGCAGAATGTGTCGCCTCGCAGGTGCCCGCTCTCCTTCAGGTTTAACATGGCGGCGCAGACCATCTGAGGATTGCTCGGCACATACTTGGGGATGCGGAGTCCGAGCCCTTCGTCATAGAATTTCTCCCGTCGCCGGTTGGCTTCGTCGATCCATTCCGCGATTTCCGCCGGGGGCGGATCATCGGAGAGGGACAGGGAGAGAGTTTGAAGCGGCATGGACAAAATCAGTTTAACGGACAAGTCGGCGAAACGTCCATGGTAGACTGGAGTTCCATGTGACGGATTACTCTGCCCTCGACTTGGCAAATGTGATTGAATGAAAATCAGGTTATGAAAGTTTGGCCAATTTTTCCGGTGTTGCCCGTGATGGCAGGCGCTCTTTTTCTCTCCGCCTGCAAAGAAGAAACCCCTCGCCCGGCCGAACCGACGGCCGAGGAGCCCGAAGCGGAACCGGAGGTCACAGAAGAAGCGGAACCGGAGTCTCGGGTGTTTGTCTTCACCGGCGGTTCCCGAATTCGATTCAGTGGCGGCGAAGGCGAAGAGGCCCCGCGCGGTGCCTTCGCAAATTTTGTGGGTCAGCTGGATTTGCTCGGGAACGGCCTGAATCCGGAAGGTGCGCATTCCCTCATCATCGACATGAACTCCGTCGTCTCGCGTGATCAGGAACTGATGCAGGACTTGAAAGCGGACGAATTCTTCGCCGTCAGTTTTTTCCCGACCTCCACTTTGAACATCACCAGTGCTGTTCCCGGCGAGGACGGTCTGGTCAACCTGACCGGAACCTATCAGGCTCATGGCGCCAGCCAGGAGGTGACCATTCCCGCCCAGGTGCGATTCGATGAAGAACGGGATCGACTCATGGTCAGTCTGAGCCTCCCCGTGAAGTGGAGGGACTACGGCATCATTCCTTTTGGTGACAATGAAGGTCTTGTCTGGGAGGAAGGCGAGATCCGTATGGACCTGGTTGCCGAAGAGGGCGAGCCCCGTGATATTGAGCTGACCCCGGAGGGTGAAGTGGTGACGACCTTTGGTGCCCCGTCTCGTGATGGTGGAGGCGGAAAGGGTGGCAAAGGCGGACCCGGTGGCATGAGCCGCGAAGACTGGCGAAACATGTCCGAAGAGGAACGTGCCCGACGACGCCAGGAGTTCTTTGCCTCGATCGATACAAACGGCGACGGCAACCTTGGAAAAGACGAGATTCCGGAGCGCATGTGGGAATTCATGAAGCGCGGTGACACCAATGGCGACGACATGCTCTCCGAGTCTGAGCGTGATGTGATGCGTGCCCAGTTCGAAGCTGAGCGTGCCGAGCGCGCGCTTAGCGGCGATTCGTTTGGACGTGGTCCGGGTGGCGGACCTGGAGGTGGCCGCGGACCTGGAGGTGGCCGCGGACCGGGCGGCGGCGGTGGTGATGGCGATCGTGATCGCGATTGATCATTAGAGGCTGCGCTTTCGACGGGGCTTGGCGTTTCTTCTCATTTCATCCCGCTGTTTGAAAAAGATGACCGGCCCGAGCACGGGCAGGAGCATAATCACGATGGTGTAGACGACTTTGTGCTTTCGGGCAGCATCGTCATCTTTCCAGCAGCAAAGCAGGGCATAGGCTGAGAGCAGCAGAGCGAATCCTGCGGCAATCCGGGCGAGAGATTCCATGAAGAGACGACCATTCTCGGCAATCAGTTGCGGGTGACAAGATGAAAGAAATCCATTGGCGGAGAAGTCACCCAAAGTTGCTGTTCATGATAACCGTGTAGTGAAGAATAAAAGTATGAGACTGAGATTTTGTTGTTCCGTATCGGCGGTGATGGTTTCGATGTTCGTGGCAGGTTGGTGCCATGCTGAGGACGTGCCCGATGTGGTGAAAGAGAGTTTCGCCAAATACTACCCGGATACCAAGGTGGATAAGTGGGAATTGGATAAGCATGGATACTGGGAGGCGAAATTTGAGATCGATGATCTGAAGTTTCGCGCTGACTTCCTGAAGGACGGGGCATGGCGTGAAACGGAGCGGGATGTTGAGCTCCTGGAGGTGCCGTATGCGATTCGCAAATCGATTGCTGAGAAGTTTTCCGGTCGGGGACTGAACGAAATTGAATGGGTCGACAGTGCCGAGAAGGGATTGTTCTACGACGTTGAATTCAAGCAGGAGGGCCCCAACATGGATGTCGTCTACGCCCCTGACGGAACCATTCTCCAAATCGAAAATCAGAACGATTAGGAACGCGCGCGACTCCTCTTTTTCATTTTTGGGTAGCCGCAAGGCGTAGACCCCGTAGAATAGAGTCACCTGACACTGTTTGAAACAGTTTGGGTGGAACACGATTCTGAAAAGACATGAAGAAGGGAAGAATCCTTGTGACTGGTGTGGCCTCTCTTGCCGCCCTCTTGTTGCTGACGCAGTGTGGGGCTCCTCCGGAAGCGCCCCCAGCGCCGGGTGAAGCTCCGCCGGGTGAGGCTCCGCCAGTGCCGTCTGAGAAAACTCCTCCCCAGCCCAAGCCGGTTCCGCCGCCTCCCCTACCCCCTCCCGTTGCGGAGCCCGAACCTGCGCCTGTGGTTGAGCCGGCCCCGGCTCCTGTACCCCCGGGTGGCTTTCCTTCACGGGGTGTTGAACTGAATCCCGCACCTGCCCCTGATCCCGATATCGGCAACGGTGGTGTTGAGATGCCGGACATGCCAGTGACGGGAGCCGGAGAACCCGAATCCAAAGACTACCATGTGGTCGAGGTGTTCTACGGGACCAACCGCAAGCCGACCAACTCCGCTACCCTGAACGACGCCTACGGAACTGAGCGTCATCTTGACGGCCCGATGGAATACGGTCTTGCGGAAGTTTCCATTCCCAAGCATCACCAGATGGGAGTGGTTGAGCGTCCCAAGTGGTACAAGTTCGAGTTCTCTGAAAATCCCAAGAAGCACGTCGTGATCCTGGAACTCGACACCATGGATCCGAAGGAATTCTTCGGCGGGGTCACTGCCGCGGGATCCGAAGCCGGAATCAACGAAGGGTTACTCTTCGTTCACGGTTTCAACGTGTCCTGGGACAACGCCATTCGCCGCACCGCTCAGATCGCTTTCGACCTCGACTTCGGTGGCGTCGCTCTGAGTTACAGCTGGCCTTCACAGGCTTCGGTTTCCCCGTCGGCTTACACGACTGACGAGACGAACGCCAAGTGGTCCATTCCGCACCTGTCCCAGTTCCTTCTCGATCTCCAGGAGGAGACCGACCTGGATAAGATCCACATCATTGCTCACAGCATGGGCACCCGCCTGCTTACGGATGCCGTGGCCCGGGCGAGGACGGAAGGGTTCGAGCTGGAGCTCAACAATGTCATCCTCGCGGCCCCTGACATTGACGCTGATATCTTCAAAGAGCAGATCCTGCCCAAGGTGATGGCATCGACGGACCGGCTCACCATGTACTCGTCTTCAGACGATGAAGCCCTCAAGTTTTCGAAGGAACTTCACGGCCACCATCGTCTCGGCCTTTCCGGTGAGGACCTGGTTGTCGTTGAAGGGATGGATACGATCGATGCGTCCGGTATCGATACCAGCATGCTCGGGCACAGCTACTACGGCAGCCACGAAAAGGTGGTGTCTGATATCCTCAAACTCGTCATTGAAGGACTTTCGCCCGAAGACCGCCAGCTGACCCAGGGTGCGCGTGGTGACTGGCTCTTCGGAGAGTGATTCGAATCCCTCTTCCGGGTCTCAGGCATCTTTGTCAGGATGCCTGAGCTTTCACTGCTTTAGCCAGTGGGGCGAAGTGTTCGGCAAACAGCGGTAGATTAATATACCGCCTGAAGACGAGGAGGTTAGACCGGTCCGGGATCCCGAATTGAATCAATTTTCACCGCCGGCGTGAAGTCATGTATGTGACCGAATTGCTGCATTTTTAACTGTAAAAATTTTATTAAGTATGATTAAATAAATATCGTGCCTCCTCCGTTCTGCCTGCGGGCCGCGCTTTTCGTGCTGGCCTCGATGATTCTCGCTCCCTGTTTCCTGGGTGCGAACACCTTGGTGAAGCCGTCCATTTCGGCTGACAACTGGAGTCGGCTGGAAGCGGGTGAAGCCGTGGTCCTCTCCGGATCCGAAGGGAAAGAGCGAAAGGCCCTCGCTGCCGTCCTTGTCCCCTACCCGGCGCCCGCGGTCTGGAGAGTGATCGAAGACAAGGAAGGTGCGGTGCACTGGTGCGAAGGACTTCGGGAAGCACGCGTCACTGAGACGGGTGAAAACTACAGCCTCGTTTACCAGGAGATGAAGGTCTGTTTCCTGCCGGGCACCTTCAAGTATGTCATCCGCCACACGGAGTCGGTGCCGCAGCGACGGGTCGACTTCAAACGCGAGAGCGGCAGCTTCAAGATGCTGGAAGGCTACTGGGAACTCTACCCCGTCGCCGAAGGCACCCGGACCCTGCTGCTCTACCAGCTCGCCGTTGATCCCGGCATTCCCGTCCCGGCAAGGGTGGTGAAGGATTCCCTCGAGAAATCCCTGCCCGAGGCGTTAGTGAGCCTGCGCGAGCAGGTCGCATTGGGTGAATCAGCGAGGATTGGTGCGGTGCCGCAGTAAATCAACGGCTCAGAGATTCACCCTTTCTCGTTCAAAACCCGCCGCACCTGATCCACCGGCACCCAGCACTGGCGCTCATCGGCCAGCTGCACGAGCAACCAACCTTCACGCTCCTCGAGGACGCGCACTTCCAATCCATCGTGCACCGGCTCGTTGAACGCTTGCTGGTAACTGTAGGCTGGCCCCTTGCGGCCGTAGAGACTCCCGGCAACCACCACGCCTTCGCTGCCGGAACGGCTGCTGGCGAAGGCGGTGAGCGAACCGATCAGGATCAGTAGCACCAGCATGACCATCACGCCGGTGAGCGTTCCGTTGGTCTTGAAGCGTCGGTGGATGAGGAGAAAGGCCACCAGGGCCCAGACGCCGACGACGAGGCCGGAACTGAGCCAGCGAACGGGAATGACATCGCGCTGAACGCCTCGCTTCTCCTCGACCACATCCACACTGAGCGCGCGGGCGGCGTTGAGGCTGTTGCTGATGGTTTCGTCAAAGGGGCGGTAGATGCGGGCCTGGCGATAGCAGGCGATGGAGCGCCCGATCTCGCCGGCCTGGAACCAGGCATTGCCGGCGTTGAACCAGGCGGCTCCGGGGCGCTTGCGATCGTCAGCGGCGGCTTCGAACTTGAGCGCGCTCTGGGTGAAGAGCGATTCGGTGGCGGGTTCGCCGGGGGTGGCGGCGAGGGCCTGCTCGAAGAGACCTTCGGCTTCGGACCAGTCGTCGGCCTGAGACACCGAGCCGAGGGCGAGCCAGGCGATGGCGATCATGGGGACGGCCTTGCGGAAGTGATCAAAGAGACGACGTCCCAGCGGATTGAGATCCGGCACCTGGCTGGCGGGCTTGTGAGAAGCGAAGTCGGTCGCGTCCATCGCGGTGTGGGTATCGATCACGGCCTGGACGTCCGTTTCGTCGATGCCGCTGTCGCGAAGGCGCTGGGCTTCACCGGGAGTCCAGGCTCCACCGGGCATGGAGAAGCTGGTGGCGAGGAACTGGCGGAAAGCCTCCCACTTAGCCTCGCTGCGTTCAGGTAGTTTCTTGAAGGCTTCGTAGGCCTCGGCCTGGGCGCGGTAGACCGGGTTGGTGGCGCGCCGGCGTCGTTCCTTCACCCAGGGGAGCAGGAGGAAGTAGAGCCCCACTCCGATGAGATTGAGGATCAGCATATTCTCGGCGAGCAAGCCGATGGTTTGGTTCATCAGGTCTCTCATGATTCCAGGTTGGGCGTTGTGCCAGACTCCTTCCGGCTGATTGGTGAA
>SPKZ01018175.1_pt1 | contig 11485 bp, 17 predicted proteins | sample 2456571 | NCBI WGS metagenome assembly SPKZ01 (sample SAMN11192286, study PRJNA482655) | marine metagenome | biome: ENVO:00000447; feature: ENVO:00000244|ENVO:00000211|ENVO:00000569|ENVO:00002023; material: ENVO:00002151; isolation source: ocean water from marine abyssalpelagic zone ...
CTGAGAGGCCCGGATGGGTTGGGAAGAGCAGGATCCGAACGTCGTCGCGTCCCGCTACGATCGGATCGCATCGATCTACGGGCTGCTCGCGTGGTTCCGCCTGGTTCCATTCGGCAGCATTCGAAAACGCGCGATCGAGGCGCTGGCGCTCTCCGCCGGAGATTCCGTGCTCGAGATCGGTTGTGGAAGCGGCCAGAATTTCGCGGGTCTCGTGGGCCGCATCGGGTCCTCCGGCTCGCTGCTGGGCGTCGATATTTCCCAGAGAATGTTGATCCGCGCTCAGAAACTCTGCCATCGCCGGGGCTGGCGGAATGTCTCGCTCACCCGCAGCGGCGCCACTGCGTACGGCTACGAGAACCGAGTTCGCGCCGTTCTCTTCTCGTTCTCCTATGCCGCAATGGGCGATCGCAGAGTCGCTCTCGAGCGCTCCTGGGAATGCCTCGAACCCGGTGGCCGCCTCGTGATCGCCGAGCGCTGCGTCTCCGACGGCTTCTTCGGCCGTCTTCGGCTGCCGTTCGCGCGCTGGCTCAGCCGCTGGACCCTCCTCGCGCGACCGGACACGCAGCCCTGGGACGACCTCGCGGCGCTCGCCCCGGCCGTCTCGCGTCGCGACGTCGGCTTCGCGGGGATGCGCTTCGTAATCAGCGTGGCGACGAAGAGCGCCTGAACGTTCCGCGCGCATCCGATCGATCCGTCGCTTCCGGCCTCGCAGCGGCAGAACACCACGATCATGACCGCACTTGGATGCTGTTGTTCGGCGTTCGTCGTGGGCGGCGACGACGTCGTGCTCGACGGAGTCGCCGGCCCCTGGTTCGTGCCCGTGGTTGCGCGTGAGATCGTTTCCTGCGGCGTACCCGTGTCGTTCGTCGTTCACGAGATCCGTTCCCGCCGCGAGCGCCTCGGCGCCAATGGCGTCTGTGGTACTGTCGCGGCATGCCTCGTCTGATCGAGTCTCCCACCGTGATCGAAGCCGCGGGTTCGCAGCCGAAGATGATCGAGGAGTACGTCGGACGCGTGAATTCGCTGGACGACGGGGTCAGCGTGGCGCGCATGGTGTCTCCCGAGGGCTGGCAGGAGCCGGGTCAGACGCCGGAGTTTCGCGAGATCACGCTCGTCCTCGGTGGTTTGCTGCAGGTCGAGCACGCGGATGGCGTCCTCGAGGTGCGCGCCGGGCAGTCGGTGGTGACCGAGCCCGGCGAGTGGGTGCGTTACGGGAGTCCAGCGCCGGGCGGAGCCGAGTATGTGGCCGTGTGTCTCCCGGCGTTTTCTAGCGACACGGTCCGCCGCGATCCGGAATAGGGAGCCGCATGGCGCAGGTTCCGCCCGAAGACAACTCGACTCCCTATCGTCCTCCGCCCATCGGTGTGGGCCCCGGCGAGCGTCAGCCCCTCGGATTTCGCGCGATCCTGCTCGGCGTCGCCGTCGACTGGGCATCCACCATCGCGAGTTCGACGGTAATCCTGTTCATGGCGAGCATCGTCGCCGCCTCGCGCTACCAGACGGAGAAGCAGATCGCAGACTTCATCGAGAAGCTCGGCAATGCGCCTGACTTCGTCCTGCTCACCAGTGTCATTGGACTCGGCTGCGTGACGTTCGGGGGATACGTCTGCGCGGTGATCGCGAAGCGCGACGAGATACGCCACGCGGTCTGGATGGGCGTCGTTTCGCTCAGTGTGGGGCTCATCGTCGACGGCTCGGGGAGCGCGCGCACGGCCGGTTGGCACCCCGACTGGCTGAAGTTCCTGGGCCACGCCCTCGTCGTTCCCGCCGCCGCTCTGGGCGGTGCGGCCGCGGCGGCGCGCCGCGCGGGTGCGACTCCGGCCGAGGAGCCCCCTCTCTGACCGTCCCTTCCCCCCGGCCCGCCGCGTACGGGCAAACCCTGGCGCGACCCCACGCCCGCGAGCAAGGCCACCTCGGGGAGGCAGACCGGCTCGAAGAAGAAGACGGCACGCGGAAAGTCGGCGGTCGCCGAGACCCACGGCCCCCACGTGGGACGCGCGGTCGGTTACCGTTGGAAGGATGACCGAGTCCGTCCAGCGAACGCGCGTCTGCGGCGAGTGTTCGCTGTGCTGCACGGTGCTTCGCGTGGACGAGCTGCGGAAGCTCGGGGGAACTCCGTGCCTCCACCAGCGCAGCGGAGGCGGCTGCACGATCCACGCCCGGCGCCCGGGAATCTGCCGCAGCTACGAATGTCTCTGGCTCAGCGGATCGCTCGGCGCTGACGACCGCCCCGATCGCCTCGGCGCAGTCGTTGATCTCGTAAACGAGGGGGGCTCTGTCAAGCTCGTCATCCGCCAGGCCCGCCCCGGCGCCCTCGAAGCCTCGACACGCCTCCAGGAGATCGCTGCGACCTACCGCATCAGCATGCCAGTGCGCATCAACGACGTCGACGCCGTACTCGACGAAGACCGCCGCTTCCGCGTCCTCATGCCCGACGGCGTCGAGCATCACGTCGAGGGGGAGTGGATGACGATCCACCACCCCGACGGTCGCGCCGAGCGACGGCGGATGCCGTGGCTGGAGCGTTGGGCGCTCCGCGCAGCACATGCGTGGAAGCGCCGCCGATTTCGCCGCATGCAGTCGCTGGGGCCGAAACGCGTCTAGATTGACTGGGTAACGGCGAGCAAAGCCCGCCTGCCAGCCTCCGCTCGGCTTCGCCTCGCTGCGCGATTCGCTTGCATGGCGACTTCGCTAGGCTTCGCAACGCGAGGCGGCACCGGTCTCTCGGATGGGCGAGAGCGGGTGGCGCCTTCCCAACCACACGAGGTTTCGATCATGAGTTCCGGGCTGCCGATCGTTCGAGCTCTCGCGGCTGCGGCCGCGCTTACGTTCGCACTGTGGGGGGGAGCGGCACCAGTGCAGGCTTCGCCCGACACGTTCCGAATGGCTCTCGGGAATCTCGTCGGTGGATCGCTCGACACCGCGTTGTCGCCGATGACGGCGACCACCGCCACGATCGACAACTTCCCGCACGTCTCGGACTCCGCCGCCGGGCAGTCCGCCTACGCGGTATTCGGCTGGCCGGGTCAGCTCATCGTGCAGGCGCTGGCCGGTGGACTCCGCTCGGCCAGTGGAGCGCTTCAGTTGGTGCCCGGACTCGCGCTGTTTTTCGTCAAGGCGGACCTCGACGAGCGCTTCGACCCATTCGCAGGGGGAGAGGCGCTCGTGGATCTCGAGAATCCGCTCGGTGCAGAGCCCCCGTGGCTCAAGTACGTGCTCGTGCTGACGCCCTTCACCATCGATCCGAAGTTCGGGATCACGGCGACGATCGGGCAATACGGCCCGAACGCATCGACGGGAAAATAGCCGCAAGAAGGAAGGGGAGGGGCCCGTCGTGCTCGACCGGACCGCGGGAACACTCGAGGGAAAGACGGCCGTCGTCACCGGCGGTGGAGGCGGAATCGGTCGCGGCATCGCCCTGGCTTTCGCCTCTCACGGGGCGTCGGTCGTGGTCGCGGAGCGCGACGCCGACCGCGCGGCGGAAACTGCGGGTGTCATCGAGAAGAACGGCGGTCGCGCGCTGCCTGTCGTGGTGGACGTGCAGGACCGGGACGCGGTCGAGCGTCTCGTTTCTGCGACGCATGACGAGTTCGGTCCCGTCGACAGTCTCGTCAACAACGTCGGCGACTACCTTCGTATCTCGAAGCCGTTCGTCGAGAGCACGGAGGACGAGTGGGAGGCCCTCTACGACATCAATTTTCGCCACGTCATGCGCTGCACGCAGGCCTTCCTCCCAGGGATGCTCGGACGCGGTAACGGCGGGACGATCATCAACATCTCGACCATCGAGGCGTTTCGCGGGATTCCGAACTGCGCCGTGTATTCCGCGTTCAACAGCGCGATCACAGGGTTTACGAAGAGCCTCGCCATCGAGCTCGGACCCGAGGGAATCCGCGTCAACGCGATCGCGCCGGAGACGACGGAGACGCTCCAGGTCCAACCGAGTCGTTGGATTCCCGATGCGCTCAAGGACCGCATCCCCTTCTGGACGCCGCTCGGGCGATTCGGCACCCCCGACGACGCCGCGGGCTGCGCACTCTTCCTCGCGTCGGATCTGTCGGCCTGGGTGACCGGCACGACCATCCATCTCGATGGTGGCGCACTCGCCGCCGGTGGCTTCTACCGCGCCCCGGACGGCAGCTGGACGAACTTGCCCGTCGTCACCGGTGGCGGTGTGGGCGGTACTTGAGAAGCCCGTTCGACGTCGGGGAAGCGAATGTCAAGGAGACCACGATGTTCATCGCCATGAATCGTTTTCAGATCGCTCTTGGGAGCGAGGAAGTCTTCGAGGAGCTCTGGCGAAGGCGTGAGTCGCATCTCGACGGCGTCCCGGGCTTCCGCGAGTTCCACCTCCTCAAGGGACCTACCGACGAGGAATGCACTCTCTACGCCTCGCACACGATCTGGGATTCGAACGCGGCCTTCGAAGCGTGGACGGAGTCGGAGAACTTCAAGAGGGCGCACGCGAACGCGCGCGCGCCCCAGGGCACCTATCTAGGCCACCCGCGGTTCGAAGGCTTCGAAGTCGTCCTCTAGCGGTGAACCCCGGGACCGTTCGATCTCGCCCGTTCCCTTCCCGTTCAATTCTACGGGGCGTCGGCGAGATCGATGTCCACCATGAGATCGGTCGAGATCTTCTCGAGGTCGGATCGCAGCTCGGCGATCTCGAGGTTCGCCGGTGCGCGAAGGTGTGCCGACGCGCGAAATAGCGTCTCGCCCGACATTGGTGCGGTGCTGCACCCCGTGTCGAGCCTGTCGACGTTGACACCCCGCGCCGCGAGGGCCTGCGACACTTCGCGAATGATGCCCGGGCGATCGGTACCGACGAGCTCGAGGACCAACGCTCGCTCCGGGTCCTCGATGTCACCGGTGCTGCTGCGCTCGGCCACGACACGCAGACCCTGAGCTTCGAGCTCGTGCAGCGAGGTCATCAGGTCTTTCGCGTCTGCGTCGGGCACCTCGACGAGGAGGATTCCCGCGAATTGCCCCGCGAGGTGCGCCATGCGACTCTCGAGCCAGTTGCTGTGGTGGCGCGTCAGCGTTGCCGCCAACAGTTCGACGAGCCCGGGACGGTCCGGGCCGATCAGTGTGAGAACCAATGAGGTCACGAGGCCCCCTTCCGCGGTGGCGCGGCAAAAGTATAGGCGGCCGTGGCTATTTCCGGGCTTCCCACCCCCCAAACGGGGGCGCGGTCGCCGGTCGCGGCACCCCGGCGTGGCGCGGAGAGTGGCTTCGGAAATGCCTCGCCGTCACGGGCCGCGACGTGCGAAACTCCAGCGGATACTTCGGGAGCCGTCTGGCATTCGGAGCGCCGGACGCTGTCGCCGCAAGGTCCCCGGAATTCGAGAAAGTCCGGAAGAGGAGCCGCGATCATGATCGCCCGATTCATCTGTTCGACCCTGCTGCTCGCCGTCGCCGCGTCAGCTCCTGGCTGGGCCCAGGAGGAGCCGGACTATGGGCGCACGGGCTATTACGTCGGGGGCGGGTTGGCGATAGGCCGCGAGATGTTCGACGAAGTCTTTCCAGCGGACATCGACACCGGAGTCGGCTTCGACATCAACGCCGGCTACCGCGTCACCGAGTTCTGGGGTGCCGAGCTCGACCTGCGGTACATGAACGCGTTCGACATGAACGGCGACTTGATACCCGAAACCTCGCGCCGTCCGGCTTTCATCCGCAACGTGCCGAGCGCGGACCTCAAGTCGGTGCGCATGCTCGACATCACCGCCAACATCGCGATCTACCCGCTGCGCGGTCGCATTCAGCCGTACATCAAGGCGGGCGCCGGCGTCGGCTGGGCACAGGCGAAGTTCACGAGCGTGACTACGAGTGGCTGGGACGGAGTCGTTCGCGGAGGCTTGGGCCTCGACTATTACCTCACGAAACACATCGTGGTGAACATCGAGGCGCTGGTACTGTCGACATTCGACGACATCAACGGCCTCGACCACATCAGCGTGGTGTTCGGCGGTCGCTATCGATTCTAGAGGGCCGGACGGGAATCAGGCCTGCCTCAGGTGCTCCGGAGCTCGTGGTCGATGAGCACGTCGCCGTCGAACAGAAAGCGCCCGTCGAAGGGTCGTCCATCGAGCATGTGGGGGAACCACAGGCGATCGTCCTCCCACATACGGTCATAGGGAATCCGGTCGAGGGGAGTCCACATGGGTGCGGCCTCGTCCGTTTCAGTGGGATTGCCTTCGAACGACGAGGCGGTGAAGACGTAGCCGTGGATCGACAGGCCGTCGAGAAACTGGAAGCGCAGCTCTCCCGCGAACCGCACGCCGACGGGGGTGATGAGCAACTCTTCTTCCACTTCGCGAATCGCGCACTCGAGCGGCGTTTCGCCCGGTTCGAGTCGGCCTCCGGGTCCGTTGATCTTCCCCTCGCCGAGACCGCGTTTCTTGTGGATCAGGAGGACCTCGCCGTCTCGGATCACGAAGAGCAGCGTGGCGCGCTGTTGCGGTACCCAGCTCAACCAGTCGATTTCGTCCACGCATCCGGCCTTCGACACCACCCGAGCAACGTAGCGACTCGTCGCAGCCGGGACACGCGCGAATCAGGTCGATGACGAACCGGCGACCCGTGGTGGGGGTGATGGGCTCGGGCGTCGATCCCCACGTGGAGAAGTGCCGGGAACTCGGCCCGGCACTGGCGGATCTCGGGGTGCATCTGCTCACGGGAGGCGGCGGAGGTGTGATGGCCGAGATCAGTCGCGCCTTCTCACAGGCACCGGAACGGGAAGGACGGGTGATCGGCGTGCTGCCGTGCGCGGACGTGTCGACGCCGAAGCGACTGCCGCCCGGCTACCCGAATCGCTGGGTCGAGATCCCAATCGCCACGCACCTCGCCGCACGCGGCGCACAGGGCGGAGACGTCGACTCCCGGAATCACATCAACGTGTTGAGCTCCGACGCCGTAGTGGTTCTTCCGGGCGGCGCGGGGACCGCGAGCGAAGCGGCCCTCGCGATCCAATACGGGCGACCCGTGGTCGCCTTCCTCGACCGGCAGGACGAGGTTCCGGGGTTACCGCGAGACCTGCGGGTCGTCGACTCCGCCGCGCGGGTCGTCGCCTTCCTCGTCTCAGCGCTCCGCGACTGGCCGGACCGCTAGAGGTCTCTGGGACGGTTCCTGCCCCCCGGTCCGTTGCGGGGCGGCGTCGATGTACCGAAACTCGGATCAGCGGTCGTTTCGCTGGGCCATCGTCGGGCTCGGCTCTGCCCATCCGCATCCGTAGGTTTGGTCGGGGGCGCCGTTGACCAGCGCGGCCACGGGGAGCGTCACCGTGTCCGCGGCGGCGCTCAGGGGAATGTCGACCGACACGGTGGCGAGGTCGAATGCGTCGCTGAAGGAGTCGTAGCCTCCCAGGTACTCGACGTCGGTGCGGACTCCCGAGAAGACGCCCGGACAGCCGTTGGCGTAGGAACTGATCGTGCCGCACCCCATCGAGAGTGCAGCGAGTGCGGCGAGAAGGGCGGGAATCGACAGTGCGCGCATGTTTTCCTCCGAATCCGAAGACTCTCCCGGCGACCTGTGTTCTTGCGAGGTCTACGGCAGCAAGTGAGTGGCAGCGAATCTTGAGTCTATCCCGTCGCCCGGCTGGTGGCTGCTTCGCTCTGGATCGATCCGTGCGCTCGGCAGCAGGAGGGGAACCGCCGGGCCCGTGGTACACTTCATTGCGGCGGGGTCTCCCCCCCGGTATCTCGGACCGTCCGGTCGTGTCCGATCCGGCCAAGGGAGGAAGCGAATTGGCGTCCAGAGCAATCCGTTCCGGATCGATGGTGTCTCGATTGGCCGCCGGGTGGATCGCCGTTCTCTGCTGCATCGCGCTCATTGGCTGTGCGCGGCTCCGGGCGGTTCCGATCGAATCGTTCGTCGCGGATGTCCCGGTGGCGTTGGCGGACGCGGACCAGATCAATGAGGGCCTCGCGGACGTCCCGTTGAGTCTGAGTGAGCGCGCCGAGCGGCTCCGGGAGATGTTCCGAGCGGTCGGCTGCAGCAATGATCTCAGCGATCAGTACGACGGCCACTCGGAGTACCCGAACGTCATCTGCACGATGCCCGGTGAGACGTCGCGGATCATCATCGTCGGGGCCCAGTTCGACAAGCCGCGCTACGGAAGCGGCATCGTCGACAACTGGTCGGGCACAGCGATGCTCCCCGCGCTCTACGCCGCGCTGAAGACCCGACCGCGCACCCACACCTATCAGTTCATCGGATTTACCGACGCCACGCGCAAACACCGCGTCGGTTCTCGGTACTTCGTTCGGAAGCTCGTGGAACACAAAGGGCTCCACTTCGTTCGCGCGATGGTGAACCTGAAGGGAGTTGGCCTCGGAGACGCCGCCGTCTGGTCGAACCGCGCCGACCCCGATCTGTTGCTCGACCTTTCGTCCGTCGGAGAGGTCATGGAAGCAACGCTACGGGACGTCAACTTCCGGCGGTCGGAACATCCGCTTCTGATCTCCCACTCGCGCGAGTTTCCGTTCATCGCCGATGCCGAGTCGTTCCGTCGCTTCGGAGTTCCCACGATCACGATCCACTCGTTCTCCGCCGACACGATCCGGCTGATTCGAGCATCGCGTCACGACGTCGATCCCCAGTTGATCGACCCGGATGCCTACTACGAAACCTACCGGCTCGTCGCGGTCTACCTCGGGTACCTCGATCAGTCCATCGACGCGCGGGGCGCGCAGGCAGCGAACTGACGGCCCACCGCCCTGGCCGATCGCGAATCGATCTCGAAGGCACCAAGTGATCCGATCACCGAGGAGTTCGACGCGTCAGATCGTGGCGCTTAGCGGACTCATCGCCCTGCTCGCGCCGCTCACCTGTTTCGGGCCCAACTTCTTTCTGAACGCGCATACGCGCTACTGCCCGCTGACACATCAGTTCAGCGCCGGCGCCGCCTGCTTCGTCCTCGACGAGAGGGCGGAGCGTGTGCTCGTGCAGCACGCGAACCTGAACGACGGAGAGGCCCACTTCGAGATCCTGGAAGGCTCGCGGTCGCGTGAGTTCAAGATCCCAGAATCGATTACGGTGCTCACCCCGACGAGTTACGCGGCGCGACTGATCCCGGGAGCCCAGTCCGCCGTCACGATCGACGGAGTGCGGGTCGACCTCGACGAAATCTAACGCCTGTGCGTTCGCTAAGGTTCGATCGGTGGGTTATCGGATGATCCTTCGAAAGCCAGGCGCGAAGACGCACGCGAGGTGCAGGGCGGCCTTGGCCTGCGCCTTCATCGGTCTGGGCGTCGGGGTCCCTGCCGAGGCGGCGGAGCGCGATTCCCCGGAGATCACCCGAATCACGCCGGAAGAGCTCCGGCGCCTCGACCAGCACCGCAGCCTCGTGAAGACGCTGGCGCGGCGCTACGCCGGGAGCCAGATCGCTGGCGGCTCGCTCCAGGACCTCCGCGCGCTTCAGATCCTCGTGGATCGGGCCGGGACGCGCGACCGGCGGCTCATGGATTTCGCCGAGCCCAGCTTCAGCGATCGCGATCAGATCTACGAACTACAGTCGATCGGAGTCGTGCTCGGGGACGTGATCGCAAAGCAACTCAGTCTCGTGTGGGTGATCATCGACGACGAATACGGCCGTGGACGGGCGTTGCTCCACGAAGCGACGGGCTACCGGGTCTTTCCGGTGACGATGGTGTCGAAGCGCTACGAGAAGGGAATCCGCTCCGACGTTCACGCTCTCTACGAACAGGTCGCCGAATCCGTGCGCGCGGCGGATGCCGAGCATCGACGCAGCAAGCGTCGGACGAACCCGCCGCGGCGCGTCAGTGGAAGCGGTAAATGAAGCCAACGGAGAGATCGATCGGCACGTTGCCGAATCCCTCGATCCAGACGAAGCGCCCTTCGACCGAAACCGCCAGGTTCTTCGAGGCGTAGATGTCGACCCCGAGGCCGCCCTTCAGTACGACCGTGGCCTCGGTTTCGTCGAGGGTTTTATTTTCGATTATCCCCGCTGCTGGAAAGCTGTGATCAGCAGGACCGCAGACGGTATTGGAACCGTACGAGAGACCGAGAAAGTCGCGGAAGCTACAGAACGGTTGGGCACCGATGTCCTCCCGCGTAAAACCGAAGAAGGTGTCGCGGTTCGTCGTGCGTATGTAGGTCGTGTGGACCTGCGTGAGTGCGATGCCGCCGCCGATGATTCCGTAGGGCTGGATCCGGCCCCAGAGAGAGAGCGCTTTCAGGGTTTCCGGGGTCACGAGCCCGGAGAACGGGCCGAGCATGGCTGGCCAACCGTCTTCTGTCGAGGGGTAGCCGCGGAGGTTCACGGTGAGAGCGAGGGTGTCGGATCGAACCTTGACGTTACGGTCCGCAGGGAACTGCACGCCGCCGTCGATAAACCTCTTCGGGTTTCTCGCGCGCCTTCGGCAAGATGTGACCAACTTGTTTCCAGTTGAGCTAACAGCGCGGGGTGCATCGGCTCCGGGTCTTGGCAACAAGGTCCCATCGAATTTGCCGCAATCTGCGTCCGCCGGAGCCCTCGCCTCCAGAGAGTCGCCATCGAAGAAGAAGGTGCGGTTTCTGTGGAAGACCCCATCGATATCGTCGCCGGACCTCGGCTGTTGCTGGTAGATGACAAGACCGGATCGGAACCAGTACGTCGGCAGCGGGCCGCACATAAAGAAGTTGAACGTTTCGTCGGTATTGTATGGAGGGACCTTGAGTACGACGGGACCTTCGTTCGCGGGGATGACCGCTTGCTGCCCGGGACAGTCCTCGTTCCCCGTGAAACCAGTGGAATAATCAAAACCGACCCGCACGCCAAAGATCTTGCCACGTCGATTGAAGCCCGTGTTTGACGCCGCGGGAACCCCGTCGTTGTTCTTGACCACCTCTCCCGGAACGTTGCCCTTCAATTCAAACAAGATCTGGGTGATGCGACTGTTCTGCCCACGGAGGAAGTCTGCGCGGCCGATGTCCTGGTGGCGCATCCAGTTCGATTCGAACTCGATGGCCAGGCGGTTCGCAAATCGATAGCCCGCGCGCATGTTCGCGCCGGGTCCGAATCCGCGCGAGCCCGCGCTCTTTTCCGGGTGGGACAAGGTGCCGCTGTCGAGCAGCGCGAAGTTCCCGCCGCCTCCCACGTACCAGCCGGGCCGCGAATAAATCGGTCCCTTACCGCTTGAGCGGTCGTCGCGGTCACCCCGCGCGTCGGACGACCCGGCGAAGCAGAAAAGCATCGCCAAGGCGAGCCCGAACGATCGTCGCACGAGCACTCTGCGCCCTCCAGGATCCCGAAGGAGTCCTTTACTTAACATTTTGCTGGCTGCGGTGGTACAACTTTCGCGTCCCGCCCGGGCCGTGGAAGCCACAGCGGCCGCGTCGGGTCAGACTCCGCGGCGAGACCGATATTCTTTGCTCGCCGGCCGCTTCTCCTTCATCCCCCAAATGGGCCAATCTCGCGGGATTCCGGTCGAATTCTGGTCGCAGCCCCTGCTTTGGGTGACGTCGTCCGGACACCCCGTGGGTC
>SPKZ01009715.1_pt1 | contig 11477 bp, 11 predicted proteins | sample 2456571 | NCBI WGS metagenome assembly SPKZ01 (sample SAMN11192286, study PRJNA482655) | marine metagenome | biome: ENVO:00000447; feature: ENVO:00000244|ENVO:00000211|ENVO:00000569|ENVO:00002023; material: ENVO:00002151; isolation source: ocean water from marine abyssalpelagic zone ...
CCGGGTAGAGGTTCGTGACGCAGCCTAGCCGGACCAGCCCTTCGCCATAGGTCACGAGGTTTTCGGTCGCGAACAGCGCGACCGCGCGGACGATGCTCTCGAGATCGGCGTCGAGTTCGAGCAGGCCGAGCAGGCTCTTCGCCTGGATCAGGGGCACGTTCAGCTCGACCCCAGTTCGGAGTCGCTTGCTGTAGTAGGCGACGTCGAGAACCCGAGAGGGGAGGGGCGCGACGTACACGTCGCCGTCCGAGACCCAGGTTTCGTGGGTGGGCACGTCGTCGGCCCAGAGGTCGAATGTGCAGCCACTCGCGAGATCGAAGCGCGCCTGGTGCCAGTGACACGTGAGGATGCCGTCTTTCAGGCTGCCTTTGTCGAGGGGGAAGCCCATGTGAGGGCAGCGATTGTCGACGGCCCGGGCCCGGTCACCGTCTGGAAACACCGCGATCCGGCCACCGGGACCGGAAACCGTGATGACGCCGCGTTTGCCCAACTCATCGACGCTGGCGACTCGGATCGAGTCGGGAGCGGGTCGGGAGGTCATACGCTGTTCCTCCGGGTTCGGGTCACCCAGTCTTGCAGACGCATCCTAGTTTCGCAAGAAGTTTGTTGCTAAATAAAAAAGTCTTCTGATTCCAATAGTTTGAAGATCAGAATTGGTTCCACATCGCGAGTCGCCTCGATGGCGGATAGGGTTGCACGGTGGAGTCTCTCGTCTCCGTCGCTCACGCGCGAGTTGGCCTGCTCGGGAATCCATCGGATGGCTACGGGGGCAAGGCGATCGCCCTCGCGATCGCGAACTTCCGGGCGTGCGTCACCGTCGAGACCTCGGATCGCTTCGAACTGAAGCCCGGCCGCAGCGACGGCACGACGTTTCCGTCGGCCCGGCATGCCGCTCGGGCGTTCGATGCCTGGGGCCCCGACGACGGCCTTCGGCTCGTGCGGGCAGCGCTCAAGCGGTTCGCGGGCGAGTCGAAGGAGTTTGCCAGCCTGGATGGGGACGATCCCCGGCTGCGCTTCTGTCTCGGCTACGAGACCGATATCCCGCGTCAGGTCGGGCTCGCGGGATCGAGCGCGATCGTCGTGGCGACCCTACGCGCGTTGTGCGACTGGTTCGGGTCTCGGATCGAGCCCGCTCGTCTGGCCGAACTAGCCCTGTCCGCCGAGTTGGAAGACCTGGGGATTGCCGCAGGTGCGATGGATCGAGTCATCCAGGTCCATGCGGGGCTGATGGTGATGGACCTGAAGGAGCCGCGTGGCCCCGGCTCCTACCAGGCGCTCGATCCGGCCTGGCTTCCGCCGCTCTTCGTCGCCTGGGATCCGGGGGGTGGCGAGCCGTCGGGGCGCGCCCACGGCAATCTGCGCAGTCGCTGGCTCGCGGGAGACCCGGAGGTTCTCGAGAAGATCGAGGCGTTTCGGAAGCTCGTCGATCAGGGCGTCGTGTGTCTGCGGTCGGGTGATCACGAGCGCTTCTGTGATCTGATGAACACCAACTTCGAGATGCGCACCTCGATCTTCGATGTCTCCCAGAGAGACCACGGGCTCGTCGCGATTGCGCGGGAGCAAGGCGGGGCCGCGAAGCTCTGCGGTTCCGGTGGCGCAGTGGTCGGCACGGCGGGTCGCGAGGATCTTGGCGCCCTCGAGGCCCGTTACCGGGCGGCAGGTTTCGGCTTCGTTCGTGCGAGTGTGGCGACTCTTCCGTGAAGGCCTACCTGCTTGCCGCCGGGTACGCGACGCGCATGCGTCCCCTCACCCAGACGCGCCCGAAGCCGCTCCTCGAAGTGGCGGGGGCGCCAATCCTCAGCCACATCGCCCGCGAGGTGTTGCGGCTCGAGGGCCTGAGCGAGGTGGTGGTGATCGCCAACGATCGCTTCGCGCGGCATTTCGCCTCGTGGCAGGAGAACCTGGACGCCGACGTGCCCGTCCGCGTTCTGTACGACGGAACGACGAGCGACGACCACAAGCTCGGGGCGATCGGCGATCTTGCCTTCGCGCTCGATGCCGTACCGCCCGGGAAGGAGGCGTGGCTCGTCGCGGCTGGCGACAACCTGCTCGGCTTCGGTCTCCGGTCGCTGCAGCGGGTCTTCGACGAGGACCCCGAACGGCCCCTGCTCGCCGTCCGCGAGGTGGTTCGCGAGGGCCCCTCGCGCTACAACGAGGTCGTCCTCGACCCATCGGGGCGGGTCGAGCGATTTCGCGAGAAGCCCGCCGATCCCGTCTCCACACTCGCAGCGATCGCCCTCTACTTCTTTCCGCCCGCGATCGCCGGCAAGCTCGTCGCGTACCTCGCCTCCGGCGGCAACAGCGACGCTCCGGGGCACTTTCTGGCCTGGCTCGTGCCGCAGGTGTCGGTTCGCGCGACACGCCTTCCCGGCGCATGGTTCGACATCGGCAGCCTCGAGGGCCTTGCCTACGCACGAGAGCACTACCGCCCGCCGGACGAATCGGGGCTCCCCGCCCAGCGGCCCTAGGCGTGCCGGATCGCCTGGGCGATCGGCGCGGTTCTCCGTTCCGCTAGCATTCGAGAGACTTGCTTCGCTGCGGCCTCGTCGTTTCTTCCTTGTTGTCACTCCTCGCTCTCGGGCCTGCCGGCGCCGCAGCGGCCGCGGACCCATTTTTCGTGCAGGTGATCGAGAGCCTCGGGCGCACGGTGACCGCCGACCTGGCGGATATCGATGGGGACGGCGCCCTCGACCTCCTGCAGGTCGTGACCTTTGGGATGCCGCCGCGCGAGCGGCGGCTGATCCGGATCTATCTCCAGGACGCGGAAGGCAGGATTCCGGGGGCGCCGAGCCTCGAGACCCCGCTGCCGTCGAATTGCGCCGCCTACGACCTGGCGGACGTGGATGGCGTCCCGGGCCAGGACCTGCTGCTGCTGCGCCCGCGCGGAATCCGAATTCTCTCCTTCGGCCGTACGCCCGGAGGAGAGATCGCGGTGCGAAGCAGCGATGCCCTTATTCCCGAAGACCTGACAGTCGGGATCGCCAGCGACGAGCGCGGCCTCGATCGGCTCGCTCTCGTCGAGACGGGCTTCGGTGACGAGCCGTGGCTCGTGGCGCCGGGCCTCGGCGAGACGTTCTTCCTCTCGCCCGGGGGTGAGCTGCGCGCTCGGGTCGCGAGCGGCGTCCGGGCCAACTTCTTTGTCGAGTCCTCGGGTCTGATCATCTCCGAGAGCGATATCCAGGTCTTTCTCGATGCGCCGCGGATCTCCGTCGGCGACGTCAACGGCGACGGTCGCGCGGATATCGTCGCCTCTCAGCGCCACCAACTGCTGCTCTTCTACCAGAACGCGGCGGGAGGCTTCGCGCGTCTGCCCAGCCAAACGATCGAGCTCGGGCGCATCAGCGTCGAAGATCACATCCGCGGCTCGGGGGCGGTGCGAACGAAGGCCGAGGACATCGATCGCGACGGTCTCGCCGACCTGATTATCTCCCAGACCCTCGGTGGCGTGATGGACGCCGGGTTCCACACCTACATCCACTTCAACCGCGGACACGGCTGGAACCTCGACAAGCCCGACTACGCGTTCGAGGCCTCCAAGGTGATGGGTGCAGACTCCCTGATCGATTTGGACGGAGACGGTCGCCTCGAACTGCTGCACGCCGGGATCACGATCAGCATCCTCGAGCTGATCGAGATCTTCCTCACCGAGGCGATCGATGCGAACCTGCAGATCTACCGCCTCGAGCGTTCAGCCAACGCTCCTGCGGAGCGCGCCGAGCCCGGTTCCGGCGACCCCTGGTTCAAGGTGAAGTTCGATATCCCGCTGGATTTCGAGACGTCGCGCTCGGCGGGCTTCATCCCGACCCTGGAGCACGACTTCAACGGCGACGGCTTTCGGGATTACATCGCATCGACGGACGGCTCCCGCCTCGAGATCTTCGTCGGGAGCTCCGAGAAGGGCTACCCCAAGCGGAGCGCGCGCCAGAAGATCGCGACGGAGGGCCAGATCCGCGCCGGTGACCTCAACGGCGACGGCCTGACGGACCTGATCCTCTTCAACACGCGTCGGAACGACCAGCCGCTGAAGATCCTCACCAATGCGGGTATTCTGCCCGGAACCGTGGTAGCCACGGAGACCCCGGCCCAGGCGGAGAACTGAGTCCGCCCCGGGCGGTTCCTGGGAGTCTTCCTGGAACCCAGCGGGAAAACAGCGCCTCGAGCTCGGTGAGCCGGGCCGAGGGCATCAACAGGAGAATCCTCAAGATGGCAATCGAGATCGGAGACAAGCTCCCCGAGGGCACCCTCACGGTGGCGACGAGCGACGGTCCCCAGGCCCGGACTACCGACGAGATCTTCGCGGGCAAGAAGGTCGTGCTGTTTGCGGTTCCCGGTGCGTTCACCCCGCTGTGCTCGGCTCGGCACCTCCCGGGGTACATCCAGAGTGCGAAGGAGATCAAGGCTCGGGGCGTCGACACGATCGTCTGCCTCGCGGTGAACGATGCCTTCGTGATGGGCGCCTGGGGCGAGGCCCAGAATGCCGGCGAGCAGGTGCTGATGGCGGCCGACGGCAGCGCAGAGTTCACGAAGGCGCTCGGTCTCGACTTCGATGCGAGCAAGTTCGGAATGGGTGTTCGGGCGCAGCGCTTCGCGGCGATCATCGACGATGGCGTCGTGACGACCCTCAACGTCGAGGCGCCGATGAAGTTCGAGGTCTCCGACGCGGAGACGATCCTAGCGGCCCTGTAGACGTGCCAGGTCGGCGTCGACCATCTCGCGGACGAGATCGGCGAAGCTGATCTGGGGCTCCCAGCCCAGCTTGGCCTTCGCCTTCGCGTAGTCTCCCCGGGAGGCTGCGATCTCGGTCGGGCGCTTGAATTGGTCGTCGCTCTCGACGTGGTCCTGCCAGTTCAGTCCCGCGTGGCCGAAGGCGACCTCGCAGAGGTCTCGGACCGTGTAGGCGGTGTTCGTGCCGATCACGTAGTCCTCGGGCGTGTCCTGCTGGAGCATCCGCCACATGGCATCGACGTACTCCCTCGCGTGCCCCCAGTCCCTTACGGCATCGAGATTGCCGAGCTTCACGATGCCGTTGTCGATCAGCGGCTCGCCCGCCTCGTTGAGGGGCGGATTCTCGACCCCGAGCTTGATGCAGGCCACCGCTGTCGTGACCTTGCGGGTCACGAAGTGCAGGCTTCGCCGAGGGCTCTCGTGGTTGAAGAGGATGCCGCCGCAGGCGAAGAGGTCGAAGGAGTCCCGGTAGGTGAGCGTCATGAGGTGCGAGTAGAGCTTCGCGATGCCGTACGGATTGTTGGCCCTCAAGGGTGTCGTTTCGTCCACGACCTCCTGCTCGACGCCGCCGAAGATCTCCCGGCTGGTCGCCTGGTAGAAACGGGCATCGGGCTTGTGGCGCCGCATGGCTTCCAGCATCCGCACGCTCCCGAGGGCCGTGATCTCGCCGGTTACGATGGGCTGGCTCCAGCTGTCCGCAGGCACGGATTGGGCCGCGAGGTTGTAGATCTCGTCGGGCTGGTAGCGCTGGATGACGTTTGCGAGGGACTCGGCGTCGATGAGATCGCCGTACGCGAGCGCGATCTTGCCGATCAGGTGATCGATGTTGGGATGCTGATAGTGAGTGGAGCGACGCGAGATGCCCACGACTCGGTAGCCCTTCTCGAGCAGCAGATCGGCCAGGTAGGATCCGTCCTGTCCGGTGATGCCCGTGATCAGGGCGGTCTTGCTCATTCTCGTACCTCACAGTTGCGGACCGTTCGGGGCCCGGGATGGTTGCACGGTCGGTCCCGTCTCACCACTTCGGGAGAAGGCGAGGACGCGCCCGGCTCGGGGCCTTGCGGTGGGCGTTCGACGGCCGGAAGGGCGCTCCTCGGTCGATCCGGGGCGGTCCCGGTACTGGGTCGTGGTAGGATCGGCTGGACTCATCGACGAGACGGGGGATCCATGGCCAAGAGAGTCGACTGGTACTACCACCGCAAGGGCTGAACGTCCTGCACCCGGGCGTCCAAGTTCTTGGACGCGAATGGAATCGAACCGAAGCAGGTGGTTCCGGCGAGTCGCAAGCTGGCCCGCAAGGACGCCGCCGAAATTGCCAAGCAGGCTTCGCTCGTGATCGTCGCGAAGGGCAAGAAGCTGAGCGAGTTCAAGCCGGGCGGAAAGGCCAGCAAGGCTCTCGTAGACGCGATGCTCGGCCCGACTGGCAACTTGCGCGCCCCGACGATCCGGGCGGGCAAGACCGTGTTGGTGGGATTCAACGAAGACGTCTTCGCGGCCCGCTTGGGCTGACCCTGCGTTATCGTTCTCTCTTCGCCTCACGAGTGGACTCGGAGTGAAGGGATGACGCAGCTACCGCCTGCGCGGCGAGTCGAGCTTCCGGCCGGCACCACGCCGAGCGGCACGGCGCTGGATGCGATCACGCTCTCGCTTCACGAGGCCGGCCCGAGCGATGGACCCGCGGTCGTCTTGTGCCACGGCTTTCCCGAACTTGCCTACTCGTGGCGACATCAGGTGCCGGCCCTGGCCGAGGCCGGCTTCCGCGTGCTCGCGCCGGACCAGCGCGGCTACGGGGCGAGTGATTGCCCGGAGGCCATCGAGGCGTACTCGCTCGAGCATCTGATGGGCGACATGGTGCGTCTCCTCGACGCTCGCGGGATCGAGAAGGCCGTCTTCGCGGGCCATGACTGGGGAGGTTTCGTCGCCTGGGGGATGCCGGTCGCATATCCGGATCGCACGGCGGGGGTCATCGGCGTCAACACGCCGAATGTTCCGATGCCGCGGACGTCGGTGATGCGACTCGCGGTCCCCGACGACGAGAAGCTCTACATCCTGTGGTTCCAGGAGCCGGGCGTGGCCGAGGGAGTCCTCGACAAGCGACCTTCGCTGGTGTTCGAGAAGCTCATGCGCACAGGCTCCGCGCCGGAAAACCGGCAGACTCTCGCGGAGCGGGCGAGTGCCGGCGGCGAGATGGACGCGAATCCCTTCCGGCGCCTCGAAGGGCTCCCCGAACTCGGCGAGCCGATCCTCGATGCAGAGGAACTCGCCGTCTACGTGTGCGCGTTCGAGCAGACGGGCTTCCGGGGTGGCATCAACTGGTACCGGAACGTGGATCGCAACGCGGACGCGTTTCCGACCGTCGGTACCCAGAAGCTCGACCTTCCGTGCCTGATGGTGACCGCCGAGTGGGACATGGCGCTGCGTCCCGAGATGGCAGCCGGCATGCCGGCGGTTTGCTCGGATCTCGAGATGCACATGATCGAACGCTGCGGCCACTGGACCCAGCAGGAAAAGCCGGACGAGCTGAACGCGGTCTTGCTCGACTGGCTCGAGCGGAGGTTTGCGTGATGCGCGCCGTGGTGTGCAACGAGATCGGGCCGCCCAAGAATCTCCAGGTGGAGGAGCGCGACGACCTGGTGGCCGGACCCGGCGAGGTCGTCGTCGACGTCGAAGCCTGCGGGGTGAACTTCGTGGATGCCTTGATGGTGCAGGGGCTCTACCAGGTGAAGCCCGAGCCGCCCTTCGTCCCGGGCAGCGAAGTGGCAGGCAGCGTCTCGCAGATCGGCGACGGAGTGACCGGCGTCTCCCTCGGCGACCGCGTGGTGGCGATGCCGGGGTTGAACGGTTTTGCCGAGCAGGTGTCGGCCCGAGCCGGATCCTTGCTGAAGGTGCCGAAGGGTCTGGACGTGCCGACAGCCGCCTGCTTCGTCCAGAGCTACTGCACCGGGCTCTTCGCCCTGGGTCGACGTGGGGGCCTGCGCGAGGGGGAGACGATCCTCGTCCTCGGGGCGGCCGGCGGCGTCGGCCTCGCAGCAATCGACCTCGCGAAGGCGATCGGTGCACGCGTGATCGCGGCGGCGTCCTCCGAAGAGAAGCTGGCCGTGTGCCGGGAGCGGGGCGCGGACGAGACCATCGACTACAGCCGCGAAGACCTGAAGACGCGCGCCAAGGAACTCTCGGGAGGCGGCGTCGACATGGTCTACGACCCCGTCGGCGGCGACTACGCGGAGCCCGCGTTGCGGGCCTGTGCGCCGGGCGCACGCTACCTGGTGATCGGCTTCGCGGCCGGCGAGATCCCGCACTTCCGCGCCAACCTGATCCTCCTCAAGAGCTGCCAGGTGGTGGGCGTGGACTGGGGCGGATCGGAGCGTCGCGCGCCCGGTGGCAACGATCGCCTCCTGGCAGAACTCGCCGAGATGATCGACAACGGCGAGTTGGCGCCCCGGGCACCGGCCGCCTTTCCACTCGAGCAGGCCGGCCAGGTGCTGACGGATCTCACCGAGCGCAGGCTGGTCGGCAAGGCGGTCCTGATCCCCGGCTGAAGGAGGAACTGCGCATGATCCGTAGCATCAAGTTCCTGTTGGACGCCCAGGACATCGGCTAGCGGCTGGAGCTAAGCTCACGAGATGGCGGGGAACGCGCTGAAGGAGAAGTGGGCGGCGGGCGAGCCGAGTTACGGCGTCTGGTGTGCAATCCCCAGCTCGTATGTCGCGGAGGTCTGCGCCCACCAGGGTTTCGACTACGTGTGCGTCGATCTCCAGCACGGAATGATCGACTACCCGGTTGCCACGGACATGATCCTCGCGATTCACGCAGGTGGCTCGGTGCCGATCGTTCGCGTGCCGTCCAATGAACTCGGGGCGATCAATCGCGTGCTCGACGCGGGGGCCATGGGGATCATCGTCCCGTTGATCGAGAGCGTCGCCGACGTCGAGGCGGCGGTGCGGGCCTGCCGCTATCCGCCGGACGGCGGCCGCAGCTTCGGTCCCAATCGCGCTGCACTGGTTGCGGGTCCGAGCTATTTCGAGAACGCGAACGAGAACGTCCTGTGCATCCCGATGATCGAGACGCGACCGGCCCTCGACGAGATCGAGGCCATTGCGGCCGTTCCCGGCGTGGACGCCCTCTACGTCGGTCCCAACGACCTGAGCCTTTCCCTCGGTCAGCCCCCCGGCGCCGACAACCCCGATCCCTACCAGTCCGCCTACCGGCGTATCGCCGAGGTCTGCGCGAAGACAGGAGTCATCGCCGGGATCCAGGCCAACTCCAAGCTCGCGGCCAAGCACGTCGACACGGGCTATCGGATGATCACGATCTCGGCGGATGCCGGGACCCTGATGCGCGGTTTCGCCAGCGACCTCAGGAGCGTGCGGGGGGAGTAGTCTTCAGCCGTTGAAGAACGGGCTGTCGCCCTCCACCCCGAGCAGCACACGTCCCGCCATCTCGGCCCACTGGGGCGAGACCATGATGTGCTGGGGGACGACGCGCACGTCACGCAGGCAGCGCTCGAGAGGGCTAGACGTGAAGTTCGCAGTCGTACCCGCCGCCGAGTGAACGATCTCGACGGTCCGGATCGAGGCCGTGCACGCCGACGAGCAGGCCAGGTGCACGAGGGCCCGTTGCTCCGCCGTCGCCTCCCGGCCGGCCTCCGTGGCTCTCCACACCTCGCCGACGGCGTCGAGCACGAAGGCCCGGGCCGAGCGCAGCCGCGCCTCGGCTTCGGCGACCGCGAGTTGAACGGAGACCTTGTCGCGGAGCAGCTTGCTGGATCCGCGCGGGAGCTTCTCGCTCGCCAGCTGCTTGAAGTGATCGATTGCTGCGCGCGCGATTCCAGTCGCCACGCCGACCTTGTTGTAGGCGAGTCGATTGAAGGGCGGGAAGCGGTAGAGAGTCCCGGTCTCCCTCGGCTTCGTCGCTCCGGTCAAGACAGCGGTCACGTGGGCGTCGGGAACGAAGACGTCGTGGGCGGCCACGTCGTGACTGCCCGAGCCTCGCAGGCCCGCGACGTGCCAGGTATCGAGAATCTCGAACTCGCTCGCGGGGATCAGCGCCTCCCTCAGCTCGACTTGCCCGGCTTCGTTCCGGGCCGGCTCGTCCCCATCCATCAGGATGCACTGCCCCCAGAACCAGCCGGCATTGTGACAGCCGCTCGCGAAGGGCCACTGTCCGGACACGATCAGGCCACCGTCGCTGTGCCGGGCTCGGCCCAGCGGGTTCAGCGCGCCGGCCACGATCAGGGTCGGATCCGCGAAGAGCTGGCGCGCGGTCTCGAGAGGCAGGGCGGCGCCGAGGAAGCCCTGGTTCTCGATGCCGATCATGAGGTTCCAACCGCTTGCTCCATCCGCCGCGGAGATCACCTCGATGGTTTCGATCTGCGTTGCGGGATCGCACTCGCCGCCGCCCACCGAACGGGGTGCCGCGACGCGGTGTAGGCCCGCCGATGCCATCGCCTCGGCGACGCGCTGGGGCAGTCGACGCTCGCGTTCGGCTTCGTCCGCGTGTTCTCGAACCAGCGGGACGAGTTGGCGCGCTCTTGCGACGGGATCCTCGGCAGCGGTCACGAGGTCAGTATACTCGCTCGATGGCCGGATCCTGGAGAACCGCGTTGCGTCGGCGTTGGCAGGCGCGGGTACGACCGCTGATGGCGCGGCGCGCCTTCAAGCGCCTGCTCGAGAACCCCGACGAGACCGAGCACGTCTTCGTCTTGATTCGCGCGTTGTCGGGCCGGAGTTTCGAGCGACTGATGCGACGCGTCCGCAAGGACCCGATGGGCGCCCAGATCATCAGGGAGCGGCGAAACCTGATGCCGCTGCTCACGAACCGCGAGTACCTGCTCGGCCTGCCGCAGGAGACCCTGGGCCACCAGTACTGTCGTTTCACCCTGGCCGAGCAGATCTCGGCCGAAGGTCTCGCAGATGCGAGTCTCGTGATGCGAGGGGCGGAGGACAAGCCGCTCCGGAACGAAGACTTCGACGCAGAGGCGTTCGGCGAGCGACTCCGCGACATGCACGATCTCTGGCACGTGGTGACGGGCTACAGCCGGGACATTCTCGGCGAGTTGGCGCTGCTCGCATTCACCTACGAGCAGACTCGCGAGCCGGGCATCGGCTACATCGTGCGGAACGTCGAGCGCAGGATACGCAAGGGCGATGATGGGGAGGTCAGCGAGTTCCTGCGGGAGGCTTCGACACGGGGCCGGGACGCGACACTCCTTCCTGCAGCCGACTGGGAGTCGCTTCTCGAGCGACCCCTCGAGGAGGTGCGCGAGCAACTTCGGCTCGGGCCGCCCCCCGAGTACGAACAACGCCGGACGCCCTCCGGCGAGACCGCCGTGGCAGCGGCGGGCGCGTGATCGACCGGCCAGTCTCCTCCAGAGTGAAGCCCCGCGACGCGGCGACCCTCGTCTTGGCGCGAGGCCGGGCTCGGGACGCCGAGGTGCTCCTTGGCCGCCGCGAGCCGCGGGACCGCTTCATGCCCGACGTGTACGTGTTTCCGGGAGGACGGGTCGATCGGCGGGATGCCGCTCAGCCCGTGGCGAGTGAGCTGCGCCCCGCCGTCGCGTCGCGGCTCGCGCTCACCGCTGCGAACCCGGCCCGGGCACGGGCCCTGGCAGTGGCGGCGATCCGGGAAACCTTCGAAGAGACGGGTCTCTTGCTCGGGGATCGGGACGAGCACGGGATTCGTCCCGCACTGGCGGGACTCGACTTCGTGGCGCGGGCCATCACCCCGGCCCTCAATCCGATCCGCTATCACGC
>SPKZ01008963.1_pt1 | contig 11465 bp, 11 predicted proteins | sample 2456571 | NCBI WGS metagenome assembly SPKZ01 (sample SAMN11192286, study PRJNA482655) | marine metagenome | biome: ENVO:00000447; feature: ENVO:00000244|ENVO:00000211|ENVO:00000569|ENVO:00002023; material: ENVO:00002151; isolation source: ocean water from marine abyssalpelagic zone ...
CAGTATAGCCATAGTCCCAGCGACTGGTGTGGAAGGACTTGCCCTTAAATTTTTCAATGCCAGCGATCCCAGGCAGTTTCGCAACATGCAGGGGGCCGGTGCCCATGCCGATATATTTTGCTGTGAAGGCGTCGCCGCGCGAGGTTTTGACAAGCCACCGCGAAGTATCTTCCCGCCACTCCAAACCCGTCACCTCAGTGTGGAAGAGGGCGTCTTTATAAAGATCGAACTGATTGCCAATCCGCCCGCAATGGGCACGAATTTCTGGTGCATGTACATACTTCTCAGTCGGCATATGGCCGGTCTCTTCGAGAAGCGGAAGATAGATCATCGAAGCTGTATCGCACTGCGCGCCTGGGTATCTGTTCCAATACCAAGTGCCGCCAAAGTCGCCGCCTTTCTCGATAATCCGTACACTGTCTATACCAGCTTCTTTCAGCCTTGCGCCAACGACGAGGCCCGCAAAGCCGCCGCCAATAAAAGCGAAGGTGACATGGTCGGTGACTGGCTCGCGGTCTTTCCAAGGCGTGTAAGGATCTGCCGCCAAATCTTCAAAGCGCCCTTCAAGCCGGACATATTGATCATTGCCGTCCGCGCGCAGGCGCTTGTCCCGTTCCTCGGCATATTTCTTTTTGAGGGCGTCTTTATCGAGTGTTGTCGCAGTCATGGTTTTCCTCCAGCAGTTCACATATGTCCCAATCTTTACGGGAGGGAAGCCAAGGATATTCCAACGATGAGCCTAGGCTGACCTAGCGATAGGCTGTGCTGAAGCCGTGTTTTTCGGTAAACTCCTTCCAAGCTGACCGCACTTACAAAGGCAAAAATGCCACCGCGATTGTCGGCCACGGGAGGAAAATATGAGCGAGTCTGAAGAGACAGGAAAAGCGCCAACATCGATTATGGAAGTCTCTGCCTATGATCCAGAGGCGCGAGACAACCCTCATCCCAAGATGAAGCGATTGCGTGAAACGCATCCGGTCCTACGCGATGAACCGCTCAAGACCTGGCTTCTCTCCCGCTATGACGATGTTCGCGCCACGGTGAATGATCGAACCTTTGATCGGCATCCACGCAATGCAGAACCGGGCTCTATGCTCAGCATGCTAGGGGATCCTGATGACCCGGAAGGCAGGCGCACCAGCATTCTGTTTCAGGATGATCCGGACCATGCGCGAAACCGCCTGCCGCTGGTCAAAGCCTTCTACGCGCGGATCAAAAAAATGGAGCCGGAGATTGAGGCGATCATTGATCGTGTCATTGAAGCGGCGCCAGCGTCCGGTCGCTTTGATTTGATGGAGGAGATTGCGGTCCCTCTACCGATTGCCATTATCGCGCATATTCTAGGCGTTGATGAAAACCGATTGGACGAGTTTCGCGATTGGTCCGAAGGCGTCATCCTGGGGCTCAATCCTGCTCGTTCGGATGAAGAGACCAACTATATGACCGCCAGCGCGGACAAGCTGAACGCCTATTTTACGCAATTGATGGAGGAGCGCCGGGTCGCGCCGAAAGACGATCTGATTAGTGATATGGTGCAAGCCCAAGCCGATGGCGGCGATTTTGACGATGATGAATTGCGTACGAATTTGCAGGCACTTCTCGTCGGTGGAAATCTCACAACAACAGATCTCATCGGTAATGGGGTGTGGCTCTTCCTCAACCACCCAGATCAATTGGAGGCGCTCAAAGCCGATCCGACATTAGCGTCGCAAGCGGTCGAAGAAGTCCTACGTTTCGAGGCGCCGGTACAGGCAACCTCTCGAGTGGTTTCAGAAGATCGCGACGTGGCAGGCTGCCCAATGAAGAAAAGTCAGCCTGTCTTCATGCTTCTCGCAGCGGCCAATCGAGATCCGTCCAAATTTGAAGCGCCTGAGACCTTCGACATCACTCCCAAACGCGCGTCGCACATGTCGTTTGGGGGCGGCGCTCATATCTGTATCGGGGCGCCACTGGCTCGAATTGAAGCGCGCCGCGTCTATCAAAAACTGTTTGAAAGATATCCGAGTATGACGCTGCCAAAGCAGGACATCGTTTGGCGCGCGCTGCCCTTCTTTCGAGGGATCGAGCGTTTGAAAGTCGAGGTTTAACAGGCCAGCGACTGTTTCAGTCGGGCAACCACTCCAACCATTTCTGGGCGGGTGAGCGAGAACACGGCCTTATCCACCCAAACCCCGTCGGCTGTGCGCTCGAAATTGCGAAAGACCGCTTCTTGCGTCGGGCGGATCGCGGACAATCCCTCTAGGATGAAGTCATTATTGGTGTTCACTTGCCACTCGATCCGTTTGGCCCGCCATGCATAAGCGCGCTCGATCATCGCCAGTTGCGCCGCCTGATACAGCTCCTGCGTCGCCAACGATGGAGGGTGCCACGCCAAAGCATTTCGCACCCGGCGATGGATTTTGTTGATCTCATTGAAGCCCGTGACGCCTGCGAAGGCGCCATCGCTTTGGCGGAACAAAACGAACGTGGCCATGTCGCCAGACTTCTGTAGGTAGAGGACGAATTTGAAGTAATTCTTGAGCGTGCTGCCGCCGCGCAGAGCGGGCATCCATTTCCAAATGGAGTCCTCAATTTTGGAGTCAAAGATGACCTCCCGATGCGCTTCCGTGATCGGGTCTAAGCGAACTATTGCGTTCTGTAGTCCAGGCGCTGAAAGTTCCATGCTTAACTCTTCAAAGTCTCGAACAGTTCAGCACGCAGCGAACAAGCTCGCAAGGAATTCCCATCTCGAGATCGCGATTTTTAAAGCCGCATCAGGCTGGCGAGATTGTTCTTCTGCATATCCGAAGACCCACCAACGATCGGCATCCCCAGGAGATCTCGGATATGTCGCTCCATGTCATAGGCGTCTGACAGAGCATACGCGCCCATGACTTGCTGACAGGTCGTCGCGATTTCGACGGCCGTATCGGCAACGAACAGTTTCGCCATGGAGGTTTCGATGCTGCAGGGCTGCCCTGTCTGCGCGAGATAGGCGCCGTGATAAAGCATATGTTTCGCCGCTTGCAGTTTCGTGCGCGCGGTGACGAGCTTATGGCGGATCGCTTGGTGCTGCGAGATTGGCTTGCCGAATTGCTCGCGCTCTTGCGAATATTGCCAGGCCTCTTCGACCGCTGCGCGCGCGATGCCGTAAGCCACAGCCGTTATCTCGATCTTCTCTACATCGAGCGCGCGGCCTGCCAGCAATTTCCAGCCTTTGTTCCAATTCGCTTCGCCGCCAACAATTGCGGATTTTGGCAGGCGGACATTGTCGAAATAGACATCCATGGATTTGGTGTAGCGCAGATTAGAATGCTCAATCGCTTGCATCGTCACGCCCGGCGCATTGGTCGGGATAAGCAAGAAAGTGAGATTCTTATAGCGATCCTCAGGCGGGCCAGATCGGGTCAGACAATAGATATAGTCGGACCAGTCGGCGCCGGTGCACCAACGCTTTGCGCCATTCACGACGATCTCGTCGCCTTCCATCGCGCTGCGCGTTTCAACACTCGCGAGGTCGCCGCCAACATTTGGTTCGGAGAGGCCGTAGCAAAGGAACATCTCGCCGTTTGCGAGCTTTGGAAGGAACTCAGCTTTTTGTTCCTCCGAGCCATTTTCGGCGAGGTTCATCCCGCCATAGAAGGCGGCGTGAATGTAAGGCCCTGCGAGAAAGGCTCCGGCCTGGCAGAGCTCGTCGATGACCGCGGTCGCGCCGATAATATCCTGGCCCATGCCGCCATATTCTTCCGGAATGGTGAGGCCGATCAGGCCCATCTCGGCGATCTGCTTGAACGTATCTCGCGGCCAAGTGCTTTCGCGGTCCCATTCTCGGCGCTTTTCGCGCGGCGCATGCTCGCTTACAAAGCGCTGAAGCTGGCGCCGAATTTCAGTGATATGGTCAGGTTCGTTCGCGAAATAGCTCATCTCTAAATCTCTTATGCGTCAGGCCTCGATTTGCGCGAGTCTGATCAGGTAACCGTCTGGGTCTTGCACAACAAATTGCGTCTGTGAAACCGTGTCGTCGCGTCGCTGGTAGGCTTTGGTCTCGAGGGGAAGAAAGATGTTCGCGCCTGTGCCCTCGCACGCCGCGTAGAGCGCGCGAACATCCTCAACCATGATTTGCAAATTCAAGCCGCGTCCAAAGGGTGGTTCAAGCGGCCCGGCGAGCCACGTTCGCCCAATCGGTTCCTCCAGTATCAGCGAGACGCCGCCGCGCTTGAGGCAAGCAAACCGCTCCTCAAGACGCTCATACTCCACTTCGAACCCAAGCAGGCCGCAATAGAAGTCTAAGCTGGCATTGAGGTCAGAGACGTAGAGTTCGGGGGTGAGGGGGGACATGACGCCCTAACTAATAACCCGCGACCTCAACTGTCATCATATAGGATTTTCCAAGTTCCGAATTGATGTCGATCGTTCCAGCCGAATCTTTTGAAATGATGAGGCCAGGCGTCGCGACCGGTTCACTCTCCAGCGCGGTATCATTGAAAATCGAAATACGAATGTAATACGCATCGTCTTCGGTCTCCGTCGCGACGAGCGAGATGCGAAAGTCCTCATCGCCCACGACGATGGATTGCTCTTCGCCAGGGCTCACTCGAATGGGAGAGCTGAAGATAGCAGAACGATAAGACTCCTCATTTGCATCTCTGAACGCCCCATCGAGTTTCAATGAAATGGTGTCGGCCGTTGCGAGCATCGAAGATCCCAATCCCAGAACGATAACGGCGACGATATCCGATCCGAGCCAAGCAAGAGGCACCCGTTGTTGGGGCTTCACGGGAGTAGCGGATGTTAGATACTGCGCAATGAACCCTCTGACGATTTCACTGATGGTTGTCTTGTCCGCATCCGCCCGTCGCTTGAGTTCGACTTTCACCTCATGAGGAACGCGAACCTAGATCGTCTCAGTTTTCTTGGGGCATAGATCGGGGGCGTCAGTCATGTTCAATTCCTGCCAGAAATTGCACCATCGCTAATCGGCGATGGGTAGATCGACAAGAAAATCTTCGTCCGGGTGCACGCAGAACTGTGTCCGGACAGAGGCGCGCTACCGGCCAATTGTCTCGCTGTCATAGGGCACGGTCTGATAGACCTGATTGATCCAGTTCCCGAACAAAAGATGGGCATGGCTACGCCAACGGTTTTGCGGGGCGATGGTGACATCGTCGCCTGGGAAATAGCCATGCGGAGGCTTGATCGGTTTGCCAGCCGCGACGTCGCGATCATACTCTTCTTTCAGGGAGGTGGAGTCGTACTCGATATGGTTGAAGCAATAGAGACTTCTCGCCTGCGCATCTGATAGCAAGCACGGGCCGGTAAAGTCGCTATCCATCAAGATCTTTAGATCAGGTGCTTTGGCGATGTCTGCGGCGCGCACTTCCGTCCACCGAGAGACCGGAATTTGAAAATCGTCGCTGAAGCCTGAGAGATATGGCGAGGCTGGCGCAAGATTACGGTGACGATAAACGCCAAACGCCTTGTCCGCGAGTTGATGTTTCGGGACGCCGTGGAAGTGATAGGCCGCGGCCATTGCGCCCCAACAAATGAAGAAGCTGGAATGCACATGTGTGCGGGTCCATTCAAAGATCTGGGTCAGTTCATCCCAATAGGTCACGTCTTCAAAGGGCAGGGTCTCAATCGGTGCACCGGTAATGATGAAGCCATCAAACTTGCGATGCTTCACCGCGTCCCAGTTTTGATAGAAACTGATCAGGTGATCCTGGCTGGTATTTTTCGGTATGTGACCACCGACCATGACCAATGTCATTTCAATCTGCAGGGGGCTGGCGCCGATCAAGCGCGCGATTTGCGTCTCGGTCCGGATTTTATTCGGCATCAGGTTGAGCAGCCCAATTTGCAAGGGCCGGATATCCTGGCGGATCGCATCTGAGTCCGACAAGACCGCAACGCCTTCTTCAATCAGCGTGCCGCGCGCGGGCAACGTATCTGGAATTTTGATCGGCATATGCCTCTCCAGTTTCATCTTATCGCTGTCAGGAAGGGCGGAAGGATCAAGTCCCAATCAGTCTCCGCACGGCCTTTTAGCGACTTGTTTAACGTGGCTGCAAGCCGACCGGCCAAATCACCACAGAGGACGCTCACATAGGTGAGAACCGACCGCGCGTCAAACCTGATCAATTCCAAAAAAGGCATCTCAATTTCAAAAAATGGCATTCATTTTCGCGATTGCGGAGCTTTCGGTCCGAATTTTTGGTGATCTGATCTCGCAGCAAAGATCTGCACCAAACAAAAAAAGGAACCTCAACTATGCGTACTCCCAGAACACTTGCCGCGATTGCTTTTGGCCTCACTGCTCTAAGCTTCACACCCGCCCTTGCTGACGAACAGCCGGCTCCTGAAACCGTCGATATCACCGTCGATTTAGATGCGCCTGCGGAAGAGATTTATCAAAGCATCCGCAGCCAAGCTTGGACCGCCTGTAAGATCGAAGCGGGCAGCCACTATATCGCGGCACGGATGAATGCACGCCGCGCCTGTCAAAAAGCGATGATCGCCGATGTCGTCGATGCGTTAGAAGCCCCAGAGGTCATCCGCCTTGCTCAGAAAAGCGGTATTCGCGTCAAAAGCTAAAACGCTTTCCTCCCACAAAGACGCGCGGCCTGTTCGGTCGCGCGTTTTTCGTTTGCGCTAAATATCGCCGAAATCGCCGCCGCGACCTTTGCCGCCGGCGAACCGGGCGGCGCCAGAACTTGCGCCAGCTCTTAGGGAGTCCAGTCCGATTTCGGCTTCGAATTTTAGCGCTTCATCCATCGGCAACAACCATTGCTGCATCGAGCTGATGCGGTCATTCCGCATACACCCTGTGGAAAGGCCGCGATTTGCTCAGCCAGTTTCACCGCTTCTGCCAGCGCGTCGCCTTCCGGCACAACGCGGTTTGCGAGACCAAACGACAAAGCTTCTTCGGCGCCAACACCGCGCCCGGTTAGGATCATGTCCATGGCGCGCGACTGACCAATCAAGCGCGGGAGGCGCACCGTCCCGCCATCGATCAATGGCACGCCCCACCGGCGGCAGTAGACCCCGAACGTCGCTGCCGCACTGGCGACGCGAAGATCGCACATAATGGCCAGCTCCAGCCCGCCCGCGACAGCATTTCCTTCGACCGCGGCGATGGAGGGTTTTGTTAGGTCAAGCCAGGTCGGGCCCATCGGGGCTTCACGTTCAAAACGCGCGCGCTCCGCAACGGCTTTCAAGTCAGCGCCCGCGCAAAAATGGCCCTCGGCACCGGTGAGGATATGGACCAGGACATCATCATCCGCCTCGCCCTGCTCAAATGCTGCGCGCAACTGTGCTGCCGTTTCCGGGTTCACCGCATTGCGTGCTTCTGGACGGTTGATCGTGATGATCTGAACCGGGCCTTGGCGGTCAACACGTACCAGATCTGCCATGGCCTAGTTTCCGGTCAAGTTGGGCTTACGCTTTTCGCGGAAGGCATCAACGGCCTCTTTGCGGTCATCCATATAATTGGAGACGCTTTCCCAGCCGACGCTCGCATCCATCATCTGTGAGGCTAGGGCGCGCAGCGGGATGTTCGCGACGGTTTTGGTCCAGCGCACAGCCCATTTCGGATTGCCTTGCAGCTTTGCAACGAGTTCCCCGACTTTGGCATCGAGCTCTTCTGTCGGAACCGCGTAATTTATGAGGCCGAGCTCTTTGGCTTCTGCCGCTGTGAGCAGGTCGCCGGTCATCAACAGTTCTTTGGCTTTCGCGAAGCCGATCAGCTGTGGCCAGATGACCGCGCCGCCATCACCCGCGACCAGGCCGACTTTGACATGCGGATCGCCAATCAGCGCTTTGTCGTCTGAGACGATCATATCGCAGAGCAGGGCAATCGTGGCGCCGAGGCCCGCCGCCGCGCCATTCAGGCGGCAAATCATCGGCTTTTCCATGTCGAGCAGCGAGGTCACGATCCGCTTGGCTTCCCAAGCAATGTCGCGAAACTTGCTCGGGTCTGAGATTTGCTCATCGAACCAATCGAAGTCGCCGCCAGCACAGAAAGCGCGGCCTTTGCCCGTCAGAATGATGATATCACTGTCGCTGTCCCGCTGCAGGTCGGTGAAGACCCGGCCAAGCTCTTCATGCATGGCAGCATCGACGCCGTTTACAGGGTGATCCGATGTGATCGCTGCCGTCAAAACACGGCCATCGCGCTCAAACGTGAAACGCGAATAGGGGACGCTGGTAATATCAAATGGAGTGGTCACGGTTTAAAAAGGTCCTATGCCAAGGGAAAATAGGAAGATGAGGGCGCCGAGCGCTGCAAGGCAGGTCACCACGAGGCCGATGGATGCGCCGAGCTGGCGCCGTCCGAAACCTTCGCTGGTCGCGCCGCGATAGAGCGCAAACGCGGTCAGCGCAAAGCCGATCAAGCCAAGCCAGAACGCCAAACCGGTTGAGGGCAAGACACCGAGCGGCAGCGCCATTGGATGCTGGGTTGCGGTCGCGAGAATCTGCGTGATCGCCCAAGCGAGGCCGCCCAATGTGAACAGGGCGCCGCCCCAAGTGATCGCACGCGAATGGCGCATCGCTGGCGCGTTCAAGCCTTGAAGCTTGCGAGCGGTCCAGCCAAGCGGGAACATGATGACGCTGATTGCAAGCAGAACCGCCGCGAGGATGGCGCCATATGGATATGCCCCAGACTGAAGGCCGCGCGCGAACTTATATGGCGCTTTGGTTTCGATCAGGCGGGTCAGGAATTTGGGCGCGGTCACATCTGCAAGGCACGATGTGTCGAGCTCTGCCATCGGATCTTTCACAAAGGCGACCCAAAGGTCCTGACCGCACCCGGGCGAGTGGCTGAATAGTGCGCCATGCCCGGTATGTGGGAATTCAACATACTGACCATTCGCAAGGTCCGACATGATGGACTGGCTATAGTTTGGCGGTGTGATCGGATCGGCAGTCCCGGCTGCGACGAGGATCGGAACGTCCGTGACGACACGCTTTACTGTTGGATCGGGTCCGAGGTCGTAAACCGCGTCGCAGACTTCAACCCAGCCCACCGTATCGGTCCAGTTTGAAAGTTGCGGTTCGGCGCGGCGCATCTCGGCAAATTGCTCTTCCGAGACTTTAATCGCACCCCGGCAATTGGCGACCAGTTCCAGCCCATTGCCGGCGGCATGATCGATGGGGCGACCCAAGACTTCGAAATAGGCTTCGATTGCTTCTACATCACGAGATTCAAGCGCGGTCAGAAGGCTGGGGAAGTCGGCATAAAGTGTTTCCGAATAAAGCGCCTGGAAGACCGCGCCGCCTGCGAGGTCGCCGTCTAAGACCACAGTTCCATTGAGGGCGGACCCTGGGTCCATTGAGTCCATGATGATTGGATCAGCGTCATAGGCTTCGAACGTCTTGATAAAGCGCTCTCGAAAGCTGCCAACATCGCGCGCACAGGCGGGATCGGCGGCGCAGTCTGCGTCCAATGCGTTCAAGGCCGAGCTAAATCCGTAGGCCGTTGCTTCCCAACCACCAGTCTCCAGCGGTGTTGCGGGGACGACGCTGTCTAGGATTGCAGCGCGCACGCCTTCTTCATCGACGTGCAGGATCGCTTGACCGAGCGAAGTGCCATAAGAGACGCCGAACAAGGTCCACTGATCATAGCCGAGGGCGATGCGAATATCGCGAACATCAAGGGCATTCTGCCAGGTCGTATAGCCGTCCACTTCGATCCCGCGCGCCCGCGCTTCTTCAAGGCATTTCTCAAACGCAACTTTAGAGCGCTCGACACCCTCTTCGATCGGCACACCGAACTGGAAATTGCGCGGGACGGCGCGGCAGAAGTGACCCTCTGAGTACCCGATGCCGCGTTGGTCAAAAAAGATGAGGTCCGCGACCTCACGAAACTCTTTCGTGTTGGCGCCTTGATAGGCATAGATCCGGCCCGCACCGAGCGATGGCCCACCTGGACCGCCTGTGAGACGCATCACGGCGCGGCGCTCTGGATTTTCTGAAGTCGATTGGATCTTCAGCACAGACAGCTTGATCAGGCGGCTATCCGGCTTGGTGCGATCCTCTGGGACGAGCACGTACCCGCAGCGAAACTCTTCCGGATCATAGTCCGGCGCCTGCGCGTGGAAAGGGCAGACATAGGGGGTGAATTCCGGCTCGAAATCGAGCCAGTTCGAGTGGACGCGGTCTGGATCTAAGACGGGCAAAGCCGGCAGGTCTGGATCCACCTGGCTGATCGCCAATGGAGCCGTCATGAAAGCTAAAAGCGCTAAGAAAGCGATCTTCAATTGATGCGACATGAGCGGCTCCTTGATTGTGTTTCAGGTCAGACCTTATTCCTCGGCGCTGACTTGCACAACGCGGCGGCCAAAGTTTTCGCCCCGGAACAGTCCGCAGAATGCTTCTGGCATTTTGTCGATGCCCTCAAAGCGCTCTTCTTGAAGTTTGAGCTCACCCTTCCCGATCAGGGTCGCCATTTCATTCAATGCGACCGGGAACTCGCGGGCGAAATCAAACACCACCAGCCCCTGCATCAAGACGCGATGCGTGATGAACGGTTTCGTGTTCACGATGCCGGGTGTTTCTTCAGGTGATAGATTATAGTCTGCAACCTGCCCTGAAATACAGATCCGGCCATTCAGGCGCATCTTCGGGAGGACGCGGTTGACCATTTCATTGCCGACATTGTCGAACAAAAGATCGACACCTTTCGGCATCGCTTCGCTGATTGCCGCATCGAGATCCGGGGTCGTTTTGTAATTGATCGCGTGATCAAATCCGGCCTCTTCAACGAGCCATTGGCATTTCTTGTCGCTGCCCGCGATTCCGATCACTTGTTCTGCGCCGCCGGCCTTGGCGAGCTGACCTGCTGTGGCTCCGACTGGTCCCGCCGCTGAAGTCACCAAGACGCGGTCTCCAGCTTGGAACTTCGCAACCGACTTTAAGCCGAACCATGCGGTGAGGCCTGGTATGCCCAGGACGCCAATCCAGAGAGAAAGTGGTAACGGAACAGCATCCGGCACCTGGCCGATAAAGCCTTTTCCATTTTGGATCGTATGCGTGCGCCACCCACCAGCGCAGAAGACTTTCGTACCGACCGGATAGGCGTCGTTCTCGCTCGCATCAACGATACCTACGCTAAACCCATCAATCGGCTTTCCGAGTGGCAAAGCTGCTGCATAGCTGTCGCCGCCAGAGAGGCGCGAGCGCGTGCCCGGATCAACCGAGTTCCAGATATGTCGGATCCGAAATTGGTCTTCGCCAGGAACCGGTAGATCCTTGCTGACAAGCTCGAAATCACTGGGGTTTGGGGCACCTTCGCAATATTGCTTCAGGACGATTTGCTGCATTTGGTCAGTCAAGTAGAAGTCTCCGCATTTTTGGCCTATGGACCACTTTCAACACAGAAAGACCAGTGAGGACGTTGGGGCAAGGTGGTTTGCGAAAGATCGTTGAGTGATGCTAACGATTGGCCACAGTTGTCCGTAAGCGACGGCGCACCTAGGTGGAGCGCTGAA
>SPKZ01017637.1_pt1 | contig 11459 bp, 19 predicted proteins | sample 2456571 | NCBI WGS metagenome assembly SPKZ01 (sample SAMN11192286, study PRJNA482655) | marine metagenome | biome: ENVO:00000447; feature: ENVO:00000244|ENVO:00000211|ENVO:00000569|ENVO:00002023; material: ENVO:00002151; isolation source: ocean water from marine abyssalpelagic zone ...
GCAGCATCTCTCTGCTCCTGCTCAATTCTATCTGCTTCAGCATGTTTATCATGAACTGATTTAATATATTCATCCATAGATCCGGGAATAAGTATGTGATCTATGGGTATAGAGATATATAAATTCCCCTTGTATGGGTCAGAGATTAAACTTACTGAATCTTTGTAGATATCACTAATAGTATCTATGATACAAAGTTGCTCGTCCTCATCAACTTCCTCTTCCCCATCAGCGATGTCCTCATACATACCAGACAGGTAGAATTCCTCATACTTAGCGATGTGATGCTTACATAAAGTAAGTAATTGATTATGTAGACCTACTAATTTCTTATAATCTTTCTTAGTCATCAGAAGCACCCATTGGCTACTTGTAAACATTTCAACCCTAGTCTACGCCACTCATAGACTACACGTTCCCTATCATCTAAGACTAACTCCACATTGTAATAGTCTTTCACATGCTCTTCGTAGATCTCACGCTTTATTATAACGTCACATCTAGTATCACCTTCCGGTCGTATATAAATTCTATCATAGTTAACATTATGTTTTGATAACCAATCTTTGGTATCTTGCAAAGCACAGCCATCACGACCAGTGCATACAATTATTACATAACCTTTCGCCCGGTAGTAGTCTACCATACTTATTACCTGTGCATCAGGTAAATCATCACCAACTTTAGCCCAATCAAACGGACCTCTGTTATGCATATGAGCTAGTGTACCATCGACATCTACCATGATTGCTGTCTGTAATCCGGGTATCAAATCAGGAGCTGGTTCACAGATGTACTTATTAAACATATCCAGTATAACCTGACGGCCAACTGCTTGCTTGCCACGTATCCCATCACGTTCAAGACAGGTGTGTACTGGTGTGTCGAAGTTCTTAATGATAACTTCAAACCCTGCAGCCTCGCCCCGCTGAACCCATTGTTCTCTGAATGTTGGATTCAAATTAGTATCGGCAATAATAACATTGGACAATAGTTCATTGCACTCGAACGCGAACCACTGATCCACTAGGTCAGTGACTCGTTTCTCTCTGGCTCTGGTGAATTTATATTTCCTCCAGTCCCAGTCTTCGCTTGGGGCGAATAGGAATTTCCTAGCGTCATCTCTACAAATAATATTTGCATCTTGATTCTTTGCCCAGGTTGTTTTACCTGAAGCTGGTAGTCCGACTGTGATGTACATCTTTCTCATAAATTATCTCCTAGTTTACTAGACAATAACACTACCTTGCATGGATGTCAAGTCCAAACTTATAAATTAATTCGTAGCCATCTATGCCGTACCAGTTCTCGTAAGTCCTTCTATAAAGAGTGAACTCCCGGTTAACGAATTTAGATTCCCTTTTAACTATGACATAATCATTGACCATAAAGGATACATAATCGGTATCCCGATGTAGGTTAGAGATGACCACGGGTTCCATAGATACTTCATACTCTTGTAGCATTGGCCATGGACCCCATATTAACACGAGGGCAACTATTCCTAGGACTATCATATCACTTCCTATATCGATCATCGCCAGCATTGTAAGGTAAAGAATGATTACAGTTAAGGTCATTGCTATAATGAAGAAGATCATGATTCCTCCGGAGATATCTTAGTAGCCAGCTTATATGAAACTGATGGACCTGTAGCGGAACACTGGGGGCACATACATCCGGGTGGATGCGGAGCTACTTGATGCACATCGCATGGCATGGGGTTAGGGTTACTACCAAGGATCCAATTCGAACCTTCCATTACTGTGCTAGGATTCAACCTTTCACATATCATATCCGTCATAGCTTTACCAATCTTATCCATATCAAGGTACATATCAGGATCTTTTATAATCTTCTTAATTACTAATTCCGCAATCAATTGCTCTTGTTCTTCAGTTAATTTAATTTCCATCTTCTTCTCCTAATCTTCTACATATTTCTTCGAAGGCATCGAACACTACCAGCAGGTGATGCTTAGTCTTCTTGCCCATGATTATATCCTCATGGTCTCCAGGATATTCACGCATTGCAATGATGTAATCATACTCATCATCTGACTGTCGATAGCACTCGGCATAATATAACAGATACTTCTCAAGCTGATCATCAATCTCATCAAATGAATCCTCTATAAAATCATCAGCCCATCTCTGAGCCAACAGACCATTGATTAATTCTTCAGAGTTCAGTGAGCTCTCCCACTCGTAGCCATGGTCATCGATCAATTCGAATAGGTGTTCCTTAATAAACTTCTGAGTAGTCTCAGCATCATAGTCATCAGAGACTTGAGTTGAACCTATCTGTAACTTCTCGATCCAGTAACCCTCACTAACTCTACCTGCAGGGGATGGGTGAAACTCACGGCAGAACATCCAGTTGCTGTAGTCACCTGTCACTACCATGATGTTGTTGGTGTTAATGAAGGTAACCATATCCCATACAGTATCAGGTTTCTTGATTGTATGAATCAAAGTATCCCCTTCCTTACTAGTAGTAAGGACATGATCACTCCAGTCTACGGACGTTCTACTCATAACAGCTCTAGCTCCACTGAATCTCCATAGTAACCGCAGCCAGATATTTGTATGTTAACAGGACCCTTACTCATTGTTATCCAATAGTCCCATTGCCAACCATTGGTATCAAACTCAGTGCGTTCCCACCCTAGTATTTCAAGTTCAGCAACTATAGTTCCAGGGGGCATGTATGGTAATTCTAATTTGCCCAGGTCCTCAAGGTTCTTTATTACTTCATTCCATAGTATCATAAGTCATCCTGTTTACATAGTTGCATTGTAGTTTTATATAATGTATTCATTTCTTTATGGTTGATTGACTGAGGTAATTCAGACTTATCTTTAAGACTGTCAAGATAATCCTTACGATCCTCAACCATTTCCATGAGTTCATCATAAGTAAATTTACCTTTGCGAATGTTCATCAATAGTTCTTGTTGTTCACCTTTGAACTTTACAATGGGTTCACCATTCTCCAGGACATTAATACCACTGAGCATGAGCCTCATACAATGTAGCATCGATTTACAATCGTAGTCCATTTCACCTGATTCCTGTGTAATCCAGCGAGAGTCGTTGCGTTCATCAACCCAGTTCCAATATTGTTTATGATTCCGCTTAGCATTATCATATTCTGTTTGGTTGAACTGGACCAGCCCCTGGAACATATGTTCTTCGTCCTTTGGAATACTGGAGCATACAATATTGTATCCATCTTTAAAGAAATCATCATCCTTTGTACCGGCGTAGGCTCTGTAGCAATTGAAGCCATGCTCCATATGGGACACTCGAAAACCAGATGTCTCAGTCATTCTAGCCGGACGCATTGGCATTGGACTATGCTTATAGTTTGAAGCAAAGTATAAATAGTCTCGAGGGTTAGGTGGTACTGTTGGTTGTGGATTATGAACCATCTTATTCTTTCCCCTGGCCTTCTTAATCTGATTGTGAGCATACCCAGAGAAGGAATACAGACACTTGGTACTTAGGAATTGGGACCTATTCTGATATAGATATTGCATAGCTGGGCTATGTACTTGTATATGCTCGTCATCAATGAATAAGAGTTCAACCATGTTGGGGGATGCATTCATGATAAGCTTGAAGAACTCCTCAACCGAATAGAAGACAGTATCATTTGTCTTATCCATGATCTGGTCGGATGGTTTTATTAAAGATACCTCTGGCTTATTATAAAATATACCTCTCAAATCTATGTCCGACTCAGGAACACTTAAGCCGTAAGCATGGCTGCCAGCTATACAACTGAATATTATCTTATCGCTTTTCTGTAGTTCATCTATGTTCATAATCTAATCCTCCACATAACAATATTGTGCTTGACCCTCGAGCCTAGCGAGTTTCTGTTTGAATAACCAGTTGTCTATAAAGATACCATCATTACGTATACGAGCATGGCTTTTTGGAAACCATTCCTCTAGATCATCAGATAACTTTACCAGGTACGCTTTATCACTGACATGTTTAATCTCTTGTACTTGAATTCTATACATCAGGAACCTCTTCAACTATTTTGACACCACCTGATTTAATATAATTCATAAAGATCCAATTCTCAAGGGATTGATTCAGTGAATCTCTGACGAGTTCATCCCAACTGTCTGCCCCATTGATATCATCCTGTGTCACTAGATCCCCTAGGACCAGTGGTGCACTGCGGAAGTGAAGCTGTGGGTGCGATCTGTTATTGACCCAGTACTGAAGCTTCGTTTCAAGATTGACTTCTTCCCACGGTATATTTATATCTTTATATTTCATTATCTCACCTGCTTTAAAGTTAATCCTTCCTTGCCACAATCCAAATGAGTGCAGGCATACATCGCTCCATCACATACCTTAGGTTTCCGATACCAACCTTTTAAGAAGTTGCCACACTGGGGACAATGCAATTCCCATTTCCAGGGTACATCATTAGCATCATATTCAATATTACCAGAACCTTCTAACTGTTTGAACTTCGCTAACCATATAGGACCATGTATATCTTCATCATCCTGTTCCCAGGTAAGGATATGTGCAATTTCATGAAGTATCACATCTCGAATAAGATCTTCATCGTTAGCCAGGGTTAAAGGACGGGATAGATATAAAATCTTGTCTCCAGCTGGTGTTACCAGGGCTTGACCCATCGTACTTTTACTATTGTCCCATTTAAATAGGCCTTCACCGACATGTTCGACCATTAAGTCACAAGCTAAATGAAATGCGATATCAAGTTCCATAAATACTCCTAGTTGTTTCTACACAATACACCCATAACACACTGGTGTCAAACGCTTCCAATAAAAAAGCCCCAGTATTTCTACTGAGGCGGAGGGGGAAGGGAGATTTGTTTTAAGATTAGTCTTTAGCAGGTTCCATCGCTGATTGCTCAGCGTCCCACAAACGTTTGTAATCAACGAGAGCTTCTTCCAGACTATTACAATTGTTTAAGATCTCTTGATGCTCTTGCAATGTTAAGGGTGCTCTTGATGCAGCGAGCCTTATGTTATTTAAAGATGTTGCTATTTTATTTATATCCATTTTACCATGGCCTATCGTTTAATGTGTTATAGAAGATCGCATCCTGAACAGGCATGTTCGACATCGTCTCGCAAGCCAGTGCTAACATGACGCACTTCTTATCTGATTCATCCCTATCCATCCAATCAAATATATGACCGCTCCGGATTTGATCCCAGGCAACCTGGGCTTTAGTTATAAGATCAACTTGGAATTCCTTGGAGCAAGTACCCATATGTTTGGCTACTCTAATTTGTACAGGGAGGCCATCCTTCAATCGATTCTTACATACAAGTTGTTCTATACCAATGATTAATGGATCACCAACTTTGATTCCTTGCAGCCAAGAGTATATGCACGTCTGTGCTGCCCAACCTGCTTCAACTTCCTCAAAGGAGAATGCTCCATTAATTTCAACACCTGCTAAATCAAGTGCCTCGTACATTTTGTGGACCTTACCATGAGAAGCTGACTTCTTTTCAACATCATGATCCCATCCATCTCTTATTATAGTGTACCCCTTCTTCGGACTGTGTCCAGCTTTAGCACAGTACCCATTAACTTTCCAGTCACGAATAACATCTACACCGCCGGGAGTTTTATACCAGATATCTGGCTTACCAAATAGGTTGACTGTATTCTCATCGATCTCACCATTCAGGGACACCTGTCCTTGAGCATCGAATTCAAACTTAGGGTCAACAGGGCTCTTAGATAAATCTTTTAATAAATCATCATATGCACCAGCAAATACATAGGCATCCATCACATGTTTACCAGCTTCGAATGCGAAGTCGCGGACATGTGGTTCAACCTGACTCTCAAGTAAATGTTCTACCTGAAATTCTTGTGGTGGTTCTGCACCAAATAGATCTTTCCACAGTGCACACTTAACATAGGCATCGAATGCCGAACCTACTGACATAGCGTTAGTTTGAGGTGTGCGTGGAGGTCTCATTGGAGCTAAGTAATCTTTAAAGTACTTGGTTCTATCTGAATAGAACTTCTTCAAACTTGAAGGACTCATATATCTAGGCGTACGTAGTTCTGGTTTAAGGGGTTCCATAATAATCACCCTCTATTACCGCACGTACTTTACCTAGTGCTCTTGTATAAATAACTTTTATCTTGTAACTTGACATGTTGTAGTGTTTTGATAGTTCTGTTAATGTTGCTTTGTTCATTAGTCTTTGTTCCAGTATTTCTCGTTCTATTGGTTCTAGGTCTACCTCATCTATTACTGAAGGATAATAATTATTAGCCGTCGTGTTTAATTGTAACTCTGATACGCAGCCAGGTGTTCTTGTAGGAACTGAAACAGGGTTTCCTTCCCGTTGCTTCCGACGCATGGTAGCCAAAGGTACTCTTATTATATGAAGTCTTTCTCTTAGTCGTATTAGTTTGTTTGTTATCTCCTGCTTAAGGTAGTTGGATATATGCCAACTCTCTTTTAGTTTCTTATTATTTAATAATGTATTCAATGCTTTGATTAAAGCAAAGTTAGCTTCAGCTACGACATCTTCTCTTTCTGATGGGGTGTATAGCTCTGGATATTTCTCGATCTCAGTGGTTGATAGGTTTAATACCAGGTGGATATATCGCTCTGCTAAAACTTCTATGGCTGAATCATCACCAGCCATTAACTTCTCGGCCCACTGATACGTATCTTCTCTGTCATAAATCATATCTTGATCCATGCCTCTAGTGGTTCGAAGTCTGGCCCGTCGTGTATGCCATATGACTGACCTCTAGGATCCAGTATCTTTTTACCTGTCCAGGCTACTGCATGCATACCTGTCTTAGTTTCCCCTATCAATACTGCCTGGTTATTTCTTAAGTATGACATGAACCGTCCGAACCTCTGACCTACATCTTCAAAGATTTCAAATGCCTCACTAGCACCATATCCCATGCAGGGGGCATACTCTACATTATGAAAATGTATATCCATATCATGGGCAACATCAAACATTTCCTGCACATGAGTACATCGTAATCTCTTATTATCTTTAGCCAATGGTCTAATAATTTCCATTGGGTCATGGTTTAACTTATCCTGTAGGTCCAGAGGATCGATGTCTAATACCATGGCGAAACTATATAACATACATAGGGGTTTGGTTGTCATATAATGTCTCATAGTAGTACCATAGGTGGTAACTCAATGGTTGACGTGGCACAGTCTAACTCATGACTGATACCGGCACCTATGATAACTACCTCTTTGCCTAGTTCGAGTAAGTAATGCACCAGGGGCGCGAAGTCCCCATCTGCAGTGGCGAGGATGAACATGTCGATCTTGTCCAGGTCCTTGATGACATCTATAGTGATCGTAATGTCGTGGTCCGCCTTACTTTGCTGTAATTTGGATCCTTTATTATAAGTCTTTGGTGTCTTGTAAAATGTCTCAAAGCCTATCTTGTTCAGTGCTTCGATGAAGCGATCAGCCTGACCACCTATCTGTGCACCATAAGCTTTAGCTATAGTTACAGTACCATATCCTTCACAGAACGTCATGAACTTTGCAAAGTCCACTTTCTTGCCTGCGTATCGTGATCTTATACAGTAATATAGATTACTTAGATCACAGTATATTCCTATCTTTTTCATATTATTCGCCTAGTATTATATCCCTGTCCCACAACTCATTGTCGTCTAGGTACTTACAGATCTTAGTCTTCTCTGCTTTCCTTAAGTACTGTGGGAAGTTACCGCCTGGCTGAAATAGTTTATCATATTCTTCTTCAGTATAATCAGTGAGCACATATATCGGAGCTCCATTACAATGTAGAAGAGGGAATGTTTTGAGTTGATCTCTGGTAAATCTGTACTTAGATTTAACCTTTACTTCGACAAACCTGGTGCCATATTCTTTATGACAAATCTGTAAGTCGGGTACGCCTTTGAATATTTGTGAGGCGTGATTAACTATTACTATCCAATCCCGGCTCTTCAGTAGGAGTATCAGTTGCTTCTGTATCACCGCTTCCGGTCTCTTCGGGAGTACTAACGGTTCCATTCTCTTCTTGTTCCATTTGTTCTTGAGCCTGCGTATGTAAATCATTTACCATCTTCTGAACTTCATCAGCAGTGATGATTTCCTTTTCCAATAGTAATGACATTAATGCAGTTGATTGTAGCCCAAGTTCTACCATAGGTAATGTGGTGGCAGACCACTTGTAAATTGCAGAGTTCATATCCTGCAGTATTTTATAATGCTTATCTCTAGCTTTCTCAAGCTTATCGATTCTTTGACGTAACTTTCTTAAGTTCGCTTTCTGATTCTTATCCATTCTTAACCTTAATTGATAAATTCATATACCAATATAGCATGTCTAAGCTGGATGTCAAGGGTAAATTGAGACAAACTTGTCACTATTCCCTTTTTACGTAGGTAAAAGTGTACGAGGTTTCCCTTTTTACGTAGGTAAAAGTGTGATGTCACTCATTGCTCTTTCAAATAAAGAGTATTCTCTTTGTGTTAACTGTATGTGCTTATTATTAATATGTAACTTGACACCTTCATGAACCTCAGCCATTGAAAACACAGGACCGGGATGACGTTTGTAAATGGTTAGCTCAAATATCCCTTGTGTGATGACCGTATAGTGGTTCCGGTAACAACCATATAAAGATTCTGCCTCACTAGCTTCGGGTACTATCCATTTAAAGTTATGCTTATTCTTAAGTACCAGCCTAACCAGTCTCTCAATCTGCGGACGTGGATCATCGAACAATGATTCATATAATAAATTGAATCCATTGTCCTTACGGCGTGACCTTCTCTTCATTGTTGGACGCATGGCTTAGCCTCCAGCATCAGTTGATCATCGCCCCGGTACCATACACTTTCAAGAGAATATTCTTCATCACGGACCTTGATGATAACTCCAGTCATGTTGAAAGTACCTGGTTCAGTTTCAAGGTTAGGGCTGCTTATTAATTCTATTATTAAATCTCGTGCGTTTAGCATTGGTAGTTTACTTTACTGTGCCAACATAAAGGTTTTTTATATCATTATTATCACGGTCGCCATCGCGATGCATTATTGTTTCGGGGTAGTCAGGGACATATTTATGCTCCATATACCATCTTAAATTATGCGCATATACCTTGTGTAGTTCGCCGTTAAATACCTGCTCTATTACGCGATAACCTTCGTCATCAATATAACCGGCAATTGATCCTGGGATTCGGCTATCTCGCTTATCATATCTTTTATCCATATTAACTTCCTTTTATTAGTTAAGTTATATAACTATAAGGCACAATAACTATATATTCAAGGTCTCTGGGAAATTTAATACCATGAAACTTTGAAGGCCTCTGTCGATGATGGCACGGTCATACATTTTAGCTGCTTCAATGGCATCTCGTGACCGGCCTATATATAATCGCCCATCGCCTGGACCACCTTTAATATATAATCTAACCTCAAAGATACCTCCTTCTCGATCACGGTACGTGACACCTAAGTAATTAGTCTTGCACCCTTTCCTCTTAGTACGATTGAAGCAGTTACCAGAGGGTGTCAGGGCTCTAAGATTGGATAACCTATTGTTATCTTTCTCATGTTGTTTTATATGATCTATTTGTAATTCGGGTAAATTACCATAATGCATAAACCACCGGACTCGCGAAGCTCTCATAGATTTAACTATACCATTAATAGTTGTCTTTAAAACCCTGTAACCTTTAGGAGACAATGTCCCAGCTAGGTCACCCTTCTTTATTCCTCTGGCCCTATCAACTGTGTAATAAGGTAAACCATCTTCCCACATTAAAATAGATTTCATTTTAATGTAGTATGGTTTTAACTCTTCATTCTTCATTAACATATGTCACTCCTTGTCATTCCAAGACTCTAAGCCTGTTGCCCATTTCATACCGGTTAGGGGTACCATGTCACATACAGATTCATTGTAAGCATCGACCGATATCTTAACGTCTTTAACATCTTTACTATTGGTAACACACATAACTTCATCATGGATATTAATTGGTGCGACAACCCAAGAGGATATTCCATGGGGCTGATGTCCCCAGATAGTACATTGAAGTCCTTTCGTTATTTGCGCTCCGGAACCTTGAATCGCATGATTTACCCCGGTTCTAAATATTGATGCCTGCATAGATAGTATGCAACCCCATAATGAGGACCGTACCGCATTCACATGTGTTTGCTCACCTTTTGTTTCAGAGCGTACAGTCGTTCCTTCATAGAACTGCCAATGGCTAGGCATATCTTGAATCAATTCATATATCTTTTCAAGTACATTATATTCTTGATTAAAGAATCTTTTAAAACCATATAATGTTTCTGCATATAACTTGGGTTGTTTTGTTTGGAAATGGTTCTGCACATCTACATATGTATACTCATGCTGCAGCCTAGATCTAAAGTCTCCCCAAGTCTTGTAGGTGTTACAGAAGTTATGGAAGCATTGACGTGCTACCTCTTCATCAATACCTAAACGGTTAGTTAATGTTGAAGCATCTGCCCCATATAAAATTCCTAATAATCCTTGCTTAGATTGCTTGTAACGTTTCTTGTTACCCATGACAGCCCAGTATCCCGTCATCATATCCCCAGGCTTGTACTTGTCTAGAAACTCTTTAAATGCAGGGGCTGTTTTATTAGCTGATAAGGCTGCTTGATAATCAGATTTAATATCATCATAGAATTCTTGAGTACAAGGTGTACGTAAGTCAGGGAATATAAATGTTCCAAATATTGCATGTATCTTATATCCAGCTTTCAGCTCTTCATTAAGAACAGGATCTCGGTACACACTATCCATTATACCGACCTCAAAACTTTCATAGTCACCACCACCAAGGTCATCGCCTAATGTAAAGCACTTACGAACATGAGGTGCGTTCTTGATTCCTTGAGCATTTAGGTCATCTGCGCCACTGAGTCTTCCAGACAGAGCACCAATGATATTGAACCCTGCATGAAACCTTCGAGCCGTTATAATCTTATTATACAATTCAATCTCTTTACCATTGATACGATAATCAATAATCTCTTGAGATCGGAGCGCTGCTTCAAGAGGCATACCTGCTCTGCATAAATTACAGTTGGGTTTACCATAGTCTTTATTATTTAAATTAGCTTGACGTTCATCTTCGAACAACCCAGTCTCACAACGTCGGCATGATGCAACTTCAGTAGCTACCTCACCATCGATACAGGTGTTACAGTTACGAGCATCGAGACCGAAGCAGTCCGGGCATGAGTCAAAGTCACGCATGTTCTTAACTATGTCTTCTAAGTTCTTAGTCTTGGTACACAGTCTACCTTTGTATGGGTCCAGAAGATACTTCTGTTCGTGTTCTTCCAAAGCATCCATTAAATATTCTAATGTAGCATCAACACTATTAAAGTTAACTTCAGACAATGCTTGAATCTTGA
>SPKZ01016256.1_pt1 | contig 11455 bp, 8 predicted proteins | sample 2456571 | NCBI WGS metagenome assembly SPKZ01 (sample SAMN11192286, study PRJNA482655) | marine metagenome | biome: ENVO:00000447; feature: ENVO:00000244|ENVO:00000211|ENVO:00000569|ENVO:00002023; material: ENVO:00002151; isolation source: ocean water from marine abyssalpelagic zone ...
TGGAATTGCTGTTTCATTATCTAAAATGGCTGTTGTTGGAAACTTAGGAGTTAATGTTAATATTAAATTAGATGATTCAAAAGATATTTTCTCAGAAACGTTATCAAGAGCTTTAATTGAAGTTGAAAGTTCAAACGTTGAAGAAGTACTAACACTTGCTAAAGAGATGGGTCTTCCTTGTCTAGAAATTGGTGAAGTTGGTGGTGAGAGTATTACCATAAATGATGTTAGTTTGAGTCTCAAAAGTGCAAAAGATACTTATTTTAATAAGTTTCAACGCGTAATCGAACAAGATTTATAAAAAGCTGAACCTTATGGGTTCGGCTTTTTTTTTAGAGTAAATTTAACAAGTATATTAATAAAAGGGATTAAGAAAGAATGAGAGCATTAATTAGTGTAAGTGATAAGAGTGGTGTTGAGAATTTTGCGCGTGAGTTAGTTGGTTTAGGATATGAGATTATTTCAACTGGTGGGACGTATAAAAAACTTCAAGAAGCAGGAATAGCTGTAATTGAAGCAGATGAAATTACAAAATTTCCAGAATGTTTTGAAGGGCGAGTTAAAACACTTAATCCTTATATCCATGGTGGAATTTTACACAGAAGAGACAAACAATCTCATTTAGATCAAGCAAAAGAGCTAGGTGTTGTTGGTATTGATTTAGTATGTGTGAACTTATATCCTTTTAAAGCTACTATTGAAAAAACAAATGATTTTGCTGAAATCATTGAAAACATTGATATAGGTGGCCCAGCAATGGTTAGATCTGCTGCTAAAAACTTTGATTCTGTTATTATTATTACGGACGTTATTGATTATGATCTTGTTATTAATAATATTAAAAACGATACAAATACAGTTGAATTCAGACGTGATTTAATGATTAAAGCGTATGAGCATACAGCTGCTTATGATTCTATGATTGCAAATTATATGAACAAAAGATTTAACAATGGAATGGGTGCTAAACAGTTTATTGTAGGTGAGAAAGTATTTGATACAAGATATGGAGAAAATCCTCATCAAAAAGGTGCTTTATACGAATTTGATAAACATTTTTCTTCTAAGTTCATTACCTTAAAAGGGGAAGCATCTTTTAACAATATGGGGGATATCTCCGGAGCTTCTAAAATTGCTGGTGCTTTTGGAGATGCTAATGCTGTATGTATTGTAAAACATGGTAATCCCTGTGGTTTTGCTATTAAAGACACTCTTCTAGAATCTTATGAGCAAGCTTTAAGATGTGATCCTATTTCTGCTTTTGGTGGAGTGGTTGCAGTAAATGGTATTGTAGATTTAGCGCTGGCTATTAAAATGAATGAAATCTTTTTAGAAGTAGTTTTTGCTGCTGATTTTACTAAAGAAGCTGAGATTGAGTTAAATAAGAAAAAAAGAATCAAATTATTTAAACAAGGTAACGCTAAAATAGAATTAGCAAACGATGCTACAAACTTTAAGATTGTTGATGGTGGATTTGTTTTTCAAGATGCGGATAAAGTTGAAGAAGATGAAGTTAAAAACTCGGAATTAAAATCTACTCGAACAGCAAGTACACAAGAAATTAAAGATATGGAAATTGCATATAAAATTGCATCATTAACTAAATCAAATTGTGTTGTATATGTTAAAGACTCTGCAATGGTAGCTGTTGGAATGGGTATGACTTCAAGAGTTGATGCTGCTAAAGCAGCTTTACGAAAAGCAGAAGACTTAGGAATTGATGTAAGCGGAGCAGCACTTGCTAGTGAAGCATTTTTTCCTTTTAGAGATTCTATTGATGCAGCACAAGAAGCTGGTGTTAAGTGTATTATTGAACCAGGTGGTTCAATTAGAGATGAAGAAATAATAGACGCAGCCAATGAATTTGGTATGGCTTTATACTTCTCAGGTAAACGTCACTTTTTACATTAAGATATAGGCTTAGGCCTATATTTTATTCTCTATTTTAAATGTTATTTCAAAACTTGAACCTTTATCAAATGAATATTTAAAATCTCCAAAAAGTTGCCCTTTTATAATATTTGATACAATTTGTAAACCCAAACTTTTTGTATTGTTTATATCAATATTATTATGCAAACCTCGTCCATTATCCCGAATTATTAAAGAATAATAATCTTTTCTTTTTTGAAAAATAACTTCTATTAGACCATCATTTTTAAAAGCATATTTAAAAGAGTTTGTTACAAGCTCAGTTATTACGAGGCCTAAAGGCAAAGCATAATCAATACTTATATCAATATCTTCTACATGGGTAGTGATTTTTATATCTTTATTTTTTGAATAACTTGTATTCAAATCTTCACATAACTCACTTACATACTTATCAAAAGAAATAGAACTTAAATCTTTTGATTCATAGAGTTTTCTGTGTAATAACTCCATTACAAAAACTCTTTCTTGTATATTACTAAGTGAGTTTTTAGTTTCTTGATTAGATATTTTCGATTTTTCGATTTTTATTAGGTTGATTGTAATTGCTAAATTATTCTTAACTCTGTGATGAATTTCTTTTAATAATATTTCTTTTTCATTTAAAGAAGAGGACAGTTCTTTGGTTTTATTCGCAACTTTTTTATCTAAGTTGGCAATATTATTTTCTAAATAATCAAGCATTTTATCAAATGCTTTTGCAAGTGTTGATATATCATCACTTCCTTTTATATGATTTCTTTTATTTAAATTTCCTTTTATTACTTGGCTTGCTGTATCTGTCAAAATATTTATGGTTTTAAACAATCTTTTAAAAAGAAGAAAGCCTAATAAAATAGCAATTATAAAAGATATTAAAGCAGATGGCAGAATGTTCAATAAAGGAGAGCCAATATGTTTGTTATAATCTTTCTCATAAATAGTTGTAAGATACAAAAATCTTACTGTTTCATTCTCACTGATTTGCCTGACCCACGTATGTGCTGGATATATATAGTTATTCAAGTCCGATTTTGTATCCAACATATGATTAATAGGGTCTTTATCAACAGCTTGTTCAATTTGTTTTCCACTTAAGAGACCAAGGGTAGGAGATCGTAAATTCGATAAATGACTTAAACAATATTTTAAATTTTTATTTGGGTTATCATTTTTATGCAAAATTGCATTCTCATTGTCATTTTGTTTTTTATTTAACCACATTACATAGGTTTTTCCTTTATGAAAAGAATCTAATAATGAAAAACTTGTTTGAATATTGATTTTGATATTTTTTTCCAAACCTCCATTTAAAGATGGAAAGGCTTTAATATCACATGATATTACAAGATATTTATTTGCTGTTTCTAATTTTTTTGTATAAAAAAGTCTTCTAAGTCCTGATGTACACATATAATCATTGTTTACATCATGCCTTAAAAAATCATTTGTTATTAATTTATTGCTAATTTTTTCGAAATTCTCATATTTAGTTTGCGATATTATGTTTTTATTTTGATCTAATATGCTTGTATTACAAGAGATTTTTTTTGAACTAAAGGTATTTTCATTTGAATTTAGTGTGAAATTTGTTGTATTTATCATATTTGTAAATATTCTATTTGCTTCACGTTCCATAATGGATTTTAGTCCATCAATTTTTCTTTTTCCACTGTTTTTAATGGCTTTTTCCGCAAGTTTTATTTGTTGAGTTGTTAAATAAATAACATTCTCAATATGTGTTTCCATATGCTCTTTTTCTTTTTCTTTCATATCCGGAATTATTTGAAAAAATAAAATAGCCAATAAAAAGAGACCTAAAAGGATAAAAGAGAGAAAAATTTTTAAACTAAAAGAGTTAATATTAAATTTATACATTATTTAATCTTTAACTTGTAGCCTAATTCAAAAACATTCTCAATTAAATTTGTTCCTATTTTTTGTTTAAGCCTGGAAATAAGAACTCTTAATTTTGAAATATCGGATTCATCATCTCTCCAAATATAGTTTGAAATTCTATCAAAATTTACAGGTTCTCCTGGATAATCACTTAGAACTTCAAAAAGTTTGATCTCATTACCTGTTAAATTTAAAGCCATATCTTTTTTAAATAAAACTCTTTTTCCTTTGTTATAAGAAAATTCATTTACGAAATTTAAAATATTATTTATTTCTTTTTTACTTTTTAATGCATTTTTATTTTTAAAAAAATAGTTGTGTTTATGCAAAGTGGTTTCAATTGCAATTTTTAAAGCATCTTCTCTACAAGGTTTCAATAAATAAGCATAAGGTTCACAACTCATAGCTTCTTTGATTGTTTTGTCATCATTGTAAGAGCTTATAAAAATAATTGGAATTTTATGGTATTGCCAAATATGCTTACCAGCATCCACACCTGTTTGATTTCCTTTTAGTTCTACATCCATTAAAATCAGATCTGGGTGAAACTCTTTTACATGATTAATTGCATTTTGTGCAGTTGTTTCAATCCCACTTACTTCATATCCAAAATCATTTAAAGAACATTTCATACCCATTGCAAGTATCATTTCATCTTCTACTATTAAAATACGGATAGTTTTATTATAAATTTTAGGAATCTTTGTCATTATGTCGCTTTGTTATTTTGATGTTATTAGTAACAGTTATGATACTCAGTATTAATTTAAAAAGGAATAAAATGAAAACAAAAAATAAGATTTTTTTATCATTAGTTACAATAATGTTCTTATCTTCTTCATCGTTTGCAGATGAAAATAAAAATGACTTAGGGGAGGTTGAAGTTATAAATGATAATATCACGGAAAATTCAGATTCATATACTATGGACTTTATGCGCTCAGCTACAAAATTGAACTTGCCAGTCTTAAATACTCCACAAAGTATTTCCGTTATTACTTCTCAGCAAATGGAAGATTTTAATTTAAATACACTTAATGATGTATTAGATAATACTACAGGGATTGAAGTTCAAAGAATTGAAAGTGATAGAACTCAATATACTTCAAGAGGTTTTAATATTACAAACTTTTTGATTGATGGAGTTGGTTCAAGTTTAGCAGATAATTATATCTATGGTAATGTTGATATGTTTTTATATGATCATGTTGAAGTTACTAGAGGCGCAACTGGACTTTCTAGTAATCATGGAGATCCTTCTGCTAGTATTAATATGGTTAGGAAAAGACCGACAAAAGATTTTCAAGCAAGTACAAAAATCTCCTTAGGTTCATGGAACAAAAAAAGACTTGAAGTGGATGTTTCAAATTCATTAAATGATGATAAAAGCATAAGAGCAAGAGTTATGGGTGCTATTGAAGATACTAAATCCCACTTAGATAGAAATGAATCCAAATTACATGTGTTTTCTGCAATTATTGATGGCGATATAAACGATAATAACAAAGTTACTCTTGGAATTAAAAGTGCAAAAAATGATGTTAAAGGAACGCAACAAGGAGGTTTTAATAGTACAGATTTGCAAGCAAAAAATTACGATATTTCGACAAATGCAGCGCCAGATTGGTCTTATAGAAATACAGACTCAAAAGAAATATTCTTAGAACTTGATTCTATTTTATCCGATAAATGGAAATTAAAAACATCCTATAGAAAAGAAAATAATGAGGGAGAAAATCATGTTGGTATTTTTACTGCAAATACCTTAACAACTTCTATGCTGTACAACAGTAAAACGGATGCTGACTTATTTGATGTAACATTAAATGGTTCGTATACCTTATTTGATAATGAGCATGAAGTTGTTTTTTCTGCTAATTATATTAAACAAAAATATACTTTAGATGTCTGGATGGATTTTACTGATTATGCGATTGATTTTAATACTTGGGATGGTTCAACGTCTTCTAGAACATATGCAGTAGATCCAAACAGTGTTACAGATTGGACGTTAACAGAGAAATCTTTTTCAGCTGCAAATAATTTTAATATAACAAATAGTTTATCTGTGTTATTAGGTGGTAAATTTTCCAGATATGAAAAAGAAGGCTTATCCTATAGTAAGGATTTTTCGCAAAAAGACAATAGTGTATTTACACCATATGCTTCTCTTATTTATAAAATAAATGACAATATATCTGCGTATACAAGTTATACTACAACTTTTAATCCTCAAGACAAAATTGACGCCCAAGAAAATCAATTGGATCCTGAAGAAGGAATCAATTACGAAGCTGGAATAAAATCATCTTTTTTTGAGGAAGCATTAAACAGTTCTTTTGCTGTATTTAGAAGTAAAAAAGATAATGTAGCAGATGAAGCTGGAAAACTATCAGATGGTGTCACCAGTTATTATAAAGGAGAAGATGGTGTAGTAAGTCAAGGATATGAAATAGAAGTATCTGGAAAACTAAGTGATAATATCAATGCTTCTTTAGGTTATACAAAACTTTCTATAAAAGATAAAGATGGCAAAGATTATAATACTTATATCCCAAGAAAGATGATTAATGCTGCTGTTTCTTATTCTCCTACACAAGTAAAAGGTTTAAAAGTTGGAGTCTCAGCTAATTGGAAGAGTGCAGCATATCATTCTATTGCCCCTGATGTTGTTCAACGTTCTTATACAATATTTAACTTGATGTCAAGTTATGCAATTAATAAAAAAACTGATTTGTCTTTTAATGTTAATAATGTAACTAATAAAAAGTATTTAAACTCTTTATATAAAAGAGGTTTTGCCATAAATGGAGCACCTAGAAGTTTTGGAGTATCACTTGCTTACAAATTCTAAAACGCTTCTAAAGAGATTATTTTTAATCTCTTTGGTGTTTCTCTTTTCTCCCTCTTTTGCACAAGATTTTAGTAAAACTTTTTCTTTTAAAGAGACTTTGAAAGCAAATTTATCTTCTTTTCAATTACTTAAGTTAGATAAACAAAAGTTTGTAAGAGGAAATTATAAAGTAAGTGCAAAAATCAAAAGAATGGATTTATTAGACAAAGATAAAAATTTTGTACGAAGGTTGGATACTCCTTTAAAACTTGAAGGTAGATTTATTTTTATAAGCCAAAAAGCTCAAGATTTTTATATAAAAGTGGAAAGCTTAGATAAAGATATAAAATATGAAATTAGTGTAAACAAAATATTAGATGTGTTTTATGATAAAAAACAAAATGAAGAAAGAATACTAAGTAAGATTATAAAACAAACAAGAAAAGACTTACAATCAAATTCATCTACTAAAGAGTTTTGGCAAACAGTAAAAAGTGTAGGGACGCCTTTGGTTGAAAAGATTGATGAAAACTACTCTTTGATTACTTTTTTGTACAAAGGTGCTAAGCATAATGTACGTCTTTTAGGCGCGCCAAGTCATGATCATGTCAAATTAAAACAACTAAAAAACAGTGATATTTGGTATAAAAGTTTTAAAGTTAAAAATGGGCTAGTATTGTCCTATCAAGTAGCACCAGATGTCCCAAGTATAAAAGGAAGCAAAAGAGAAAACAGAGTTGCTATATTAGCAACAGCACAAGTTGATCCTTTTAATAAAAGTCCTTATCTTATTTCAAATGTAAAAATAAAAGATAAGTATTTTAAGCATTCAAGTTTTATGTTAAATGTTAAAGAGGATAAATGGTATGAAAAAAAGAACTCTCCTCGTGGAAGTTTAGAGAGTTTTTTGTTTACTAGTAAAATATTAAATAATACAAGAAATATTACTGTTTATATGCCATATAATTATTCAAACAAAATAAGTGACTATAAACTTCTTTTTATTTTTGATGGTATTGAATATCAACATAAGATTGAAACACCACTAATCTTAGATAACTTAATTCATGCAAAAAAAATAAAACCTACGCTTGCTGTATTTATTGATAATATTTCTTACAAAATCCGTTCTTCTGAATTACCAACGAATCCTAAATTCGCAGATTTTATGGCAAAAGAATTATTTCCATATATAAGTAAAAGATTTAATATTAAAAACAAAGCAGAAAACACTGTATTAGCTGGATCTTCTTATGGAGGTTTAGCTTCTGCTTATGTGGCTTTCCAATATCCAGAAATTTTTGGAAAGGTTTTAAGTTTATCAGGTTCTTTTTGGTGGCATAACAATAGTGGTGAGTCTGAATGGTTAAGCGAAGAAATAGCTAAAAATAAAACAAAAGATATAACTTTTTATTTAAATGCAGGAGTGTATGAAACTGGCTATTTTTCAATTGGTATTTTAGAAAGCAATAGGCATTTACGAACACTTCTTAAGGCTAAAAATTATGATGTGATTTATAAAGAAGTCCAAGGAGGTCATGATTACTTTTCATGGAGGATATCCTTACCCGATGGACTAATTAGTTTATTAAACAAATAAAAAATACTTGAATTACATGTTTAAAAGAATGTCAGTGTTTTTTGAACAATAAAGTTAAACCCTAAATATTATTATATTTTTAAAAATTGCAGTCTTTATAATTTTGTGATTTGGGTGTTATTTGTCTTGGTTATGATACTTAGTATTAAAATAAAACGCATATTCATTTTATGAGAACTTACTAAAACTAAATATTTATTTTAGAATAGTAAAACTGATTTATATGAATGAAAAATAAGGAAGAATATGAAACAACTGGGCGAAAGGCTTATAAAAGTTCATGCGACAGCAGGCATTGTTTTTGGACTTTTATTTTATGTAATAATGTATTTTGGTATATTTTCCATATTTCAAAACTATATTAAAGTATGGGAAAAACCATCCAGGCATTTTGCAAGTATGGTTAAAAAAGAAGATATCCCAATAAGCAAATATGTGAATCAAATACTATTAGATCCTAATATTCCTAATAATAATTTAAGAATTATCTTGCCTGATTCAAAAAATGATAATGCTTTGGTTTTATCGCAAATGTTTATAAAAAAGATTGTAATAAATCCAAATAATGGAGAAAAACTTAAAGATGAAGGAAGAAGAATAGGTTTAGGCTTTTTTTTACATAATCTGCATACAGGACGGGCATTTTATAGGAATGTAGGTTTTACTATTTTTGGTATTGTAGCTGTGGCTTCAATATTTTTGATTTTGACGGGATTAATTCAAGTACTTACCATTAAATATTCAAATAAAGGAGACTCTGCACTTAAAAAAAGCTCTAAATGGCATAGAAAATTATCTATTTGGTTTTTTTTTCCTATTTTAATAATCTTTATTTCAGGCGCTGCTCTTAATCTTCAAATAAAAGGAAATAAAAAATTATCTGAGCCCATTACACAGATCCTTTCAAATAAAAAATCGACTAAATGGCCAGAAGCAATAGGCAGTACTTTATTCCCTAGTCCAGAAGTAAAAAAGAAAGAAGGCATTCTTGTAACAATGATGCCTCTTGAAAAGTTATATGCAAAAGCAAGAGAAATTAATCCTAACTTAGATTATATTGATATGAGACTTTATCGATGGAATGATTCCAGTGCAGAAATTGAGTTACGTGGGTACAATCCTTCTTATCCTTTTTTTAATGGCTTTATAAATCTCCCAAGTGTTACATTAAAGGGATCAGATGCTTCTGTTGTAAAAATAAAAAGAGTTTTTGATGCACATTGGATGAGAATCTTTTACGAATTTGTGCATTTTTTACATTTTGTGCCTTTTATGAGTTTTATCGTTAAATTCTTACTTTCTTTAGTTGTTGCTGGTTTTACAATAGGAACTGCTTTTGGCATATGGCTTTATTTGGAAAAATGTGTAAAAAAATATGATAATAAAATTCCTTTTTATCACTGGTTTAGTAGGTTTAGCATGACTATTATGCTTGGAGTTTTTCCTTCAACGGCTATTGCTTTTTGTTTACAATGGTTATTGCCCCTAAATATGGAAGAAAGAATCCTATGGCAACAAGGCGCATTTTTCCTTACGTGGCTTAGTACGGGACTTATTGCTTTTGCTAGATTTGATTCTAATAAAGCAGCAAAAGATATTTTGTATATAGGCAGTATTTTGTTTTTTTGTGCTCCTCTTATTCATTGGTTTAATAGTGGCTACGGACCTTTAAAATTAGCAAGTTTGAATATGTATCCTATTTTAGGTGTAGATATTGGACTACTTTTTTTAGCTGTATTGTGTTTTGTATGTGCTTTTATCTTACCAAAAAGTAGAATACAAAACAAAAAAATATGGAAGAGCATATAATGAATTTTGGCATTAGAAAATATCTGGATGAATTTAACTCTAGGCAAAAAAATGGAAAAACAATAGGCTGGATAAGAAGTTTATGTGCCATTTTAGGAGGTTTATTTATATCTTATTTTGCTTTGATTATTATCTTAAAAGTTATATTTGATGCATCAAAAGATGCACTTATAATTCCTTTATTATTCAATACCTTCACATGGCCATGTGTTTCTATTTGGATATTTTTAAGCAGAAGTTCTAAAGATGTATTTTTAAGAACATTTATACCTTCTCTTTTTATTGGTATTGTGTTGATTTTTATAATAGAGTAAAGGAAAACAATGAAATTTATATTGATGATTATATTATGTGCGAGCAGTCTTTTTTCTCACACCTTACTTTTGAATATAGTTGATAATAAAGATGGCTCTATTCAGATAGAAGCTGCATTTAATACAGGACAAACAGCAGCAGGTGCTTTAGTAAAAATTGAATCGCTGTATTCAGGTAAGATACTTTTAGAGAAACGTTTGCCTGATGAAAGTGAACTGAAGTTTATAATTCCATTTGAGCCATATTCTGTAATTTTAGATGGAGGAAGAGGGCATAGAATAGTTAAAAATGGCCCAGCTCCTGATGGTGGTTTTATAAAAGAAGCGAAAATGAGTATTTCAAAACAAAAAAGAGCTTTTAAAAGCAGCAATACTCTTCCTGTACTTTGGAGTAGTGCTTGTATTATTCTATTATTAATTCTATTTTTCTGGATATGGAATAGCCACAAATTAATGACTATGCTAAAAAATAGAACATAGTTTATAAAATAGAATAACACCGTACATATAGTGTTTTATTCCTGCATATTCAAGTTCATAATTCAATAATATGTTTTTTTGTGTATAAAATACTTATTTTCTTAAAAAAAAACTATATTTTAAAAATGTAACTGTTTTTCAATTTTAATGAGATATAATTTTTAAAATCCCTAAGGATATTAATTGAATATTTTATTTAAAAAAACTACTGTCATATTATTAATACTATTTTTAGCACATATATCTGCTTATTCAAAAGAATTAAAAAAAGTAACACTTCAATTGTCATGGTTTGATCAATTTCAGTTTGCTGGTTATTATATGGCAAAAGAAAAAGGCTTTTATAAAGACCTGGGCCTTGATGTAACAATACTTCCTTTTAAGTTTGGTATTGATATTCCTTTAGAAGTTAGTAATGAAAATATTGATTTTGCTATTGGACGTGAGACCTTATTATTAGAGCGTGCAAAAAATAGAAATATTGTTGCTTTATATGCTTTGTTTCAATCGACTCCTTTAGTATTATTAAGTACAAAAGAATCTAATATTAATACTATCAGGGACTTTTCTAAAAAAAATATTATGACAACAATTGATGATGCAAGTGAA
>SPKZ01000024.1_pt1 | contig 11444 bp, 8 predicted proteins | sample 2456571 | NCBI WGS metagenome assembly SPKZ01 (sample SAMN11192286, study PRJNA482655) | marine metagenome | biome: ENVO:00000447; feature: ENVO:00000244|ENVO:00000211|ENVO:00000569|ENVO:00002023; material: ENVO:00002151; isolation source: ocean water from marine abyssalpelagic zone ...
AGCGGCTGCGGGACTAAAAGCTGATGGACGAGGACAAATTGCTATCAATGACAGCTATCAAACCTCGGTAGAAAATATTTATGCCGTAGGTGACGTTATTGGATATCCCAGTTTAGCCAGTGCGGCTTTTGATCAGGGCCGTATAGCTGCCATAGCAATGCTAGCTACCAAAAAGAGCGCTAAGTTAATTGCCGATATACCGACGGGAATTTACACCATTCCTGAAATTAGCTCGGTAGGCCGCACGGAAAAAGAGCTGACCGATGCACGTGTTCCCTTCGAAGTTGGTCGCGCCTTGTTCAAGGACACGGCCCGCGGGCAGATTTCAGGTGAAGACGTGGGCATGCTGAAGATACTGTTCAATCCGGACACCCTCGAAATACTGGGCATTCACTGCTTTGGTGCTGAGGCCACTGAAATTATTCACATCGGTCAGGCCATCATGAAACAGGACGGCGGCGGCAACACGCTGACCTATTTCATTCGCACCACATTTAACTACCCCACGATGGCCGAGGCCTATCGCATTGCCGCGCTTAACGGCCTCAATCGACTGAGCCACTAGCCAGGCAAGGAGCATCTATGAGTCGGGAAAACGCGGTACACAGCACAGGGGTTACGCCAGGCTGGTATGGCGTTGACCCGGAGACCATGGATCTCAAGGCGGACCCGCACGAGCGTTACCGCGGCCTTCGCGAATCGCAGCCTGTGAATCTCACACCCAATAACGAGTGGCGCCTGTCGCGATACGCAGACATACAACACCTGCTCAAACACAGCCACAGTGGCATGCGCGACCTGGACGGCCTGATCCCAGGAGAAACCCGCGAGGAGACTGACGCCTCGCGCTTTATGCTGCGCATGGATCCACCGGACCACGACCGCATACGACGACTAGTGAGCAAAGCGTTTACGCCACGCGCACTGGACGCCATACGCCCCAGCATCCAGCCACTGGTTGATCAGGAGCTCGATAAGGCAGTGACACGCGGCGAAATGGATCTGGTCAGCGATCTCGCTTTGATGGTACCCGCTGCCTCTATGTGCGCCATGCTGGGCGTCCCCTTCGAGGACCGCGATAGATTGTCCCGCCTTGTATCGGTGGCAACTTACCGATTGGCCAAGCGAGCTCTACCCGATCTGCAGGAGGAAGCGGAAGCCGCGATCTTCGAACTGGCCGAGTACATGTTTGCATTGATTGAACAGCGAAGGCAGCAACCCAGCGACGATATTCTGGGCTTGATGGTGGCCGCGGAAGAGGCTGGCGATCGGTTGGACACCGAGGAGTTGCTGCAGCAAAGCATTGGTCTGCTCATCGCCGGGTTGGAGACGACCATCGGTTTGATTGCCAATGGCATGATTGCATTCTCTCGAAACCCCAAAGAGTTTCGCCGGCTGGGTCGCTCGCCAGACTTGGTAGATTCAGCGGTGGAAGAGTGCCTGCGCTTTGAGCCGTCCGTTCCTATGACGCTGCGCGTTCTCTGGGAAGACATGACGATAGACGGCATTACCATACCGGCTAACGCCACTGTATTCGGGGTTCTGATCGGCGCGAACCGCGACCCCGCGGTGTTCTCAGACCCTGACCGCTTCGACATTGGCCGTGCCGAGGCGCGACACTGCTCGTTCGGGGGCGGCATTCATTTCTGCCTGGGTTCACACCTGGCGCGCATGAACGCAGCCATGGCGTTTGAAGGCATGGCGAAGCGCTTCGACAGCGTGAGCGTCGATGAATCTGCGATCGAGTGGGCACCGTCACTGTTCAGAATTCCCGGCAAGGTACCGGCCCGGGTTGTGCCGCGCTGAGGCCCGCCTTGACTGCCACCACTGTCACACTTCGAACTGTGTATACCCCCGCACGGGAGTGAACGTATGTCATTGATCGCTACAACCCCGGAGCCGCCCTACTACGCGGTGATCTTTACGTCCGAGCGCACCGGTACCGACGAAGGTTATGCGGATACAGCGCTGCGCATGCTGACGCTGGCTGCAGAGCAGCCGGGTTATCTTGGCGTCGAGTCTGCAAGGGAAGGCCTTGGTATCACCGTGTCTTACTGGCGTGATTTAGCTTCGATTCAAAACTGGAAGCGAAACATAGAGCATCTGGAAGCGCAAAAGCGTGGGCGGGACCAATGGTACTCGGCATTCACCTGTCGCATTGCGCGCGTCGAGCGCGATTACAGCCTGTAACCGCTTACCACACTTCGGCGTCGGGCGTTTCGCCCTGAACGGCGCCACGGCAATCTTTTTGCCCTCGCGCTGCGCGAAAGCCCTGCATGCGCAGCAGCGACTCCTTGCCGCCAAGGGGCGCTCTATGCCATCGGGCGCTGCCAAATCGGCCAAAAGGTGAGGTATAGTGCGCCTCACAAGATGTTGACAGTGGTAACACAAGAGGTTTTTGAGATGGAAACTGCAATGGAACAGACAGAAGCAGGGAATGCGGAAGAGTTTTATCGCTCCCCGACGACAACGCCGGACGCAGACCCATGGGCACTGGCTCTGGAAGATATCGACCTGGCAACCGGTTCGATCTTTCAGGCCCAAAAGCACCACGAGTACTTCAAACGTTTGCGCCAAGAGAATCCGGTGCACTACCATGACAAAAATCCCGACATCGGCCCGTACTGGTCTCTGACGCGCTACGAAGACATCATGGCGGTGGACAGCGATTTTCAGCGCTTCTCATCAGAACCCTCTATCGCGCTGTTTGACGAAATCCTGGGCGAACAACGCGCACCGATGTTCATTGCCATGGATCCACCCACGCACGATGAACAGCGAGCGGCGGTGTCTCCAGCGGTCGGTCCCGTACGACTCAAAGACCTCGATCAGCTGATCCGTAGTAGGACTGTGGAGGTGTTGGACGAGCTACCCATAGGCACGCCATTTAATTGGGTGGATAAGGTGTCAATCGAGCTCACCACGCGGATGCTGGCTACTTTGTTTGATTATCCGTTCGAGGAGCGAAGCAAGCTCACCTTTTGGTCGGATGTCATTACTACGCCCCCAATCCTTATGGGCATTAGCGATGAGGATAGGCTTAACCACCTGGCTGAGTGTCTCCTGACGTTCACCGCGCTATTCAAAGAGCGTCAGGGCGAAAGTAATAACAGTCAGGACTTTATTTCTTTGCTCGCCAACAACCCGGCTACTGCAGATATGGAAGGTGTTGAACTCCTGGGCAACCTGATGTTGTTGATCGTGGGCGGCAATGATACGACACGCAACTCCATGTCTGCTGGCGTCCACTTTATGCATGAGAACCCGAACGAGTTTCAGAAAATCAAAGACGATGAGGCGCTGATACCCTCGGCTGTATCCGAGATTATTCGCTACCAAACGCCTCTGTCTTATATGCGTAGAACAGCCATTGAAGACGTGGAGATTCGTGGCAAGCAGATCAAAAAGGGCGACAAAATCGCTATGTGGTACGCCTCAGGTAATCGCGATGAAGCGTTTTTCCCAGACGCAGACAAGTTTATCATTGACCGGCCCAATGTTCGCAGGCACATGGCCTTCGGCTTCGGCGTCCACCGCTGTATGGGTAATCGCGTTGCTGAAGCACAGTTACGGATAGTGTGGGAAGAGATATTGAAGCGCTTTGACCGCTTGGAGGTCGTGGGCGAACCCGAGCGCGTTGAGCACAGCTTCGTGCACGGCATTAAGGATTTGCAGGTGATAGCACACCCCAAAACGTAACTTTTAAACACCGCCCTACCCTGCGTATGTCGGGTGGGGCACTCAATCGCTCCGGCAAGCGGTATCTCGCCTTTGCAGCCAGCCCAACGTTACGTTGCGCACAACACCGGTCGTACCTGCATCGGCTTCATTGGCAAATCACGCTTTCGGCCGCTCCAGCATCCTTTCAAATCCACGACTCAATCATCGCACCGGCTCATACGGATCACTCGGTAAACGCAGCGATCGTGGGCTCAGTTTTCAGCCCTGACGGCCTCAGAACACGCACCTTACTGTGCACGAGCTCACCACCGCCGCCGCTGAAAGATCGCCACAGAACCTTACACATACTCACTGAATGCGGCTAAACATCTGCTGCGATGGAATTCATTAAGTGTGTTGATGTTCTGGTTGGTCAGTCAGGTAAAAAATGCTGTTGATGGTTCTCATCAACAGCATTTGCTAATTTGTTCATCAGATCACATACGAGGTTGTCAAAAGACGTTGTTTATTGGCATGTGACGGGAAAGCTGCAGGCACAGGCTGGTTGATACAGTGTCGTTGGCTCTGTTCGCTGAGTCTCGCTGTGTCGAGCGCCCTGCTGTGCGTTACCGCCGCGGACTAAATACGCCATTAGGGGCTTCTTTTTTCAGTTGCGAATTCCGCGCCTGCACTGGACTGGACTGGCGTGCACACCTAACACAGGAGGTCGACAATGGTAGTCCGAAGACTTTTAAACAACTCTTTACGTGTCGGGATTCGTCAATCGCTTGCGTACGCGCTCGGTGAAGTAGTGTTGATCGTTGTTGGCATTCTACTGGCATTACAGATAGATCAGTGGAGCCAGGCCCGAATAGATGAACAAAAAGAGAGGGAATACCTCCACTTGATCTTGGCTGACCTCGAAGCCGATTTGGCCAGTATTGATAACGATTTGAACTTTAATGCCGACAAAGTGGCGAAGATTGTGACGCTCACTGAAATGCTCGCCGACACTGACGAACCGTTTTATGGCCTTGACGATAACAGGGTGGCTCAGCTAATGCCGACGATATCCTCCTTCACAGATCATCGACCTCGTGCAGTCTCTTTCCGAAATATGGTCTCCGCCGAAAGCATCGCTTTGCTTCAAGACCCGGCATTGCGTACGGATTTGACGGATTATTACGGGGATGATGCCGCGAATGTGCGCACGCAGGAGCGGGCGGCACGTTTGTCTCGCGATTTCTCTTCTTACATGCTTCTCGGTGCGATCCAAGGTGGTGACACAGACCTATTCTTAAGCGGGCAAGCTATCGACTTGCCACTGTCGATCACGCGCGCGGATATGATGCGCACTGATCCAGAAACCTATGCGCGGATTTCCGAACTGCATATTATCACCGCTAGTCTTATCCAAATGCTGGAAACTGAGAGGGGGGTTGCAGTGGGGCTGGTCGACCGGATCGTCGCCGAGCTGTCTGGGCGCTAGGTGTAGACCTTCAAACAGAGGCCGGCCACAGCGGATGGCCCCTCCTCGCGGCGATAGTTTGCGTTGCATGCGCGATTTTAGTGCCAAGGGAAACCCCATTACCGGTTCCGCCGATTACCATCCAGGGCATCCGACTCTATTGACTGGTGGCTAAGTTGACACTGGTGGCATGCCCCAGTAATCACGCTCGGAAGTGTCTTCTAGTTAACGCCATCGGTCGTGACCGCATCCACCTCAAAGGGGACATTGATCGCTGGTAGTTGAATGTCCGCTTTGGGGCCAAAAGCGAGCCCTAACTCATGTGATGCATGAACTTACGTCACCACTAGAATAGTTTTTCTAGGACCGATGGATTCTGCCGGAGGTAGCGGTACATAAAAAAAAAAAGCAAACGATGTAAGCAGCTGCCAAAACCATGAATGACTGTCGCCCATAATCGAAGGCACCCATGGGATAAATTAGTAGTGACGCAAAGGCACAGAACCGCAAGAACAACATTAAGAAGTTACGGACCTGTTTCCACTTCATTTTTTTCTCCCGCGATCAAAAAGACAGCATCTATCGAATGTAGTACATCAAAGGCAACTCAAGCTTCGCGAGTGGCAGCTTTGTGGCCGTTGTCATCTTACAAGTTAACACAGTCCCCAAGGGCAGCTTGGGGGCCGAAAACGGACGTTGATCAAACTTCTTTTATCGCATGCTTGTACAGCAACACTGGCCAAGTCCATCTCTGTTTCCGATGCAACCGCAGGTGAGGTGAAAAACAATAACGCTATAAAGAACGGAAGCGAACGTGAAATCATTAATCGATTTCCGCGTCAGCTCTAAGACATGTATGTTCGGGAACGATGTAACGCGATAGCGTAACGTGCTTCTTTTGGCACAGACTTTCGACAACGTCACCTTCGACTCCTGAAGCAGCAAGCCCCCCCTCAGGGGAAAACACCCTCATCCTCAATTTGAGATTTCTTCGGCACCAGAGCGTTAGGCGCAACGGTAGCATTCTTGCCGATCTTCGCCTTATTGCCAATGGTCGCTCCGGCGCCAATAAAGGCCCCATCCTCAACAGTCACTTGCCGGCCGATGCTGACACCGCCTTCGATGATGCAATCCTTTTTCAATACAGAGCCATTGCCGATCGTCACTCCGTCGCCTATCTGGCAATTCGCTTCAACTTTAGCGTTCCTGCCGATATTCACGGCATCACCTAAAAAGACGTCCTCCTCAACAACGCTCTTCCTTTTGATCGTCAGGTTGTCTCCGGCTACGACACCCTCTTTCACTTGCACGTTGCGTTTCAGTTCAGCAAGGTTACCGATCGACACACCACTCTCAATATTGACTTTGGATGCGATCTTAGCGCCCGTGCCTACGAACGAATCCGAGGATATATTTGCTTTGCGCGACACACAGGCATCACCAAAGCCGTCGCCGTTCTCGTCGGCCTGGTCGGGATTGGCAAGGGTCGGGCAGTTGTCTTCGGTGTCATTGACACCATCTTCGTCTGTGTCCTGGGAGTCATCGAACACAGCAGAAATCGGTATGCGCACCCCAGGAGTGCCTGGGACGATTATCAGCTGTTTTACGTCAAAACCATTCAACGTTTGCGGAGCAGGATCTATTGGCGTGCCGTCCAGCACGCTTGGCGTTTCAGCCGAGATGGTTTCGAGCTTTAAGAGTATTGGGTTGTTTACCTCGCCGACAGGTGTCTCGACAAACTCATCAAATGGAACTCCGATGAGGCTAAATATCACTTGATAACGATCTACGAAAGCACCCGAGGACAGAGCAAGGTCGTTCTGCAAAATGTAGCCAAACCGTTGTAGAGGGAACGTAGAATCAGCGATCGTTAACATCGCATCCACGATGAATGGGGCAGAGGGCTCGATTCGATCGTACCCTATATCATTGGCGACACCGCTGCTTCTTCGGGGAAAGGCAACGGCCTTTTCTGGCAGCAATGTGTACTCCACCCTCACTGGGATACCAGAATCACTTTGCCCTTCGAACACGTATGTCTTGGGGACAAAATCAATGACCTGAAGCACAGCGCCTACGTTTCCGATTACGACATCGAGCCGTCTGTCATCCGGTAGGCCAGTGAAGACAACCTCAAGGTTTTCGAACCCCGAAGTGTTAGCGGCATCGATGAACGGAATCTGATCGCCGACCTCTGGAACGAAGCCATTCAGAAATGTAACTTCGATAGCCCCACCTGAAATTACCGCATCTCCGCTCACACGCAGCACGTCGTGTTCACCCTCTGCCAGCCCTGCTATCTCTATTTGAATAGTTCCGCTATCTACAGTGAGGTTTTCAACTGCGATGAGCCCCGGCGAATTGCCCGGTGCAACCGTGCCACCCTTGAGGTTGAGATCCCCATTTATGACGCCGTCGCCACCCAGCGTCGCACCATCTAAAAGGTCTATAAAAGGTACGTTGATCTCGGCTCCATTGGTAAGAAAGATGGAGCCAGTGGCAGTATTTGTTTCGGGCGAGAGGTTCGAAGCTACGACGATACCGCCTTCGGCGTTCCACGTGGCATCGTCTACGACTACGATGGTCTCAACACTCTCTCCACCGTCACTCTGGCCGGCGCGAGCGACGTAGGTGAAGCCTGTATTGAGTGTGGCGCCTGCATTGACATTGATGAGGATGTCGGTTGCTCCACCTAGCACGCCAAAACCATCGTCCTGAGTTCCGTCCTGACCAAAAATAGTCACTTGCTCGGTATCTATGGTCAGATCCAACAGCGAGCCGGCACCCGTAACTTCGACGACTCCTTGGCTCCCGGCAGCATTACCTATGACAGCACTAGTGCATTCGAAAGCGCCACAGACACCAGGCTGAGTAACGATTTCTACTACTCCACCATCACTTACAATCAGCGCACCTCCTCCCTGCGAGGGTAAATCCAGCCTACTGCTCGAAGGGGCAAGCTCTGTGGCCAATTCGATGCGTGAGCCTGGACCCTTTACCAGAATGCTCGCTGTTCCACTCACACCTCCAGTGACTACTCGGCCAACGCTCAGGACATTGCCGCCACTTACCGCGACAGAGCCGCCACTGGCACCGACAGCAAGAATCTGGTCGAAGTTAAGAATAGTATCACCCGGGCCTACGACAGGCTGGGGTTCGACTGGCTGAAAAGCCGTATCAGTGACGCCTGCCTCCCCGGTCAGAATGACATCACCGAGAGCCTGTCCAGTGAAAACTAGTGAAGCGATTAAGCCCAAAGTCCATTTCATATCGATCCATCCTCGGCTAGTGATGTGGCCGGGCAACTCGCCGTAGGCACTCTTTCAGCGTATATACATGAAGGTTGAATCACACTTTTATATAGAACATCACCCTATCGGGTGAAATATATCTCGAGACGGCACCACAAAGATCGCACGCCCAAAAACATCTTGACTCTTATCACACTTGGGTGACCACTCGCTGGCTAGAACATACAAACAAGTAGTGCTACTTTTAAAACACGGTTTTTATTTATGGATTCTTTCTACATGGAAAGTAAGAATTCACCAGTTTCACCGCTAGTATCAGACGCTGACCTTGTGCATCTTACGGAAAGCTTTTACGAAGCAGCAGCCAACCCACCTGCATGGAAATCAGTTTGCGAGGACCTGAAGAACGTTCTTAATGTTGGTGCCGTGAATCTCGGCTATATCGACCCAGCTGAAGATCTAAAAGCCATTTGTGCATCGACAGCGCTTACGGACGATCAACAATCTCAATACATTGAAACTTATAACGTCTTGGACCCGTGGTTTAATGCCGCAGTGATCCGGCCTCCCGGAGTCATCTATGATGGCACTGAATTGGTGAGTCATGATGAACTTGTAGCAACGGAGTTTTATCAAAATTTCTGGCATCAGTTTGACTTGCCAGTTACCAGTGTTGGATTTTTCTTACTTGAGGAAACAACAGCTGGGGTGTTGGCAGTAAACTCGAAGCATTCAGCCCGAAAGCACAGTCAAGATCAGCATCTACTACTGGAATACACTCTGCGCCATCTCGGGCGCGCGATGAAGCTTTATCAACACCTGTACAAGTGCATTGAGCAACGTGACATGGCTTCTGAGGCGCTTGCTAGTCAAGACATTGGTCTTTTGATCTGCGACTCTAATTGTTCGGTAGAGTACGCAAATTCCAAAGCTATCAGCTTACTGGGCCAATTTACCCAACAGATTGAGCGTGGGAACAGGGTCCTTGCGAACGGGCAGATAGAAAATGTGATCGCCGAGATGGTGCGAAAAGTCGCCTCCCCCTCGAGCAAGTCAGTGCTTCAAACTGCCCTGCTCAGAAACAGTGAGGGCAAAGTTATACAAGTACAAGCCAAAAGCTATAACTCCCCTAGAACACCCGGGGCTGGCACAGAGGATCTTCACTCCAGAACGCTGGTGCTAGCTAAGGAATTGAGTCACCGTAATGTTCCCGAGGAAGAGCAGCTACAACAAGTATTTGGCCTGACTAAATCACAAGCACGTGTTGCGAAGGTTCTCGCATCAGGCGTCACATATAACAAAGTTGCCGACACTCTTTGTTTAAGCCGAGACACAGTTAAGTCGCACGCGCGTGAAGTGTACGCCCGCACAAATTCAACGGGCCAAGCCGACTTCGTATCGCTTATTCAGACGATGCTACGGTAGCGCCAGCTCGTCAGAGAGTGCTGTGATTCGGCATTGTTTTTAAGACACACTTTAAGCCCTCATGACGCAATCCAGCCCCCTGCTTTCAATTGATTCACGAATCAAACGCTATGCGTCATAAAATGATGTCGCACCAATCAGTTGGCTATTCAACTAAAACTTTAAGACTCGCCTTATCTCACACCTTGATGCCCTCCCAGTCCAACTTGAATAAGATGTCTGCTGATAGGCGAAAGCGGACATTGAGGGGCTGAATCGGCTCAGGAAAGCAGAAAGGTCCGCTATCGCGGCGCAGTGGAAAGCGACCAAAGAGCGTATTGAAGCGCTTGCTGAACAGCTGGTAGCGGATAGGGCCGCCGAAAAAATCGCCAAAGAGAAAAGCCAGGCCTACGGCAAAGCCTGGGTCGCACAGGCTAATGCTATATCAGCCGGTCTTGAGGAAGCCGCGTGTCACGCTCACTTGGATCAGCTGCAAAACACAGACAAGGCGCGCATGGCGCCCGCCGACCAGGCTCTCGCTCGGATGCAACGGACTTTGTATGTCCCGACATCCTATTGCGCTCAGGTTATTCAGGCCGCTTCGCGATTGCATTGTAAGTATTTCCATTGTTCTCCCAGATCTCCGCTCCAGGATATGCAGGACCAAATCGTTGAGCTCGAGGCAAAAGTACACGACCTAGAGAGTCAGCTCGACTAGCTGCTCTATTTCCCCACATCTGCAAGATGTCAGGGTAATACGATAAAGTCAGTTAAGCGCGCTGCCGCCATTTGCGCAGCGTGCACAGATCAACACGCCAGCGATCCCTATTCGGCACTTGTCTTGGCTATCTTCTAAACCCTATTTTTCTCGTAGTCGATGCATCTGCCTGGACGTGCAGACTGTTTCATAAACAGTTGCTAGATCACCGCGGAGAAACCGCAGGGCCTCATGGGCGTCCAGCTTCAAAACTATGACGCCGTAAAACTACCTTTTACCGAACGCGCCACAGTGCATGCCCACTACCGCGCTCCTCGAGCAGTACCCAAACGCCCAGTTACTGCTTCACCATCTTCTGATCGACCCCCTGCCGATCAAAAAAAGTGCTGACTTTGGGGTCAAAATACCATCTGGTATTACTGTAGCCGATTTGAGTGACCACCTTATATAAGCCGGCTCCAAACTTGCTGGACGCGGGCACCAGCTCAATGCCAGTACCATCCGTCTTTTGTACAGCCCCCCATTTCCCCTCTAGCGTTTTCCCTTTGAAAGTAGTGGAGAATGTTCCATCTTTATTGAAGGTCCATGTTCGCCCGTCAGCCCGATAGCCTTCATGATTATCTCTAGGCAATTCTTGATCAATGTAGTTTGTGTAATTGCCAAAAGCTGAGTCTGGTAGGTGTTTCGTAGAAATCTCATTGTCGCCCAATTGAAAAGCTAAACACTGTGCGCTGATGAATGCCAAAAGGAAAATACCGAAATGCATGATAGCCCCTTGCAAAGTTCGCCTAATAGAAACAGGACATAAGAGTATTATCAGATGTTGTAAGTTGTAAACCGATAGCTCGCGCTTCTCACCCCAATGAATGGGGCATCGCTTCAAAATCGAGGCCAAGCTTTGCCCAACTCGCAGCGAACTACCATTTGCACAAACATAGACTCG
>SPKZ01000848.1_pt1 | contig 11444 bp, 9 predicted proteins | sample 2456571 | NCBI WGS metagenome assembly SPKZ01 (sample SAMN11192286, study PRJNA482655) | marine metagenome | biome: ENVO:00000447; feature: ENVO:00000244|ENVO:00000211|ENVO:00000569|ENVO:00002023; material: ENVO:00002151; isolation source: ocean water from marine abyssalpelagic zone ...
GCGCGGCGATCTGGTCGAGTTTGTCGACGCCACCACACCCCTGATCCCCGAAGATGAAGACGACCGGGATACGCAGCCAACCCTGGGTTTCCAGCGCGTGTTGCAGCGGGCGGTGTTCCATGTCCAGTCCTCCGGCAAGAGCGAAGTCACCGGTGCTAATGTGCTGGTGGCGATTTTCTCTGAACAGGAAAGCCAGGCGGTGTATTTCCTCAAGACCCAGAGCGTAGCCAGGCTGGATGTCGTCAACTACATCACCCATGGCATCTCCAAAGTGGGCGACGAAGGCGATACCTCAGAACCTGCGCCTACCAGCAGCGAAGAGGGCGGCGGGGAAGAGGGCGAATCAAACCCCCTGGACACCTACACAACCAACCTGAATGAAGAAGCCGAGGCGGGCCGAATCGATCCGTTGATCGGGCGCATCCCCGAAGTGGAGCGAGTTGCCCAAATCCTGGCGCGCCGCCGCAAGAACAACCCCTTGCTCGTCGGTGAATCCGGTGTCGGTAAAACCGCCATCGCCGAGGGCTTGGCCAAGATGATCGTTGATGGGGATGTGCCCGAGTTACTGCAGAATGCGGTGGTGTACTCCCTGGATCTGGGCGCGCTGCTTGCGGGCACCAAGTATCGCGGCGATTTCGAAAAGCGGCTGAAGGGGCTGTTGGCTGAGCTCAAGCAGCGTGAGGGTGCCATTCTATTCATCGATGAAATTCATACTATCATCGGTGCAGGCGCTGCATCGGGTGGAGTCATGGACGCCAGCAATCTGCTCAAGCCGTTGCTCAGTTCCGGGCGCATGCGCTGTATTGGCTCCACGACGTTCCAGGAATACCGCGGCATCTTTGACAAAGACAAGGCATTGAGTCGTCGCTTCCAGAAAATCGATGTACTGGAGCCCAGCGTTGAAGACGCCTACAAGATTCTTAAAGGTCTGAAGTCGCGCTTTGAGGAACACCATGGGCTTCGCTACACCGACAAGGCCCTTAAAACCGCCACAGAGCTGTCGGCACGCTACATCACAGACCGTTTCCTGCCCGACAAGGCCATCGATGTGATCGATGAAGCCGGCGCCTACCAGCAGTTGCAGCCGATGAGTAAGCGCAAGAAGGTCGTGGGTGTGGGAGACATTGAGGCGGTGGTTGCCAAGATCGCCCGCATTCCACCGAAGACGGTGAGCAGCGACGATAAGGAAGTACTCAAGAAGCTCGAAAGTAATTTACAGATGGTGGTCTTTGGACAGGACAATGCCATCTCATCGCTGTCTACGGCGATTAAGATGGCCAGAGCCGGATTACGAGACGGCGACAAGCCCATCGGTTCGTTCCTGCTGGCTGGCCCCACGGGCGTCGGCAAAACCGAAGTCACGCGGCAGCTTGCATTGCAGCTGGGCCTGGAGCTGATTCGCTTCGATATGTCGGAATATATGGAGCGCCACACCGTATCGCGCCTGATCGGTGCACCGCCCGGGTACGTGGGTTTCGATCAAGGCGGACTGCTCACTGATGCAGTGACCAAGCATCCCCACGCCGTCGTGTTGCTGGATGAGATCGAGAAAGCCCACCCGGAGGTCTTCAATCTGCTGCTGCAGGTGATGGATCACGGAACCCTGACGGACAATAACGGGCGCAAGGCGGATTTCCGTAACGTCGTTCTCGTCATGACCACCAATGCCGGAGCAGAGAGCATCAGCCGACGGACCATTGGTTTCACCACCCAGGATCACAGCACTGACGGGATGGAAGCCATTAACCGGATGTTTACGCCCGAGTTCCGCAACCGCCTGGATGCCATTGTCCAGTTCGAGCCCTTGGGTGAGGACGTTATCCTGACTGTCGTGGATAAGTTCCTAACCGAGCTTCAGGGGCAGCTGGATGAGAAGCGCGTCATGCTGGATGTGGATGAAGACGCGCGCCTATGGTTAGTCGAGAAGGGCTATGACAAGAACATGGGTGCACGCCCCATGGCCCGCATCATTCAGGAACACATCAAGAAACCCCTGGCAGAGTTAGTGCTGTTTGGTGAACTCGCCAAATCTGGCGGCACAGCGAAGGTCACCCTGGACAAAGCCCGGGATGTGCTGGAAGTCTGTGTGGAAGAGGAGGCCGAGGAGGCCTTGGTCGAAACCTGAACTTGCCCCGGTATGGCACCGGGGCAATGTGCTTAACGCTCGCGGTAAGTGATGCGGCCTTTGGTCAGGTCGTAGGGCGTGAGTTCAACGCGTACCTTGTCACCGGTCAGAATGCGGATGTAGTTCTTACGCATTTTGCCGGAGATGTGCGCGGTCACCACATGGCCATTCTCAAGCTCTACGCGGAACGTTGTGTTAGGCAGGGTATCAACTACCTCGCCTTCCATTTCAATCTGGTCTTCCTTTGCCATACGGCGGCAGGTCCTCGGGGTTTTACGAAGGTGCGCATTTTGCCCGAATTGGGGCTTGGGTGCCAGCGCTATTCTTGGGAATCAGCCCGCGCCCAGCGCCCGCCGCGATAGAGCTCCAAAGGCTTATAGCCCGACTTGTAGGCCATTTTCTGGCAGTCCTTTATCCAGTAACCCAGGTAGAGGTGGTCAAGTCCCATTTGCCGGGCTTGCTCGATCTGCCAGAGGATGGCGTAGGCACCGAGGCTGCGCTTGTCCAGGTCGGGGTCAAAAAACGTATAGATTGCCGACAACCCGTCTAGCATCACATCGACGACGGCAACCGCAACCAATGACTGGTGGTCGTAGAATCGGTAGTAGTGTGTACAGTCCCAGGCATCGTTCAGGAACGATTCATACTGGTCCCGATCGGGCGGATACATGTCGCCATCAGCGTGGCGCAGGTTGATGTAGCGCTGATACAGACCATAGGCCGTGTCGTCGCGAATGTCGCCGGTGCGCTCTACCGCGAGATCGCGATTGCGCTTCATAATACGACGCTGTGCCCGATTGGGCTGGAAGTCCTTTACCGGGATGCGCGCCGGAATGCAGGCGTTACAGGCGGTGCAATGTGGGCGATAAATATGGCTGCCGCTGCGCCTGAAGCCCAATACCGAGAGATTGCTGTAAAGGGTTTGATCAACTTCCTGGCGCGGGTCCACAAACAGCGTCGTCGCTTCCTGATCTTGCAGGTAGCTGCAGCTGTGCGGGTAGGTGGTATACACCTTGAGGTCGCGCAATGATGAGGTCAAATCAGGGCTCCACAGCGTGCCGGTAATTGCCAGAGCAAATCCGCCAATGTCTCATTGACAGTTTGGGCAAGCAGGGACTCGAAGTCCAGCCGCGACAGGTTGCTTGCCCCAAGACTGTTCAGGTGTTCACTTTCAACCTGGCAATCGATCAATTTGAATCCCGCCCCACTCAGCAGTTTTACCAGCGCGACCAAGGCAACCTTGGAGGCATCGGCTGTGCGACTGAACATGGACTCGCCAAAGAATGCACCGCCGAGTGCCACGCCGTACAAGCCGCCGACCAGTGTGCCGTCTCGGTGCACTTCGATAGAGTGTGCGTAGCCCATGGTATGAAGCCGGGTGTAGGCATCAATCATACTCTGGTCAATCCAGGTGCCGTCCTGGCCTTCCCGGCTTGCAGCACACTGACGCATGACCTCGGCGAAGTGGGAATCCACGCTGAGATCAAACTCATCTCGCCTGAGCGTTTTTCGCAAGCTGCGCGACACATGCAGGTTAGCTGGCAGCAGCACTGAGCGCGGGTCGGGCGACCACCAAAGTACCGGCTGGGGCGCTTCAAACCAGGGGAAGATACCGCGCCTGTAGGCGGCTAGCAGGCGTTCCGGTGACAGGTCACCGCCGGCGGCCAGTAAACCGTTCGGATATTCGAGCGCCTCACTCGTGGGTGGGAAGCCAAAGGCGTCAGAGACGTGCTGGATCAGTGCCATCGACTTATTATGCGGTGAAGCCGGGGCGCCGGCGAGTGCAGATGCCCCGAGAGCTCAGGCGGCGGACATTTCGTCCAGGTATTTCTCCGCATCCAGTGCGGCCATGCAGCCAAAGCCTGCAGAAGTCACTGCCTGGCGGTAGATATGATCGCCCACATCACCGGCCGCAAAGACACCCGCCTTGCTGGTGGCTGTGGCATTACCTTCCAGGCCAGAATTGATGACGATATAGCCATCTTTCATGTCCAACTGGTCGGCAAAGATGTCCGTGTTGGGCTTGTGCCCAATCGCGATGAACACGCCGGCTAGTGCCAGGTCCTGCGTGGCGTCGTCCTTCACGCTCTTGATGCGCATGCCATTGACGCCGGCATCATCGCCTAACACCTCATCCAGGGTGTGGTCCCAGAAGATACGTACTTTCCCTTCCTTCTCGCGGGCGAACAGCCGATCCTGCAGCACCTTCTCGGCACGCAGGCTATCGCGCCTGTGCACCAGAATGACTTCCTCAGCGATGTTCGCCAGGTACAGCGCTTCCTCCACAGCTGTGTTGCCTCCGCCAATCACGGCGACTTTCTGGTTGCGGTAAAAAAAGCCATCGCAGGTCGCGCAGGCGCTGACGCCTTTGCCCATAAACGCTTCTTCGCTGGCCAGTCCCAGGTACTGTGCAGAGGCGCCGGTGGCAATAATCAGGGCGTCACAGCTATAACTGTTGCTGCCTTTGAGCACCATGGGCCGCGCGTCCAAATCAACCGACTCGATGTGATCAAAGACCACCTGGGTTTCGAAACGCTCGGCATGCTCCTGCATTTGCTGCATAAGGGCGGGGCCCTGCAAATCTGCGGGGCCGCCCGGCCAGTTTTCAACCTCTGTCGTCGTGGTGAGCTGGCCGCCTTGTTGCATACCAGTAATCACTACCGGCTTGAGGTTAGCGCGCGCTGCATACACGGCTGCCGTATAGCCTGCGGGGCCAGAGCCCAGGATGATCAGAGGGTGGTGCTGAAGCTCGCTCATGTGGTTATTTCCCAGTGTCTGGTGTTAAATAAATGGCCGTTGCTGCCTGAAAAAAACGGCCTGCAGTGCCTGTAATGGGGGCTGTCATGGTAATTTAAAGGGGGGCAGACAGCAAAAGCGAGGCCAATTCTAAGAACCGGATATAAGCCTTTGAATACATAGGCAAAATCGGTCACAATTCCCACATCACAAGAAGCGGGCAGGAGCGTGTATGGAATGCGCTCCCAGCAGCGACACAGAGGCGGGTACGGGTGTCTGAGACAACCAAACACGAAAACTTCCTGGGGCCACGGTTACGCGAGGGCGCGTTCATCGGGATCAGCGCCGCCTGTGGCTATCTGCTGCTGGCACTCATTACGTACAGCACACGCGATCCCGGCTGGTCAGCAACTGGCGCGGGCGAGGGCATCGCCAACCTCGGCGGTATCACAGGCGCCTGGATGGCGGACGTGTTCTTCTCGCTGGTGGGGTTTGCCGCCTACCTGTTCCCGGTCATGCTGGCCTACCGGGCCGTGATTATTCTCCTGGACCGTAACGAGCCGGGCGGCTTTGACTGGATGACGTTCAGCATCCGCACCCTGGGGCTGGTGCTGGTGATGATCGCCGGCACCGCGCTGGCCGCAATGAACGACCTGGGTAACAGCGGATTACCCCAGGGCGCCGGAGGTATTCTGGGGCAATCCATCGGTGACGCATTCACACGTGCGTTTAGCCCTGTGGGCAGTCGCCTCATTTTGCTCGCCGTGTTCCTGTTTGGTATGACCATCTTCACCGACCTGAGCTGGCTGCGTCTGATGGAGCAAACGGGCGCGGCAGCGATAGCTGGCTACCGCCGCTCCCAGGCCTTGGTGTTATCGTTGGTCGATGGGATTCGAGACCGGCGTGAGCGCGACAAGCAGCTCGAAGCGCGCAAGGTGGTTATTGAGGAACATGTCAAGAAGACCAAGAAACGCAAACCGCCCAAAATCAAACCCCTGAAGCCCAAGGCCGAGGCCAGCGAGCGGGCTGAGAAGGAAAAGCAGCAGCCGCTGTTTGATGCTCCGGTTACCGGTGAGTTGCCGCCGCTGGAGCTGCTGGATGAGGAAGTGAAAGACCCTAACACCGGTTACTCCAAAGAGGCGCTTGAGGGGCTCTCCAAGCTGCTGGAGTTAAAACTGGCGGATTTCGGGGTTACCGCAGAAGTCACCGCCGTATATCCGGGCCCGGTTATTACCCGGTTTGAGATCCAGCCGGCCGCCGGGGTGAAGGTGTCTCGCATCTCAAACCTGGCAAAGGACCTCGCGCGTTCCCTGGCGGTGATCTCGGTTCGCGTTGTTGAGGTGATTCCCGGCAAGAGTGTTGTGGGTATTGAGATTCCCAACGAAGACCGGGAGGTAGTTAACTTCCGTGAGGTCTTGGCCTCAAAGGCCTTTGACCAGTCTCGCTCACCACTGACTCTGGCACTGGGTCACGATATTTCAGGGCAGCCCGTGGTGGCAGATCTGGCCAAGATGCCTCACCTGCTGGTCGCAGGTACCACCGGTTCAGGTAAGTCGGTGGGCGTGAACTGCATGCTGATCAGCTTGCTCTACAAGTCCAGCCCGGAGGACGTTCGGCTCATCCTCGTAGACCCGAAGATGCTGGAATTGTCGGTGTACGACGGTATCCCTCACCTGTTGACGCCTGTGATCACCGATATGAAGGACGCCGCCAACGGCTTGCGCTGGTGCGTGGCGGAAATGGAGCGGCGCTACAAACTGATGGCCGCATTGGGCGTGCGGAATTTGTCTGGCTATAACCGCAAGGTCCTGGACGCTAAGAAAGCTGGGACTCCCATCGCTGATCCGCTGTGGACCCCCGATCCGATATTCGCCGAAACCGACGAAGAACAAACACCGCCCGACCTCGATAAGCTGCCGGCGATTATTGTGGTGATCGACGAGTTCGCCGACATGATGATGATTGTGGGCAAGAAAGTGGAAGAATTGATTGCCCGTATTGCCCAGAAAGCGCGTGCGGCGGGTATTCACCTGATCCTGGCGACACAGCGCCCCTCTGTGGATGTCATCACAGGCCTGATCAAGGCGAACGTACCCACCCGGATCGCCTTCCAGGTCAGCTCCAAAGTGGACTCCCGAACCATTCTGGACCAAGGCGGTGCTGAGCAGCTCCTGGGGCACGGCGACATGCTGTACATGCCGCCCGGCTCCGGTATTCCCAACCGTGTGCATGGGGCATTTTGTTCCGATGAAGAAGTGCACCGCGTGGTCGCCGACTGGAAGCGCCGCGGTGAACCCTCATACATCGATGGCTTACTGGATGAGGGCAGTTCCACGCCGGTGACCGCCGGGGAACTTCAGGCTGGCTCGGCAGACGAAGATAATGAGGGCGATGCCCTCTACGACGAAGCGGTGCACTATGTCACTCAGTCTCGACGTGCATCCATTTCCAGTGTGCAGCGTAAATTGCGTATTGGTTACAACCGCGCTGCGCGGTTGATCGAGTCCATGGAGACGGCAGGGGTCGTGTCCGAGATGGGCACTAATGGTCAACGCGAAGTGCTGGCACCGCCGCCACCAGAGGAATAGGGCCGCCATGGAAACCTCACCGTTGCGATTGTTGTTAGTCGCTGCGTTATCTGCCTGTCTCATTATCGGTATTGCCCGGGACGCTCAGGCCAGCGCCACCGCATCGCTCACCGAGCGATTGTCTGAAGTGGTGCACATGCGCGGCGATTTCATGCAGACGCAATACGGGCCCAACGGTGAAGTCCTCGGGGAGTCAGCAGGGCGCTTTCAACTGCTGCGCCCGGCTTTTTTTTCTTGGGAAATCACGTCACCTGATAGTCAGTTGATCGTCGCTGATGACATCTATCTGTGGCACTACGACAAGGACCTTGAGACGCTGACCCGGCGTCCGGTCACCGCCGTTGCAGTGAGTCCTTTGCAGGTACTGGGCGGCGACCTTGCAGCATTGAGTGATCGCTTTGATATCGAGGGGGAGGGCGATAGTTATACGCTGCGTGCCCTTGATGCAGATGCCGGCTTTGAGTCACTGTCACTGCGGTTCGAGGGTAATTCCCTGGTGGCTATGGAGGTTCTGGATCGACTGCAGCAACGTATTGTTGTCATGTTCAGTGCGGTAGACCTTCAGACGTTACTATCAGCCGATGACTTTGCGATCAATGCGCCGGAAAACGTAGACACTTTCTACTATGAGGAGTGAAGGGCAGGGCGGACTCTTCGATTCTTCGCCGTCAGCGTCTGCCGAGGCGCCGGGTAACGGCTATCAACCCCTGGCATCGCGACAGCGTCCAACAGCGCTGAGTGGCTATGTCGGTCAGCCTCACATACTTGCCGAGGGTAAACCTCTGCGGGTTGCCATCGACACGGGGCAGCTGCACTCTATGTTGCTCTGGGGGCCTCCCGGGGTCGGCAAAACCACATTGGCTCGCATTGCCGCGCACGCCGCGCAGGCGGATTTCGTTCAATTGTCTGCGGTCCTCGCCGGGGTTAAGGACATTCGTGCCGCGGTGGATAAAGCCCAGGCCAACAAGACCATGGGCAGGGATACAGTGCTGTTTGTGGATGAGGTACATCGCTTTAACAAGGCGCAGCAGGATGCCTTTCTCCCCTACGTCGAAGATGGCACGGTGATATTTATCGGTGCCACCACCGAAAACCCTTCTTTTGAGCTCAATAACGCCTTACTGTCCCGCTCCCGCGTGTACAAGTTGCGCAACCTCGACCCGGCGGAGCTGGCAGAGGTGCTGCAACGTGCCTGCGCCATGACCGATGACGCAGTCTCAGTGGGGCAGGCGCAGCTCAAGGCTATTGCGCAGCAGGCCGACGGTGACGCGCGTCGAGCGCTGAACCTGCTTGAGCTGGCTACCGATCTGGCCGAGGAGGGCGAGGGCGGCGTTCGCACCGTCACCGATGCGACTCTGGAGGAAGTGTTGCAGGCCAGCTTGCGGCGCTTCGATAAGGGCGGTGATCTGTTCTATGACCAGATCAGTGCCCTGCACAAGGCCGTGCGTGGCAGTTCGCCGGATGCAGCCTTGTATTGGCTGTGTCGCATGTTGGATGGCGGCTGTGACGGACTGTACCTGGCGCGTCGGATCGTGCGCATGGCCAGCGAAGATATCGGCAACGCAGATCCACGCGCACTATCGCTGTGTCTGGATGCCTGGCAGGTGCAGGAGCGATTAGGTAGCCCGGAGGGCGAGCTCGCACTGGCGCAAGCCGTTGTATACCTGTCCTGCGCGCCGAAAAGCAATGCGGTTTACAACGCGTATAAAGCGGCCTCCGGCGCCGTGGCAGCCGGCGATAGCCATGAAGTCCCCATGCACCTGCGCAATGCTCCCACACAGCTGATGAAAAACATGGGTCATGGCGACGAATACCGCTACGCCCACGACGAAGCAGATGCGTTTGCGGCCGGAGAAAACTACTTTCCTGAAGCTATGAAGGATGAGCGTTTTTATCACCCGACACCTCGCGGTCTGGAGAAGCAAATCGGTGAGAAACTGGCGTACCTGCGCAGTCTGGACCAGCAGAGTGCAGACAAGCGGTATGGCTAATGCAGATGCCTGACGTACTCACCATGCAACGAGGGCGCGGGTCATGAAGTACCTGCTGTTCATTGCTCTGGGGGGCGCGGGCGGTGCCGTGGGCCGCTACCTTTTGTCTGAGTGGGTTCATAGCCTGTGGAAGGGGCACCTCCCGCTGGGCACGCTGATGGTTAATGTTATCGGCAGTTTCGCGATTGGCGTTGCGTATGTGCTTCTGGTTGAAAAAGACATTTTGCACCCCGGTTGGCGCAGCGTGCTGATGATTGGCTTCCTCGGCGCTTTCACGACCTTCTCAACGTTTTCGCTGGAAACCATCACGCTGATTGAGCAAGGGCAGTTGTGGCATGCACTGGCTTATATAATCTTCAGCGCCCTAGCCTGTGTGCTGGCCGCCGGATGTGCCATACAGCTGACACGCTTCCTCAGCTGAATCCCCGCGCCGCGGGCGGCTATAACCAGCCTCGCTAGCCCTGTAACAAGCCCCCTGAAATCCAGTACACTAGCGCCCCTTTTTTTTATCGTAACGTTGGGAATCCCATGCTGGATATCAAGGCCGTTCGGAAAGATCCCGTCGCTGTCGCCGATAACCTGGCGCGACGAGGCTTCAGCTTCGACGCCACCGAATTTGAGGCACTCGATGCGCGGCGTAAGCAAGCAGACGTGGCAGCGCAAACGCTGCAGGCAGAGCGTAAGAGTGCCTCCAAAAAAATCGGCGAGTTGATCGCCGGTGGCATGACCGTAGACGACGCCAAGGCGCAGGTGAACGAAACGCTGGAAAAGATCGCGTCGGAAATTGACGCGGCCACAGCGGAAGCGCAAGCGGTGCAGGTCGCACTTGAGGCTTTGCTGCTGGGGACCCCAAATCTGCTGGCGGATGACGTACCGGCGGGCGATTCTGAAGATGACAACATTGAGGTGGCCCGTTGGGGTGAACCTACGAAACTCGGCTTTGATGCGCTAGACCACGTGGATCTGGGCGAGGGGCTGGGTCAACTGGATGCCGCGACTGCTGGCAAGATTACCGGCGCGCGTTTTACCGTTATGTACGGTGAGCTTGCCCGTCTGCATCGCGCGCTCACGCAGTTCATGTTAAACACTCACACCAGCGAGCATGGCTACAGCGAAATCTATGTGCCGTACATGGTCAACCGCGACTCATTGCGTGGCACAGGCCAGTTGCCCAAGTTTGAAGAAGATCTGTTTAAGATGGTGGGTGATCAGGAGTACTACCTGATTCCGACGGCTGAGGTGCCTGTCACCAACGTGGGTCGCGATCGAATTTTTGACGATAAGGAACTTGGCGAGCAAGGACTGCGTTATGCCTGCCATACCCCGTGCTTCCGATCTGAAGCCGGCAGCTACGGCCGCGATACCCGGGGCATGATTCGCCAGCATCAATTCGAGAAGGTCGAATTGGTGCACTTTGTTCGACCTGAAGCATCGGATGCCGCGCTGGAGACACTAACTGGCCACGCAGAAGCCATTTTGCAGGCGCTAGAGCTTCCGTACCGCAAGGTGATTCTTTGTGGTGGCGATATCGGTTTTTCTGCCCGCAAAACCTACGACCTCGAAGTTTGGCTACCCGGGCAGGCCGCTTACCGCGAGATTTCCAGCTGTTCGAACTTCGGCGACTACCAGGCCCGGCGTATGCAGGCTCGGTGGCGTAACCCTGAAACGGGCAAGCCGGAATTGCTGCATACCCTGAACGGCTCTGGCCTCGCGGTCGGCCGTACACTGGTTGCCGTGTTGGAGAACTACCAGCAGGCGGACGGCTCTGTTCGAGTACCGGATGTCCTCAAACCCTACATGGGCGGAGCTGACGTACTCGGTAAGCCCGCGTAAACCATCGGCGTAGGCTGGGACCTCACGTGGACTATTTTCCAGTCAGTTTACGACTCCAGGGTCGGCATGTATTGCTGGTTGGTGGCGGCTCAGTCGGGGTGCGCAAAGCCAGGCTGATGGCCCGGGCTGGGGCGCAGCTGACTGTTGTCGCTCCGAATATTGTTCCAGAAC
>SPKZ01001004.1_pt1 | contig 11443 bp, 7 predicted proteins | sample 2456571 | NCBI WGS metagenome assembly SPKZ01 (sample SAMN11192286, study PRJNA482655) | marine metagenome | biome: ENVO:00000447; feature: ENVO:00000244|ENVO:00000211|ENVO:00000569|ENVO:00002023; material: ENVO:00002151; isolation source: ocean water from marine abyssalpelagic zone ...
CTCAAACCCGTTTTCGCAAAGCAGGTTTGCCCTGGGATGAATCACATCACGCCCCCAGAAATACATCTGCTGTCCCAGAAGATCCGTGTAATCCCGCAACAACGCTCTCAGCCTCGACAACGGCATTTCGCTGACCTGTTGGATGGGGGTTGAAGGGCTCTTTCGAAGCATTAATGCAAATTATTTGCGATAATTTCTATTGCAAGTTAATTGCGTTACATCAATCCACTATCCCCTCTCTAGAATGAGCGCCCTCCCGACCACAATGCCTCAACGACTTCCTGTCACCGTGCTCTCCGGTTTCCTCGGAGCCGGGAAGACCACGCTGCTGAATCACATCCTGCGCAATCGCGAGGGAAAGAAAGTCGCGGTGATCGTCAACGATATGAGCGAGGTCAATATCGACGCCGCGCTGGTGCGCTCCGGCGACGCTTCGCTTTCTCATTCCGAGGAAAAGATGGTCGAAATGTCGAATGGCTGTATCTGCTGCACCTTGCGTGAAGATCTTCTCGTCGAGATTGGAAAGCTGGCCCGTGAAGGAAAGTTCGATCACCTCCTCATCGAGTCGACCGGAGTCAGTGAGCCCATGCCTGTCGCTGAAACTTTCACCTTTCGTGACGAAGACGGAAATTCCCTCGGAGACATTGCCGGTATCGACACCATGGTCACCGTGGTCGACGCGCTGAACTTCCTTCGTGACTACGAGAGCATCGACAACCTGCAGGCCCGAGGAACGGCTGTTGGAGAAGAAGACGAAAGAACCATCGTCGACTTGCTGGTGGACCAGGTTGAGTTCGCCAACGTCGTATTGATCAACAAGATCGATCTGGTCCCTGAGAAAGACCGTCGTCGCATCCACGCCATGATCGCCGCGCTGAATCCCAAGGCGAAGATCTATGAAACCACCAATTCCGAGATTGGTTTGGACAGCGTCATGGGGACCGGTCTCTATGATGAGGCAGAAGCCGAGGCCACGACCGGTTGGCTCGATTCACTCGTCGAATACACTCCCGAAACCGAGGAATACGGGATCTCCAACTTTGTCTATGAACGCCGCGTCCCGTTTCATCCGGAGCGACTTTTCAAACTCTTCAGCAAGGAATGGCCCGGTGTGATTCGCTCAAAGGGTCTGTTCTGGCTCGCCACCCGACTGCCTTTAGCCGGCTACTGGTCTCAGGCGGGTGCGATGTGCCAGAACCAGTGCCTCGGTTTCTTCTGGGCCGCGGTGCCCAGGGAACAATGGCCAACCGATCCTGCCGAGCTCGCCGAAATCGAACGCGTCAGCAAAGCGCCCAACGGTGACTGCCGCCAGGAAATCGTACTCATCGGATCTGAGATGGATCAAGAAGCCCTCACCGCGATGCTGGATGAAGCCCTCCTCACCAACGAGGAACTGGCCATGGAAAAGGATGAATGGAAAGCGCGCTTCAATGACCCCTTTCCCGAGTGGAACATGGGATTGGAGCAGCTCGAAGAAGTATAAAAGAAATCTACTCGAACCTGAGCTCCTTCTTTGACCACTGCTTGGGCGGGTAGTCCGGATCGACATAGGGCATCCTGTCGAATGCCTTTCCATCCCCCGTCACTCGAGGGTCTTCTGTCTCCTTAAGAATCTGCATCATGCGATCCGTGAGTTCCTTCAGCTGGCTCGCATACTCGGGGCTCGCGGCCACGTTGTTGACCTGGTCCGGATCTTTTCGCAAATCGTAGAGCTCAAACTCCGGCCTCGCAGCGAAGGCAAAGTCATAGTATTCCGAATGGGACTCCCGGTTCGTCATCAGGAAAACCTTGGTCGGACTCGCGTCCATGTCAGGATAGGCCAGGTAGTGATTTTGAAGGAGGTCTCCCGCGCTCGCATTCTCATCGTAGACCACTCCCATGGGCAGACGCTCCGGCTTAAAGTTGCGAATCAACAGGAAGTCTGCTGTCCGAATGGCGCGGGACGCATAGGGCTCACGATCCCTCTGAGACTGCCCGACATGTCGCTCGCGGCCGATAATGACATGATCCCTTTCCGGCTCAACGATTCCGCTCTCGCCGGACTTCAGCACGCTCATGAAACTCCTCGCCAACATGTGCTCGGGCGGTTCCACCCCGGCTGCTTCGAGGACGGTCGGAGCGATGTCCATCAGGCTGACAAAGTCATCCACTTTCCGACCGCCCTCCACGCACTCAGGCCAGCTGACGAGCAGTGACACCATTGAGCCAAAGTCGTGGAGGTTGCATTTCCCGCGAGGCATCCCGGGCATTCCGTGATCACCGGATACAATGATCAGCGTTTTCTCCAGTTCTCCCCGTGCCTTCAGCTCGAGAAGCAGTTCGCTAAGCATCCGATCCCACGCCAGCGCTTCGCCGAGGTAGTCGGCAATATCTTCCCGCACGTCAGGCACATCCGGCAAAAACTCGGGAAGTTTCCCTTTCAACGAATCCGGGTCGAGCCCCCAGATCTCTTTGCCGGATCCCCGTGTCCACTGCCGGTGTGAATTGTGAGGTCCAAACCAATAGAAAAACGGCTTCTCCTCCGGCTGATCATCGAGGAACGAACTGAAGTTGGAACGGACAAACGAGAAGATTTCTTCTTTTCTCGCCTCTTTGTCCTCCGCTTCGGAAACTGCCTGTGAGAAAAAACAGATCGGCAGGTGATGCGTCCGATCCACTCGCTTAGCCGGCTTGCTGGTTGTTTTCCCCCAGTGCATCACGTGGTAACCACCACGCACCAACAATTCTGAAAAGCCGGGCAAAGCCTTATAAGGATCCTCTGCTTTGCCAAATTCCTGATTGTGAAGGAACGCCTCACTACCACAACGATAAAAGGGCATTCCCGTGGTCACAGACGCGCGGCACGGTTTGCAACTCGGGGCACTGACAAACGCGTTGTTGAAGACGACACCAATGCGTCCGATCTCGTCCAACGCCGGCGTTTCAATGACATCGTTCAACCCCGGACGATCGGGATCGCGGTAGATGCTGGCGTATCGGCCCCAGTCGTCAGAGAAACAAAAGAGAATGTTAGGCCGTTCATCTGCCTGGGCCACGCCCTGAGCAGCAATAAACAATAACCCGGCACAAAACAAAGGACGCATCATTCAAACTTCCCTTTCTCTTTAGGCTTGCAGTTAACGCTGGATACCAACTACTGCTTTGCCGCTTCAACTCGTTCTTCGAGCCGCTCCTTCAACTCTCCCATCACCGCGGCATACTCCGGATTCATAGCGAGGTTATTGAATTGCTTGGGATCCTTTTCCATGTCGTAGAGCATGAAAGCTTCCTTGTCTTTTTTGCTCTTCGGATACCACATGAAAGCCCACTTTCCGGTTCGAAGTCCGTGCCCCTTACTGACCTGGGTGTAGGCGTCTGATTTCTCCTCGCGTTTGGATGTAGGATCTTTCATCAATCCGGTAAGCGTCAATCCCTGCGCCCCCGGGTCAGCCGGCAGGCCGGCGAGTTCAGCAATGGTCGGATAGAGATCCACCAGCTCAACGAACTCATTGCAACGAGTGCCTCCTTCCCAACCGGGCACCGAAATCATCAGCGGAACGTGAATCGCTTCCTCCCACAGCTTGGATTTCTTGTGCATGGAGTGTTCGCCGATCATGTACCCGTGATCACTCACAAAAACGACGATGGTGTTGTCGCGCAGTTCCAGGCGATCGAGCTCGGCCATGAGGCGACCGAACTGCTCGTCCATGTGAGTGATCGAGCCGTAGTAGCCGCGGCGCAGATCACGAATGGCGTGCTCGGAGAACTCCATCTTGGAATTGATGGCCTGCGGAGGGATGTCGCCAAAGTCGTCTTCGGGAAAGGCGGGGTATTCGATGTCCTCAAGGGCGTAGTGAGACATGTTGCTCGTTGTGCCAATGAACGGAAAATGCGGCCGCACAAATCCAACCGCGAGGAAGAAAGGCTTTCCGTCTTCCGCCCGCTGGCCCAGCAATTCGATCGCCTTGTCAGCCGCCATGACGTCCGCGAGCAGCCCCTCATCTTCGTCGGCGACTTCAGTGACGGTGAATTGACTCCGCGCCTCCGAAATCATCTGATAGGGTTCACCCGAGTCGTTAGCCTTCTGCCAAACCTTTCGTTCCTTCTTAAAAGCCTTGGGATCGTCGGGATTGAGATAATCGACGATCTTGCCCGGCGTCATCGACTCCATCGCCATGATGTTGAAGCGCTCGTTCCAGGAGGGCTCATGATCGCCTCCGTTGGTTCCCTGAAGGACATCACTGGGAATGCCCATGTGATATATTTTGCTGACGCGTGCCGCCCAATAGCCGTTGTTCTGAAAGTGTTTTGGCAGGGTCACGCGATCTTCGGCGACATTGCCTCCGTTTCCGGACACCCCGTTGGTGGCCGGATATTGACCGGAGAATAAAGAAGCCCGCGACGGCGCGCAAAGCGGAAACTGGGTGTAGGCCCGGGTGAAGGCCACCGAAGACTTGGAGAATTCGTCGAGATGCGGCGTCTTGCAGACCTCGTGCCCCATCCCCCCAAGGTTGTAGCTGAGGTCATCCGAGATGACGAAGAGCACGTTGGGTTTCTCCGACGCCGAGAGTGAGACAACTCCGACAAAAGAAAAGAGCGCGATCAGTAGGGACTTCATTAGGGAACTCTGGTCGCTGGAGATGACCATTTCCATTCCCTGTTCACGCCCCACCTCACTGCGCCAACATTTCCTCAATCAGCCCCTTCAAGGCCTCCACTTTCTCGGGCATCTGGTCGGCGAGATTGTTCTCCTCAGAAAGGTCCTCATTCAGATTGTAGAGTTCAGTGCCGTATTTGACTCCCTTGGGAGCTCCGAATCCCCGGCCTTTCTTCGATGTCAGGAGCTTCCACTCGTCTGCACGAATGGTTGCCGCATCGTGGAGAATCGGCGATCGTGCCGGCAGCTTCGCATTTGGATCCAGGAACAGGCCCGCAAAACTGACACTGTCGCGAGCCACGCCTTCGGGAATCGATTCCTGCCCCGCCAGCTCCGCGAAGGTGGCGAAGACATCACTGAAAGCCACGGTGTGATCCGTCACCGAACCCGCTCCCACTTTTTCCGGCCAACGGACCAGGAACGGCATGCGATGACCACCCTCCCAGGCACTGCCCTTGACGCCGCGAAGCGGGCCGGTGGCGGCGTGAGAAAATTGCTCGGTGTTCTCAGCATACCAGACCGGTCCATTGTCACTGGTAAAAAGCACGAGAGTGTTCTCCTCCATTCCGGCTGACTTGAGGCTGGCCATGACCTGCCCCACCACATCATCCACCTGCATCACAAAGTCGCCATACATACCGGCACCACTCTTGCCCAGATACGCTTCGGTGGGCACCCAGGGCGTGTGAGGTGACGGCAAGGCCAAGTAAAGAAAGAGCGGCTTCTCGCCATCGTGATTTTCAATCACCTGGCAGGCTTCTTCGCAGAAGCGCGGCGTCACCTCGAGATGTTTGAAGTCGGAACCGATGCCGCCCTCGCGCCAGAAGGCACCCTGAATGTGATTCCAGTTTTCCTCGGTGTCGACACTGTCGCTGGCTTCGACTAGGGTCGAAGGTGGTTCCGTCGCGGTCCGCTGATCGATGTAGAAGTAGGGCGGGATGTCGAGCGAAGCGTGCATGCCGAAATAGGTCTCGAAACCACGGTCCGCCGGCCCACCGGTCATGTTGCCGGGATCAAAAGTGAACCCACCGAGCAGCTCTTCATTTGCTTCACCATTCTGATCAAAGCCGAGGTGCCACTTGCCCACCATTGCAGTGCGATAGCCGTTGTCCCACAGCAGACTCGCGATGGTCGGCTGCCCTTCCGGTAACAAAGGCCCCTTCTTGTCGCTGTTGTTCTTCATGCGAACGGCGAACTCGCCCGAATGAAGCGCGTAGCGCGATGGCTTGCAGGTGGAGCCGCCGGCATGGGCATCCGTGAAGCGCATGCCTTCCGCCGCCAGCTGGTCCAAGTGCGGCGTGGGAATCTTGCTGTCAGGGTTGTAAGCCTTAATATCGCCGTAGCCGAGATCGTCAGAGAGGATGAGGACGATGTTAGGCCGCTCGGCGGCAAACGCTCCCGTCAATCCAAAGGTAAGACAGGAAACCAGGAAAAGTCTGACAGCTTTCATAAGATAAAAAGATTCGTTTCAATCGGAGCCTTTACTCAAACTCCAGCGTCACTCGATCCATGATGGGTTGAACGCCGCTGTCGAGACTCTGAGTCCGAAACTCAAAAGCGAAGCCTTTGCCTTTCGGCAAGTCGCTTGCATCCACGGCTGCCGGAGCCACATCCACGATGCGAGCAAAGCCGGGCTTCTGGGTGTAGGACTCGCTGATCTTCTGCCAGTCCGTCCATTGGTCGACGGTGCCGTCGCCATCCTGGTCCACGCCGACGCGAGCTTCGACCCCATCAACCCAGGGACCGGGGCTGACGAAGTCAGTCTCCTTCTGCATGATAGCGTAGAACTTGCCTTCAGCGAAGCCGACACTGGGGTCAGGGTGAAAGCCTTCACCGATCTCTCCGGACCACTTGAACTCCTTGTTGAGATCATCCGTATGAAAACGCCCCATGCGCATGGACTTGTCGTGGTCGGCTGGATCGTAGTCGCAGAAAAGATGGTAGTGGCGGCCGACCTTGATCACGGTCCAGTCGCCGTAGGCATCCTGCTTCGGTTCGTGAATTTCGTATTCAAGCTCTTCGCCGTTGTTGGACACCTTCATCGACGAATGCTGGTAAGTGCCTTTCTTGCCGGTCGGCCTGGTGCGGTGATCCACCGCCGGCGGGTGCTCGCCGTAGGTAAACCCTTCAATCCCGTCCGGACTGGAGACGCGTCCGGCCAAGGGCGAGTCCCACGCATTCTCGCGCGCATTGATCGGACTCCAGTCCTCATAAATCATGTGGAACGTCCCGTCCTCGTCGCGAAAGATCCCAGCATCCGATCCATGAGAAGGGTCCGCAAACACTTCGCGGTAGTCTTTGCCCTGCACCCCGTCCGTGAGATCGTCATCCACAATCAGGTGAGGGTTCTGGTCGTTGGGCTCGTCGTAGTAGAGGTAGAATTTGCCATCAGCATATTCCGCCGTGGTCATCCAGTTGGACCAGCAAACCGGGCCCAGGTGCTTCCAGTCTTTCAGGTCTGTGCTGTGCCAGGCGTGATAGCCTTTGGCGCTCTTATTGGGGTTATTCTTCTCCCACTCTTGTTTGAAGGCCCGGCGTTCCTTTCCGCTGAGCCCCTCCGGGTATTCAATGGCAGGACCACCACGATGGGTCGCAAAGAAATAATAGTCGCCGGGAGCGACAGGAAGAAAAACATAGGCATTCCCCGCTCCCGAAGGCGTGATGTCATCGATCTGCTCCCAGTAATCCCAGACCGGAGACTGCTCAAACACCACCGAGCCGAGCTTGCGCTTCTTGGGGAAGGTTTTGACGACGCTCTGGAAACTGGCCTGGTCGGTCGTGGGTTCCGCGAAGCCGTCGGCGAGTTCCACGTTTTCCGCCCCGCCCTTGGCAGCGGACCAGTCGTCCTGGCTCTCCACGACCCAGGATTCAGCCAGCACGACGGATGGCAACGCAGCGAAAAGCGACAGGGCGAGAAGGATTCGTTTCATCCTATGATGTTGAATGCCTCGCCGCCTCATCGCAACCACGTGGATACGCACGCCGATCTCCCAAATTCGTTGAAACAAATCAAGGAGCCGTGGCCCAGCCATAGCCACTGCCGGACCTTTCCTTGTCGCCTTCCATCTCAGGAATCTCGGCGACCGGAGGCAAAGCCTCGGCCCACTCTTCGTGTTTCTTGGCGAGATGCTGCACCACTTCGGGATTCTGCGCCGCCACGTTGTTCTCTTCGCGAGGATCTTTCTTCAGGTCATAGAGCTGCCACTCGTCTTCGGCATACTTGCGAAAAAGGCGCCAGTCTTTCCAGCGCGCGGCGAGCATGTGGCGGCGCTCGGCGTCTCCCGGCTCGCTGTTGTGCCAAAAGAGATATTGGTGCGCATCCCCTTCTTCCTCGCCGGTCAGGAATGGCACCAGGTTCACGCCGTCACAATGTTCAGGAATCTCGAGGCCCGCAATGGAAGCGATCGTGGAGTAGAAATCAAAGTTGGCGATCATGCCATCGTAGGGCTGCCCTTCGGGCAATACGCCCGGCATCGAAAAGATCGTCGGCACGCGCACCCAACCTTCTTTATGAGTCCCGGAACCCTTGCCGCCGGTGTAGGGAGCGGACGATCCGCCTTCGCTGTTATTGGCGCCGTTGTCACTGGAGAAAATGACCAGCGTGTTTTCGCGCAGCCCTTTTTCCTCGAGCGCTTTCATCAGCTTGCCGACCTGGTCATCGACCGAAACAATCGCTCCGGCGAGAGCGCGTCGATTCTTCGGCGCGGTGGTCCGCTCCATCAGTGCCTCGGGCGCTTCCACGTTGATGGAGTGAACCGCCTCAGGCGACCAATAGAGAAAGAAGGGCTTCTCCTGATGGCGGTCGATAAAGTCGACCATCATGTCGCCATCGTAGTCGGTGAGCCAGACCGTTTCGCCGTCTTCATTGATGCAGAAGTATTTCGAATTGCGCTTCTTGCCTCCGAACGCTTTGCGAACCGCCGGCTTCATCTTCTCGATCTCTTTGTCGGTGTAGACCTTCTGAGGCGCTTTCTTCGCCACTTCCTGGAAACCGACCTGGAGTGGCCCCTGAAGCCTAGATCCGATGTCCCACTTGCCGATCTGGCCAGTCACGTAGCCGTTGTCGGAAAGAAAACGCGCCAACGAGGGCCGATCCTCGGGGATGGGCAGCCCACGTGACATGCCATACTTGCCAAAGCGCTGGCCATACTGACCCATGATGAGCGCACAGCGACTCGGGCAACAAGGTGGGTTAGTGATATAAGAGGTGTTGCACTGCACCCCTTCCGCCGCCAACTGGTCGATGTGCGGAGTGGGAATGTCAGGAGTGCCATAGGTGCCGAGATCGCCGTAGCCGAGATCATCGATGTAGATCAGCACGACATTAGGTTTGCCCTCAGCTGAGGCAAATCCTGGAACCAGCGCAATAAGCGCCATCAATAAGTGGATGATAGTATTTTTCATAAAGCTTTCTCCTGGCCCATGAGGTGCCACTTCCATCTCGGCTAGATCGTCAGCGGGCAGGCTGAGAGAAAAACCGAAGAATTTGGCGTCACATTTCATGATCAACGGAGTAAACCGATGCGCAAAGCATCGCTTTGGAGTCGACCAGTATTAGAGTGGAAGGCCCAAACTCTTAATGGCGCTATCGAGTATAGGTGTCACCGGTTCGCGCGGTTGCAGACCGACTTCGACCTAGCTACCGGTATTTGATCAGATCCCCCAAACATTCATGAATCGTAGAAAATTCCTCCAGACTTCTGCCACTTCGGCAGCCGCAGCTTCCCTGCCCACTTTTTCTATCGGCCAGACCGATGCCGGCAAGAAGCTGAATGTGGCCCTGATCGGTGGCGGCGGCATTGCCAGAACCGCTTTCAGCGATTGCCGGAACCACAATGTCCTCGCCGTCGCGGATGTGGACTTTGCGAGAGGAGCCGATGCTTTCAACGAATTCCCTTCCGCGAAGCAATACAAGGATTTTCGCAAGATGCTCGACGCGCACGACAAGGAACTCGACGCCGTCATCGTCAGCACGCCGGACCACACTCACTTTCCGGCCACTTACGCGGCGATGGAACGCGGTATCGCGGTACAGACCCAGAAGCCGCTGACTCACAACATTTGGCAGGCCCGCACCCTGCAGAAGGCCGCACACGAATTCGGTGTTCAAACCGTCATGGGCAACCAGGGCCACACCATGGAAGGGATGCGACTCATTCGCGAATGGTACGAGGGCGACATGCTCGGAGAAGTTCGCGAAGTCCACGCCTGGACCAACCGGACCACCAGGAACCTCACCAACGCCAAGCGCACCCTCGAAAAACAGCCGATTCCCGCTGACCTCGACTGGGATCTCTGGATTGGCGGCGCCAAGTTCAACGAGTATAACAAGGAGCTCTGCCCCGGCGGCTGGCGCTGGTGGTGGGATTATGGTCTTGGTGGTCTCGGTGACATCGGCTGCCACACCCTCGACATCCCCAAGTATGCCATGGGACTGGGTTACCCCACTTCCGTTCACGTCGACAACAGCATCAATTTCAGCCACGAATACCACGACAATGCTCCTAAGGAAGAAGGCACCACCTACGTGTATGAATTCCCGGCCCGGGGAGACAAGCCGCCAGTCACCGTTTATTGGTACGAAGGCGGACATCTGCCCAAGCTGCCTGAGAGTCTCAAGGAAAACCCTGACATTCCCGGCGGGGGCTGCCTCATGGTCGGGGACAAGAACACGCTCTTCTCACCCGGCATGCGCCCGACAAGCCCGCGCCTCGTCGATAACTGGCTCGAAGTGCGCCGGGAGCTTCCTCCGAAAACTATCCCCCGTGCCGTCGGTGGCCCGATCAAGGAACTCTTCGCTGCCATCAGCGGTGAGATCGAGAAGTGTGGTTCCAATTTCGACTACGCTGTTCCTTTGACCGAAGTCGTTATCCTCGGAACGATTGCGGTCCGATCCGGCAAGACCGTGGAATATGATCCGGAGAGCATGACCTTCTCCGACGCCTCTCTCGATGCCTACATCAAGGAACCGGTTCGCCCGGGTTGGGAATACGGCGAAAACCTCGGGTAAATCAACACCTGGTAAATCAACACCTGGTAAATCAACACCTGGTAAATCAACTTTCGACGAAGCTGGGCGGGATCATCTCCCGCCCTCTTTTTTGATCAGTCGAGCAGCTTGTCGCGATCGCTCTCCCAGCCTTCCTTCGGCTGAGCCTCCCAGACGCGAAGATCCTTGAAGTGCACTGATTGCCCCGAAATGGTGAACCCGATTTTCGTCGTGGAGCCGGTGAACATTTCGTGAGCCCCGATCGAGATTTCATCATCCTCGCCGTCAACCTGAGCCAGCACCGTATCGCCTACCATTTCGAACATGGCTGTGTGCCATTCGCCGTCGGCTAGATCCATTTCGATAGAATTGTATTTCTCACCGGTGTCAGGCCCCTTGTCCTTGTCGTTGTCATCCTTCTGAGCCGTGAAGCCGCTCGCGTTGATTGAAAGGCGACAGAGATGGCCCGTTGAGTTGTCGATCGAAAAAGTCGTGGCGCGGGCTCCGTCGAGTTTGAAGGAAAACTGGATCACGGCGTTCTCCAGCGGGAGGTTGCGCCTGAACGTTGCCGCGTGATCGTCTGCCTCCAGTTCCTTGCCGATGAGAGCGCCCTCTTCATCATTCTTCCACTCGCCGTTGCCCATGCCCCAGCCCTCGCGAATCTCGGAGAGGTTATCCTCAAAAATGACCGAACCGACTTCGGCGAGGATCGGAGAAAAAGCGAGCCCTTCTGAAGCCTCAGCCGCGGCAACTTTGGCGGCTTCCATTTCTTCAATCCAGGCGATGTCGCTTCCCGACAGCTTCTCGAGCGGTACATC
>SPKZ01003945.1_pt1 | contig 11442 bp, 9 predicted proteins | sample 2456571 | NCBI WGS metagenome assembly SPKZ01 (sample SAMN11192286, study PRJNA482655) | marine metagenome | biome: ENVO:00000447; feature: ENVO:00000244|ENVO:00000211|ENVO:00000569|ENVO:00002023; material: ENVO:00002151; isolation source: ocean water from marine abyssalpelagic zone ...
ACCTAAGCGATAGGCCATGCCTGTTATCTCCTCGTTCTCAAAGCCTGTTACTGCCGCTTCAGGCGGCGTTGTTTGTTAGCCAGTAATGGGCGCGACCGCCCTGCACGTACCCGGTAAATTCGCTGGCGCGACTGACCGCCTGCAACAGCGCGGGCATATTGATGCCAGTGGTAAAGCCCATTTGCTCCACCATCATCACCACGTCTTCGGTAGCGACATTGCCTTTCGCACCGGGGGCGAAGGGGCAACCGCCCAAACCGCCCAATGAGCAGTCAAAGCGGCGCACGCCGCTCTCAATGGCGGCAAATACATTGGCCAGACCCATCGCGCGGGTATCGTGGAAGTGACAGGCCAGTCGCTGAGCGCCGTGCGCTGCAACCAGTGCATCCATGACGTCACGCACCCCGGCGGGATTAGCCGCACCGATGGTGTCAGCCATCACAATCTCATCGGCACCCCAATCGGCCAGCAGTGCAGCCTGCTCAATCACTGTGGCAGCGGGCACGGGACCCTCAAACGGGCATTCCCAGGCGACGGACAGGTAGGCTTGTACGCGCGCGCCCTCAGATTTGCCGCGCGCAATGATGTCCTTGGCAACCGCCAGGGTCTGTTCCAGAGTCATACGAATGTTTTTCAGGTTCATGGTTTCCGTCGCGGACACCACGACGGCCACGGTTTCGGCACCCGCGGCCCGCGCCAACTCGTAGCCCTTCATGTTGGGCACCAGCACACTGAGCTCCGCATCGGCTGGCAACGACACGGCTGCCAGCACCTGGTCAGTCCCCGCCATTTGGGGCACGGCCTTGGGGGAGACGAAACTGCCTGCTTCGATGTGCTTAATACCGGCGGCCAACAAGGACTCAACAAGGGCGACGCGCTGCTCAACCGTGAGGTGCTTGTCCTGGCTCTGCAGGCCATCACGGGGACCAACTTCATTGATGACAATGGTTTCCTGTGTCATTAGCCGATCACTCCCTGTTCACGCAGTGCGGCAATTTCGTCGCCGCTGTAGCCCAGCAATTCACTAAACACACTGTCGGTGTGCTGCCCGAGCAGAGGTGCAGGCGAAAAGTCCTCTGCACTGCTGCGGGAGAGCTTGATGGGGTTTCCGGGCCCCTGGGTGGTTGCACCGTCAGGATGCTTCAACTCGACCACCATATTGCGGTGGTGTACTTGCGGGTCAGAGAGGGCCTGACTGAAGCTATTCACGGGGGCACAGGGAATCCGTTGCGCCTCCAACTGGTCCAGCCAGTAGCGGCAGGTGTTAGTCGACAAGATGTCGTTCAAACGGTTGTTAATCGTTTCTCTGGCTGCCCAGCGTCCGGGCTGCCCATCCAGATCTGGATCGTCAAACTCCGGGCAATCGACCACCGTTTTAAGGTTCTGCCAGAAATTGTCCGTGATCACGGCGATCACGATGAATCCGTCAGAGCATCGGAAGGTGTTGTAAGGCACATGCACAAAGTGGGAATTACCAATGGGGTAGGGATCTTCGCCGGAGAGGAAGTGCATGGTGGCCATGTAATTGAGCAGCGAGATCTGGCAATCGAGCATGGAGATGTCAACGTGCTGGCCTTTACCGCTGCGCTCGCGCTCATACAGCGCCGCCAACAGCCCCATCACCCCGAACATGCCACCACCCAGATCGCCGATGGGAATGCCTGCCCTCACCGGGTGCTCCTGGTCCGGTCCGGTAATGGACATGCCACCGCCGGTCGCCTGGGCAACCTGGTCGAAGGCCGGTCGCTTACACGCGGGGCCGTCGGAGCCAAAGCCGGTGACGGTACAGGTGATGATCTTGGGGTTCACACGGCTAAGCGAGTCGAAATCAATCTTCAGGCGCTCGGGAACGCCGGCACCAAAGTTACTGATCACGATGTCAGACTTCTCAACCAGGCGGTAGAACTGGGCTAATCCCGCTTCGCTCTTTAGATCAATGGCAACACTCCGCTTGTTGCGGTTCAGCGTGATGAAGTAGGCACCCATGCCCTGCAGCGAGTTGTTGGGGTCGCTGGCCAGTAGCTTGCGCGTGCCCTCGCCCTTAAGGGGCTCAACTTTGATGGTATCGGCACCGAGGTCGGCCAAGATCATGGCGCCGTAGGGGCCCGACAACATGTGTGTCAGGTCCAGAACCCTCAGGCCATTCAGGGGTTTGTTCATGCGTGCGAGGCTCCTGTGCTAGTCACTGCACTGATAGACGATGCCCCATACTGGCAGGAACTGTGCCAAGGCCTCATAGAAACCTAAATTTTAGTAAACTTAAATTTATTATTCATAAGAATCAGTAACTTAAGTCGCGGCTTCTGAATATTATGTATTCGTTGGGTTTGAACTAGCTACGCCGGGGCCAACCAAGCGGATTCAATATGAAAAGAATAATTTCAAACTGAATAAGGAGAGTGGTTCGCTAGCGCTCTTCTGGAGACCGTGCGGGATCCTCTGTCAGTTGCAGATCAGCGCCGCTGAATGCATCGGGATCAAGGTCGATAACCTGCCATCCCTCGAGGCCAGTTCGGGGCGAGGTGTTCAGCACTTGGCTGCCATTTTCCTGCACGATATCTCGCGCTGCGGTCACATCGTCCACCCCAAAGGACAGCAGGAACAGACCCTCACCATGCTTCGCCAGGTACTGACCGGGCACACCCTCAGGATCAGTAGGCTCAATCAGCACGATCCAGGTTTCACCGGCGCGGAATCGGACCGTCTTAACGCCGCGACCTTGCAGGTTGCCGCGTAAAAATTCAGTCACTCCCAACGCCCCGTACTGGGATATGGCGCTGTCCAGATCGCGAACCAACAGATTGATGTGATGAACATGAGTGAGCATAAGTGGTTCCGCCAAACACGAGTTTGTTTTAGGTCAACTGCGCAGATACCGCCCGTTTCAAAGACAATAGAGGCATTTCGTCGCAGCACCTAACCACTCATCGCAGCATAACAGGCATTCACCGCAAAGCTATCAACATTACCGCGTGAGGGTGAGAGCATCCGATCTCGAACAGACCTATCGTAGGGGTAGGGCCTTCACTGTTACCCACGGTGAGGCACAGGGGCCAAAAGCCCGTTTCGCACAGGACGTGCGAGGAGCTTCGCACAGGATGTGCGTAGAACAAGAAGGCTAAACATGTCAGTAAAGATTCGTAGGCTTATTGCGCCTATCGTCGTTATCGCCGGCGGCATGGGGATGTACTCCCTACTGCACGCCACCAAACCAGAACCTGAGAAAGCCACCGAGGAACCGAGGCCAACCAGCGTCTACACCGCGCCGGCGCAGGCCACGGATGCTACCCTCACAGTAACCACTCAGGGCGAGGTCCGTTCGCGCACTCACGTGAATATGGTGTCGCAAATCAGCGGGCGCATCGTATCTGTATCGCCGGAGTTTATCGAAGGCGGCCGGGTGCACCCTGGTGAAACCCTAATCACTATCGAAGATACCGATTACCAGTTGGCACTGCGTCAGGCGCAGGCGGCCGTCGCCGATGCTGAAGTGGCATTGCAACAATCGCTGGCCGACGCGGATGTAGCGCGCAAGCAATTACGCAACACTCCCAGCCCCTCTGATCTGGCGCTGAAAAAGCCGCAGGTTGCGCAGGCAAGGGCAGCACTGGCGGCTGCGCGGGCAACTCTTGAACAGGCGCAGGTTAACCTGCAGCGCACGCGGGTCAGCCTTCCCTTTGATGGGCGCATAGCACACACATCGGTTGACCTCGGTCAGTTCATTACTGCTGGCACGGTGCTGGGAGAGGCCTTTGGTACCGAAGTCGTCGAAGTTCGACTGCCGCTGGCTGACAAGCAGTTAGCAGCGCTAGGCCTACCCATCGGCTACAGCGCCGATGAAAACGGCGGCATGCCTGCCACCCTTCGAGCAGACGTTGCCGGCCAGACACATCAGTGGCAAGGAGAACTGGTTCGCCTGGACGCATCGATCGACCCCAGCACCCGCATGCTCTATGCCATTGCCGAAGTGGAAGCTCCTTACTCGGCAGGCGCCTCGCGCGGCGGCATGCCGCTGGCTGTGGGGCTGTTCGTGGACGCCACCATCAATGGTCGGGAAGTCGCAGACTCCGTCGCCGTTCCAAGCAGCGCCTTGCGCGCAGGCAATGTGGTCTTCGTACTGGATGATCAGGGAAGGCTGGATGTTCGCCATGTCGAGGTTGCTCACAGCGATGGTGACACTGCCGTGATTACCGCAGGCCTCGAGCCTGGTGAGCAAGTCGTGACATCGGCCATTCGCAATCCCATTCAAGGGATGGCGCTTTCGCGTATCGATACCAGCGCTGTCGCTAACAACGGCTGAGGGGCGTCATCATGGAACGAATTATTGCGTGGTGGGTGCGTACGCCCGTTGCCGCCAACCTGTTGATGGTGGGCATAGTGCTGGCCGGCTACCTGGGCTTTCTGGCCATGGAGCGGGAGGCATTTCCGCAGGTTTCACCCAATCAGGTTGAGATCGAGGTTACCTGGCCCGGCGCGGCACCACAGGAAGTTGAAGAGCAAATTATCATCCGCATCGAAGAAGCGCTTAAGAACATTGACCGCCTCTATCATGTGTATTCCACGGCACAGGAAAACTTTGGCCGTATTGAAGTCACCACGTTTCCGGATGTTGACGTCAACACATTCCTGAACGATGTGAAAAACGCGGTGGACTCGGTGGCATCCCTGCCCCGGGATATGGAGAACCCCATAGTCCGGCGCACCGAGTGGCGCAATGAAATGATGCGCATCGCAGTTTACGGCGACATTGGCGAGAAGGCCCTGACGCGTCTGGCGCAGGACCTGAGAAACGAAGTCGGTGCCCTGCCCTACATCTCTACCATTGATCTTTTCGGTACCCGCCGCGAAGAGGTCACTATCGAACTTTCTGAAAGCGCCATGCGCAGCTACCGGCTGACATTTGCAGAGGTGGCCGATGCGATACGCGCCAACTCGCTCAACCTGTCGTCAGGCCAAGTGCGCACGGACACCGGTGACATCCAATTGCGCGCGCGCAATATGGCTGACACCCAAACGGACTTCGAACAAATCGTTGTGCGCCAGACTGAGGGCGGCGCAGTCATCCGCGTGGGTGATGTGGCCCGCGTTAACGACGGCTTCGAGGACAATGAAATACTCGCCACTATGAACGGCCAGCCCGCCGTCCTTATCCAGGTGCAGACCACCGACAACATGCAGGTGGTGAAGGCCAGTAATGCCGTCAAGGCCTGGATGGCTGAGGCGCAAATGCGTATGCCCGAGGGCGTAGAGCTGACCCTGTGGGCAGACAACGCAGACATTTACAGCAGCCGCATGAACCTGATCGGCGAGTCCTCGGTGCTGGGTCTGATGCTGGTGTTTATGGTGCTTATCCTGTCACTGCGACCCAAAGTCGCCCTATGGGTGACCGGCGGTATTGCTGTGGCATTCATAGGCACCTTCTCACTGCTGCCCATGAACGACGTGTCACTGAACGTGATATCCACTTTCGCCTTCTTACTGGTGCTGGGCATCGTAGTCGACGATGCCATCGTCGTGGGTGAGAGCATCCACCACCACGCCCACGAGAAGCTCTCAGGCGACCAGGCTGCCGTGAAAGGTGCCATGGCCGTGAGTCGACCTGTCATTTTCGCAGTGCTGACAACCGTGGTGGCTTTTGCACCCTGGCTGTTTGTTACCGGTGAGGAAGCCCAGGTCACACGCCAGCTGTCAATTGTGATTACCGTGGCGCTGGCCATCTCTCTGATAGAAGCGTTTTTCATCCTGCCCACGCACCTGCGACACCTGGAGCCCCGCAAATCCCTGTCGGGGCTTGCACTGCGTCAGCAACGCATCGAGCACAGTATCGTTACCTTCGCCCACAAGGTGTACCGTCCGGTACTGGCATGGGCCGTGGAACGTCGAGTATTGACAACTTCTCTGTTTGTAGCCGCTTTCATTGTTGCCATGGGACTGTTCTCCAGTGGCTGGGTGCGCTTCTACTTCCAACCGCAGGTTGAGAGCGAGCAGATTTACATCAACGTAGAACTACCCACGGGCACGCCCTACGCCAGAGCTTTGGAAGTGCTGGATCATTTGCAGAAAGCTGAGATGGCACTGATCGGCGAGGTAGAGAAAGCGGCCGAGGCGACCGGTGAAGGCAGCGGACAGCTGATCGAGGGCTGGTACACGCGTTCGCGCCGAGATTCGGTAATTGCCATTGTTGCACTCGCACCGCCAGAGGTGCGTGCCATGTCGGCCCGGGAGGCTGCGGATAGATTCAGGCAACTGGTGGGCGAGATACCCGATGCCGATGCGATCGAAGTGAACTACACCCTGAACAACAACGGGTCTGACCTGACCTACTTGCTCAAGCACCGGGACGATGAACAGCTTCAGGCCGCCAGCAAGGCACTGCAAGCAAAACTCGCGTCCTACGAGAGCACCTTCTATGTCCGTGACAGCCAGCGAGGTGGTCTCGATGAAATTCTGCTGGAGTTGAAGCCCGGCGCCGAGAAGCTGGGCATCACGCTGGCGGACGTATCCCGTCAGGTACGCCAGGCCTACTTCGGCGAAGAGGTTCAGCGCCTTCCCCGCGAGAACGGTGACGTGAAGGTGATGGTCAAGTATCCCCGCGATCTCCGCTCGCGCCTGTCCAGCCTGGACCAGTTCCGGGTGCGCACCGCAGATGGTCGCGAGGTGCCGTTGATGTCAGTGGTGGATATTGAATTGGGTGCGGGTGTGCAACGCATTCAACGACGAGACGGCGAGCGCGTGGTGTATGTGCGGGCGGATATGGAGCAATCGGCGATCAGCGATATCACTCAGGATATCAATGAGCAGTACCTGCCGGAACTCGAGGCGGAGTATCCCGGGCTCACTATCCTCAAAGGCGGCGCGCAGGAGGCAGAGGAAGAATTCTTCAACGAGATTGCAGCGCTGTACGCGATTGCGTTCTTTGTGATGTACGCGCTGATTGCAATTGCCTTCCACTCCTACTGGCTACCACTGCTCATCATGACGGCCATTCCCTTTGGGTTCATGGGCGCGGTGTTCGGCCACCTGATTTTCGACCTGCCAATGGCACTGTTCTCTTACTTTGGGATTGGCGCGGCCGCCGGCGTTGTTGTGAATGACAACCTGGTGCTTGTGGACTATATGCGGCGGCTAAGGGAGCAGGGGCAGTCGATCAAGGAGGCCGTATTGAATGCAGGCGTCAATCGTTTCCGGCCCATTCTGCTGACTACGGTCACTACCTTTGTGGGGCTGATACCCATCATGTCAGAGCGCTCTACCGATGCGCAGTTCCTCAAGCCTGCAGTACTGTCGCTGGCGTTCGGGGTGCTATTCGCCCTGTTCGTAAGCCTGCTGATGGTGCCCGCTCTGTACGTGATTGGCGACGATGTCTCTCGCGTAGCGACGCGCCTTAAGAATCGCATCCTGGGTCGTTCCACCCAGCCAGTCGCCGAATCCCAGCAAGCCGGCGCCTGACCCCCTTGCCAGTTGAGCATCGCCAGACAGCGGTGCTCAACATGGTACCTCATTGCGCTTTGGATCCACCGCGAGCAAAGGCAAAAGACCACCAATATTCGTCGCACATTGTGTCGAATGTCACATTAACCGAATTGTAATCCGCCAGCCCTTGCGGCTTCATGCGCGCTGGGTAGAATTGCGCCGCTCTCAGGATGGCAGTGAATCCTCACACGAATTAGTAATCGCGGCTGGTTACGGGCAGTAAATTCTGCAGGTTTTAGGCTAGCTGGCACGAGGGTTGCTGGAACTAGCATGACCGTGGGCAAAACCCCAAACCAGGCTCACTTATGCACTGCTGCGGGGAGCGCTCACACAAACTTGGTCAAAAAAGCACCAAAACAGGGCAAAACGGTCATCAGTCCACCAATGGATGGTTGGGCGCAAACAGGAAGCAAGGACAATGAGTGCAGGCATGACAGTGACGGAGAAGGATCGCGTGAAGCAGGCTGTGAACGAGCTGGTGCTAGCGGAGCTATTCCTGGTACAAGCCACCATCGAAAGCGCCACTGCTATTGGCGACGGGCTATCGGCACTGACCGACGACACCCGTGTGCGCAAGGAGTCTGTTGCAAGCGTGCTAGCGCGCACAGCGGATGAAGCACTGGAACCCTACACTTCTCGCCTGAAACTGTATCGAGAGTTACTGGCGCGGGAGCCGGGTAACGTCACAACACCCCGGCTACCGGGCTAACCCGCCCTACTACTGGCTATTGGCCGCCTCCAGCGCCGCCAGCTGTTCAGGCGTAGCCTCAGCCTGATGGTTCGCTTTCCACTCACTGTAAGGCATGCCATAAATGTGCTCACGCGCAGCGTCGTAATCCACACTCTGCCCGGCTTCCTCTGCGGCCGCCATGTACCACTTGGATAAACAGTTGCGGCAAAAACCGCCAAGAATCATAAGATCAATGTTCTGAACATCCTTGCGGCTGTCCAGATGTGCCAGCAGGCGACGAAACGCCGCAGCTTCAATAGCGTCTGAGGTAGCTTTGTCCATTGTCGGTCATCCGTTGTTGAAGGCGTGCCATTCTAAAGCAGCGGCTGTCTGGGGCATACTGCGCGCCACACAATAGATAGACACAAACGGGAGACAGGTCTTGGATTCTTTTGAAGGAAATACAGCCGTCATAACGGGCGGTGCAAGTGGCATCGGTAAAGCCATTGCCGCCGCCTGCCTCGCGGAGGGTATGTGCGTGGTGCTGGCTGATATTGAAGAAACAGTGCTTGCAGACACCTGCTCGGAGTTCGACACGCAGTACCCCGACAAGGTGCTGGCGGTGACCACAGACGTGGGAAAGGAGGAGGATTTAACCCGTCTGCGAGACACGGCCTTTGATCACTTTGGTGGCGTGCACCTGCTCTGCAATAACGCCGGCGTCGGTGCTGGCGGGGGCATGTTGGATGCGACGTTGAATGACTGGAAGTGGACCATGGACGTGAATCTATGGAGTGTTATCAACGGATGCCGACTGTTCCTGCCGCGCATGGTCGCCCAGGACACTCCCTGTCACATCGTAAACACGGCGTCAGCGGCTGGCCTGACTCCGTACAATCCGTCAGCGGCCTATACAGCCACCAAGTACGCTGTGGTGGGTCTCACTGAGAACCTCCACATCGAGATGAAGCAGCGCAACACACAGGTAGGCGTGTCGGTGCTTTGCCCCGGCTTCGTGAAGACAAATATCGCCTACTCGGGCAGAAACCGTCCCGCCGAACTGCGCGATGGTGGCGGTGATGGCGCGCCTCATGGCGACCCGGCTTTTGAGGCCATGCGACATATGGTGGCCAGCGGCATTCCAGCTGAGGCCTTGGCAGAGATGGTCATAGCCGCAATCCGCTCTCAGGACCTTTACATCACCAGCATCCCACTGGAACCGGTGCTCGCGCTGCGCAACAATGTCATCATCGGCGGTGGTGGCCTGGAGCCATTGACTTCACTGGACGACTTCAAAAACTAGTCGCAGCAATTACCGGCACAAAAAAAGGGGCCTTTCGCGGCCCCTTTTTTATTGCCCCAGCCACCGCTGGGCACGCCGATTCAGATCGGCATAAATTCGCCACCGTTTACATCAAGGGCCGCTCCGGTCACCACGCTTGCGTAGTCTGATGCGAGGAACACCGCCGCTTTGGCACATTCACCATCATCGGGAATGACACCCAAAGGAATGCTTTCGGTGACACCAGCAATCAACTCCTCGACGGTCTTACCCGTTTCGGCGGCCTGCCAGGCAAAGTAGCCCTCCACCGCGGGCCCCCACATCCAGCCCATGTGCGCACTGTTCACGCGAATGTTGTACTGCCCCAATTCCAGCGCAAGGTGCTTGGTGGCGCTGCGAAGCGCAGACTTCGACGCGCCGTAGCCGCCCTGGGTCGCCAACGGCTTGTGTTCAACCATGGTGGCAATCATCACTATCGCGCCGCCGCCGGCGGCTTTCATGCCGGGCACGCAGGCCTGCGTTAACTGCATGGTGCCGAAGAAGTTCACATCCATGGCACGTCGCCAGCTGGACAGATCAGCGGATTCAATAGGCTCAAAGCTGCCAGGGTCATAGGCACTGTTGAACAGCACATCAATACGCCCATACTCCGCTACCGCGGCTTCTGCCAGGGCCTTACACTGAACCTCGTCTGAGATATCGGTCGGCACTTTCAAGAGTGGAGTTTCCAGACCAAGGCCGCGAATCTCTGCCTCGGCTTCGTCAAGTTTAGCTGGCGTCCTGGCGGCCATGACAACGGCGGCAGCGCCCTCTTTGGCCGCCAGCGTTGACAGTTCCTGACCCAGGCCCGGACCAATCCCCGAGACGATTACCACCTTATCGCGCAATAGCATTCTAATTATCCTTCTATCCAAGCAAATCTTAGCCGTTGCACTATATTGTCAGATTGACTGCAGACACGTCTTTGTCTATGTCATTAGGATGGCTGACGTTTAGCGATGCGGTTTAGAAAACTGGATGCCGGGCGCTGATCAGGGAAACACCCATCACACGACCTAGGCCGGCCACCTGAGTTAGGTGCGGCCAAAAGCTCTTCAGTGACTGCACAAGTAGCCCATCCTTGGAAGAAGCCGTTGTGAAGACATTTCCCACCCCGTCACTGACAGCCATCATCGCTTTAATAACAGCCGCTTGTTTGAGCGCAGAAACCGTGGCATCCGATTGGCCTGACAATCACTGGCAATTCAGTCACATGCGCGAGTTGTATCCAACCGCAAACATTGAGCGCACTACCTCCTCACCCTGGACACTCACAGGCGAGCCGCTGGCTCCAGAGGACATTGAACTCAGCCAGACGGATGGCGGCTATACACTTGCCGATGCAATCAAGGCACAGAGCATCGATTCTCTGATGGTGATTAAGGACGGCCAGGTACGGGTAGAGACTTATCGGGGGGAGCAGTCGCCCTCACGCACCCACCTCATGATGTCCACCACCAAATCAGTAGTAGGCACTATCGCGGCTATTCTAGAAGCGCGCGGCCAACTGGACCTGAGCAAGTCGGTGGATCACTACCTGCCGGAGATGAGTCAGTCGGCTTATCGGGGTGAGTCAGTCCGAGACGTGCTGGACATGCGCGTAGGGTCAAAATTCAATGAGGATTACGAGGCACTGGACAGCGATATTGCCGCCTATGGCTGTGCGACTGGCTGGGACAAGCATCTTTACGAATGCGACGAGGATAGTCCCCAAGGTTTGAAATCATACATGCAAACTATTCAGCGTGATGAGGCCAATGATAACCGATGGGTCTACAAATCGATTGATACTGATGTGGTTGGATGGGTACTTGAACGCGTCTCCGATAAGCGACTACCCGAGCTCATATCGGACGAAATCTGGAAACCCATGGGCGCAGAATTTGATGCTGACATGATGGGTGACGGGCTGGGCGGTTTCTTTGCATCTGGTGGAATGAATGCTGCTCTCAGAGACTACGCACGCTTTGGGCAGCTG
>SPKZ01010214.1_pt1 | contig 11442 bp, 9 predicted proteins | sample 2456571 | NCBI WGS metagenome assembly SPKZ01 (sample SAMN11192286, study PRJNA482655) | marine metagenome | biome: ENVO:00000447; feature: ENVO:00000244|ENVO:00000211|ENVO:00000569|ENVO:00002023; material: ENVO:00002151; isolation source: ocean water from marine abyssalpelagic zone ...
ACGGGGGTTCCGGTGATCGACCCGGCCAATGCGATCGAGACGCCCCGGATCGACGTGCGGGGAGCCTGCTGTATGCCTATCAGCACGGCGAACATGGTCGGCTGGTGGACCGGCGATAGTGGGGCTCCGGACGACATTTCGGGCAATGGCAACCACGCCAGCTGGATTGGCACGGGACCCCCGGGAACTCCAATCAGCCCGAGCTACTCCCAGCCCGGCATGGTCGATGACGCCTTTAGCTTCACGGCGTCGAACCAGGTGATCCTACGCGTTCCGGACGACCCGACCCTGAACTTCGGGCCGAACAGTTTCTCCGTCGATGCCTGGGTGAACCTGCAAGGGGCTGCTCCCCTCGTCACACCTCGAACGATCGTCAAGAAACAGGATGCCCTGGGGGACGAGGGCTACTGGCTCTTCCTCACCGGAAATCACATCTGCTACGGCCTTCGGTCGAACACGGGCTCCGATACGAGCGTTTGCACGATCTCTACCATCCCCACCACGGGCTGGCATTTCCTGGTCTGGTCCGTCGATCGACAGACAGACGACGTCCGGATCTATATCGACGGATCGCTCGCCCTCACGATCAACATCGCCTCCTTCGTTGGTTCAGTGAACCCCGCAGACGATCTCGAGATCGGCACGGATTTCGAGGGGCTGATCGACGAGGTGGAGATCTTCGACTATGCGCTCGGAGCTGGGGACGTGGGTCGGCTCTTCAATGCCGGCAGCAGAGGGAAGTGCAAGATCGAGTGATCGGCCGGGGGGCCGAGCGGCTCGCCGTCTTCGGGCGGCGGGCCGTTCTTTCCCTCCGGGCTGGAGCCGGATGAGAGGGAGCCGAGCACCCGCTGCTTCGCTCCAGTATTCTCTTGGGGATCGAAGGGCGCTCGCAGGTTCCTCGGACGCGGGGGAAGGCTTCACGGAAGCGGCGGAAGGTGCCCACCGAGTTCCTCCCAGCAAGGCCAGGATGTCCAACGGCGAACGATCCGCAGCAGCGTACGGAATCTCCGTCGTGGTTCCCGTCTTCAATGAAGCCATGCTGCTCGACGAGCTGCGGGAGCGCCTGACCCGGGCGCTCGAGAACCTGACGCGCGACTTCGAGGTCGTCCTGGTCGACGACGGATCCACGGACGGAACCGCGGAGCGCGTGGATCGAATCCACGGGGAGGATCCTCGCTTTCGCTGTGTTCACCTTTCGCGCAACTTTGGCCATCAGGCGGCGGTCACGGCGGGGCTTCGTTACGCGTCCGGCGACCTCGTTTTCGTCATGGACGGAGACCTCCAGGACCCGCCCGAGGTACTGCCCTCGCTGATCGCCGAGTGGGAGAAGGGCAGCGATGTCGTCTACGGGTTTCGCGAGAATCGCAAGGAACACTGGCTGATGGTGACCCTCTACCACCTCTTCTACCGCCTGCTCGCACGCCTCTCCACCGTGGCCATCCCGATCGATGCCGGGGATTTCTGCCTGATGTCACGCGTGGTCGTCGACGAGATCAACCGCCTGCCCGAGAAGGATCGCTTCATTCGTGGGCTCCGAACGTGGGTCGGATTCAAGCAGTCCGCGGTGCGGTACGACCGCGACGTTCGTGCGGGAGGCGAGTCGAAATACAGCCTGACCGATCTCTTCCGGCTCGCCATCAGCGGAATCGTGTCCTTCTCCGACAAGCCCCTCATCTACGTGATGATCTTCGGATTGTTGACCTCCCTCGTGGCCTTCGCGTACGGCGCGTCCCTGGTGGTCTTTACCATGGTCTTTGGAGGGGTGATCACCGGCTACGCGTCCTTGATGGCCGGCCTGCTCTTCCTGGGTGGGATCCAGCTCACCTCCATCGGAATCGTGGGGATCTATATCAGCACCCTCTTCAAGGAAGTGAAGGCGCGCCCCACCTACATCGTGGCTTCCCTCCGAGGGCTCGAGGTCATCGCGCCCGACGGAGGCCGCGTAGCCCACGAGTCCGTGCCCTGACGATGGATGCATCCTTCTACGAGGAGTACGCCCGGGTAGAGGCCCATCACTGGTGGTTCGTGGGACGCCGAAAGATCTTCGGTGCGGTGCTCCGCGCCTTGGGCCTCCCCAGCGGCGCGCGCCTCCTCGACCTCGGCTGCGGGACCGGTGTGAACCTCGACTTTCTCGGTGGCTACGGGGAGGCCATAGGCTTGGATTGGGACGCAGCGGCGGCGCGCCACGCGCGGAAACGTACCCCGGCTCCAGTGCTCCGAGGAGACGTGACGGCCCTCCCGTTCCCGAATGATTCCGTGGACCTCGTCACGGCCCTCGATCTGATCGAGCACATCGAAGACGACTCGGCCTGCGCTGCGGAACTGGTGCGCGTCTGCCGACCCGGTGGCTTCGTGATGGCGACCGTCCCCGCCTCTCCCTGGATGTGGGGTCGACAGGACGTGATCAGTCAGCACAAGCGGCGTTATCGGGCCCGGGAGTTTCGGCGCTTGCTTGCAGAACAGGGGCTGGAGATCGTCCAATTCACCCACATCAACACGCTTCTGTTTCCCGTCGTCGCGCTACTTCGCCTCTTGCGACACGTGTTTCCGGAACGTGGCTCCGACCTCAAGTCCGACTTCAGCATGACGGAGCCAGGACCCCTGAACACTTTCCTGGGGGCGGTGTTCGGCTCGGAAGCCCGGGTGATTCGGCGCATTTCGCTTCCCTTCGGCGTGTCGTTGCTCTGCGTCGCCCGCAAGCCCGTGACCGACCGGTCGGAGCCCGCGAGGATGCCCCGTTGACGCTTGGTGAATCCGTCTGGTACGTCGGCTTCCACTTCGCCTACGGATTGGTGAAGTACCTCCCCACCTTGAGTGGTGACGTCCTTCGTTACGCCGTTTTGAAGCCCTTTCTGAAAGGGCTTCGAGGCTGGGTGTCCTTCCGCGACAACGTGACGATCTGGTTTCCCGAGGGCGTCAGCGTCGACGCTGGCAGCATGATCGGTGAGAATTGCTTCCTCGACGGCTTTGGCGGTCTCACGATCGGTCGCGACGTGCTGATCGCCCACAACGCCTCGCTCATCAGCGAAGATCATGGCTTCGCGTCGCGCAGGGTCCCGATCCGCCGGCAGGCGAAGACCACCGCCCCCATCGTGATCGAGGACGACGTCTGGATCGGCTGCGGCGCCCGCATCCTGAAGGGTGTCACGGTGGGAAGGGGGGCGATCGTGGGTGCGGGTTCGGTGGTGACGACCGACGTCGCTCCTTACAGCATCGTCGGAGGCGTTCCGGCGCGGGTGATCGAGATGAGACCGGACGACACCACGGTTGAGACCGAACCCGGTCATCGAGGCGCGGCGGGAAGTGACTGAGAAGCGATGAAGGCTCTGCTCGAGCTTCCCTTCTTCTATAATCTATGGCGGCGCGGGATCGCACGCAGCGATCTGAACACCGTGCTGGTCTCCACCTATGCGCGCCCCGCCAATTCCCAGCGGGTATTGGATATTGGCTGCGGACCGGCGCCCATCTTGGAATCGCTGCCGCGGGACGTCGAGTACGTGGGATTCGATCCCAACTCGGCGTACATCGACTCCGCGAGAGCGCGTTTCGGAGCCCGCGGGCGCTTCTTTCGAAGCACGGCGACCCGGGAAGCGCTTGCGGATCTCGGAAAGTTCGATGTCGTCATGGCGATCGGCGTGCTCCATCACCTGGATGATGACGAGGCAGGTGAACTCTTCTGGATGGCCCATGAAGCCCTGGAGCCAGGCGGACGCTTGATCACCTTCGACGGCTGCTATCGGGATGGACAGTCCCGCGTTGCGCGAATGCTGCTCGACCACGATCGGGGTCGCCATGTCCGAACCCAGGACGAGTATCTGGCACTTGCCGAGGGCGCCTTTTCGTCGGTTTCCCCCCACCTCCGCGAGGATCTGCTCCGCATCCCCTATACCCACGTGATCCTGGAATGCCGGAAGGACGAGATGGGAAGCGGGTCTTGAGTATGAAGCGCGAGAATTGGATCGACGCGATCCTGGTTTTCGCGCTGTCCCTCGCATACCTGAGTCTTCTGCCCCATTGCTTCAGCGTATTCGACGAGGGCATCCTCGCGGAGACCGCGGAGCGCATCTACCTCGGGGAGGTCCTCTATCGGGACTTCTTCGCCTATTGGAACCCCGGAGGGTTCTGGCTCAATGCGGCCTTCTTCCACCTCGCGGGCATCAGTGTCGGGGCGCTGAGAGTTCCGCTGACGCTACTCGGCGCCGTTGCGGCCGTGGGTGTATGGCGATTAGCCCGTGACCACAGCGGGCGCCTGCTGGCGGTCGTGGCGGGCCTCGCCGTCACGATGGTCTGTTATCCGCTGTGGTGGATGGCGAGTTCGCACTGGTACAGCACCTATGCTGCGATCGCTGCCGCGGTCGTGCTGCGCCGCTGTTTCGATGAGCGGAGCACGGATCTCGCCCCCTTCGCCACGGGAGTACTCTCCGGCGTGACCTTCGTCATGCTGCAACCGACCGGCGGTTTCCTCTGCGTCGCGATCGTTGCTGTATTCGCGTGGGATGGCTTCCTGCTGGGCGCACGAGCGGCCACCGTGAAGCGCATTGCCGTCTTTTCCCTGGGTGTGCTCGTTCCGATGCTGATGATGTACGGCTACTACGCGGTTCACGGCGCGCTCGGCGTGATGCTCTACGACACGCTTCTCTGGAACCTCGAGCACTACAGCCCGGCTTTGAAGTCGCCCTACGGCGATGTATCCATCCTCGGCAATCGGGATCTTCCGTTCAAAGTCATCCGTTGGGTGTTGATGGTGTTGCCACCCTTCATCTACCTGCTGGCGCTGGCTCTGACAGGCTCCCGCTATCTGCGGCGACAGGCCGAGTTGGAAGATCGCCGGCTCTTCGCGTTGACCGTCGTCGGTTTCGGGCTGTTGGCGAGCAACTACTATTTTCCCGATTTGATACACCTGGCTTTCGGCGCGCCACCGGCTTTCGCGGTTCTCGCCGCCATGTTGTTTCGCTGCGGGGCGACCGACGTCGGACGGCACCTCGCGCGCGCGGGGGCCGTCGTGTTCCTGGTCTTCGTCGGCATGTCGGGAACCATCCTGGCGAGGAACTACCTCGCCCAATGCCCTGTCGAGATCTCCACGCCACGGGGTTCCATCGCGACAGCTCCGGTGTTCGTGGATGATTTTCGCACCCTCTTCTCATTCTTCGAGGGCCGGTTGTCCCCGGGCGAACGCTTCTACGTCTATCCCTATGGGCCGGGCTACAACTTCCTGGTCGGGCACCTGAGCGCCTCGCCCTACATGGTGGTCTTCCCGCAGAGCCCGACGCTGACGACCGACGACGAACTCGCCGAAGTGCGAGCCGCCATCGAATCGCAACGGGTTCGCTTCGTGGTCGTACCCTTCCTCTTCCGCGCGGTGTTTGGAAAGGGCAACAGGGCGGTCGAACGCTATCTCCTCGAGCACTATCGCCCCGTTTCGGGTGACTCCCCGACGCTCATCCTGGAACGAAAACCGACTCCTAGGGCTGGTGTCGTGCCCGGAACCGCGCGGGTTTCCGTGCTGGCCGAGACGACGATTGGCCGCGAGCGGAGCGGCATGCTTCCGAAGTAGGGAGCCTGCGTTCAGCGACGCGGGTGCGCGCCGGGCCGGAAGGACTCGGAGACCAGCAGGCGCGCGATCGGCGATCCCTCGCGGCGTCTGGCGGCGGCCAGCACCGAGCTGTCGCTCTCGATGAAGAAGACGCGCCGGCCGTCCACCTCCAAGCTCGGGTAAGTGATCACGAAGAGCCCCGCAGTGTGTGGGAACTCGGTGGCGGGAACGATCCCGAGTCCGATGCTCGGAACGGGGTGATTCTTGAGGTAGATGTTGGCGCCGACCGGCCGGCTGCTTGCGGCTCCTTCGATCCACGACATGATCCGCTCGTGCTCTTTTCGAAAAGCCAGGTCGTAGGGCGCGAAGGAAAGTGCGGCGGCGACGGAAAGTGGCGTCATCGACGCGGCCCATGCGAGCACGAGTGCAGCGCCCCAAGCTGGACTCCAGCTTCGCTGGCCGATCGCGCTTGCGAGTGCCGTGCAGAGGAATGCGCTGAGCACCATGGGCGCCAGGTAGTGGTAGCGGGGGGTGGCTGCCATCCACGACTCGTCGTAACCCATCAACAACGACATGGGGGCTCGCCCGAGCGCAATCATGCCGTAGGTGCCCCCCGCGAGGAGCGCGAGGCCAAGGAGTTTCGCACGGGTCGGGCCCTCGCTTCTGAAGAAGACGAAGAGCAGGGAAGCGGCAACGATGCCTCCCACGATGTGGGAAAGCTCGCGCAGCGTTTCGAGGCTGAGGCCTGCCAGCGGACCCACCGCGACCGGGCCTCCGTTCGTCGCCAGCAACGGGCCCGCGATCAGGGTCGTCGTACCGATCGCGAGCAGGTCCACCAGCATCGAGATCGACGCGGTGATCGCGGCTGGGGACAGCACGGGAAAGGGAGAGACGATCTCGATCCCTACGAACTCCTGGTAGATGCGGTGCTGCAGCACGTAGATCACGGGAAGCACGAAGAAGAGTGACGCGAAGCGGAGTGCAACCCGCATCCGATCGGGCGCCGCTGGGCGCAGCAGGTAGAGCACGAAGGGAAACGCACCGGCTGCGCCCAGGCCGACGCCAAAGCTGTTGGCCGTGAGCAGGATCACGCAATACCAGCGCACCTGGACCCACGTCGAGAGTGCTCCACCGCGGCGCGACAGCCGTGCGATGTCGAACAGCAGCCAGGCCACCCCGGTCGTGGCCAGCACGTGGCCGTAGGCGGAGAACCACGAGACCGACCCATGGGCCATGGGTGCGATTCCCCAGAGCGAAGCGCCGAAGGCGGCGATCAGCGGGCGCCCGGTGAGGTAGTGGATCGCGCGATAGAGCAGCCAGACGTTGAGCAGATGCGTGAGGAGCGCAACCCACATGTAAGCGGTGGCGTTCAGTCCGAAAGCGCGGTAGCAGACGTAGAAGACGAAGTTGCTCGAGAGCAGGAGATGCCCGCCGTGGGGCGTGATCAAGAACTCGAGAAAGCCGTGATTGACGATCTGAAAGAGGTGGAGGAAGTCGTCGAACTTGAAATAACCATGGTGGACCGTCGCGTACTGGGCGACGCCAGCGAGTACGACGGGTAGAAACTCCATCAAGTACGGGCTGAAACGAGCGGTGAGAGGCACTGATGGACCTGTGTGTTCGCCGACGGGAAGCCTCAGGCGGTGGGATCCATGCCGTAGAGCTTGGCGGCGTTCTGATACACGATGCGCCGCTTCACTGTTTCGGGGACTCCCGCGAAGTTCTTCTCGATCCACTTTCGGGAATCCGGGAAGGTGGAGTCCGAGTGGGGGAAATCCGAGGCCCACATGTAGTTGTCGGCGCCGAAGACCTCGTGGGTGGCGGGGCCGATGGGATCGTCCTGGAAGGTGGCCCAGACCTGGCGCCGCACGTAGTCGCTGGGAGGCGCCGCTAGGGGCTGCGCCCACATGGCGCGGTACTTCTCGTAGCAGTGGTCCATGCGGTACATGAAGTGCGGGATCCAGCCGGTGTCGTTCTCCGCGGAGACGATTTGCAGCGTGGGGAAGCGCTCGAGCACGCCGCCGAAGACGATGCGCGCGAGCGATTCCTGGATCTCGTGGAGCACCGTCATGTACCAGACACCCGGGTCGAAGCTGGTGGCGCCTGTGACCTCGGCGACCTGGCTGCTCGTGGATCCGCGGCTGGCAATGATGTGCAGCGAAACGGGCAGGGACTTCTCGGACGCGGAGGCCCAGAATCGGTCGTAGCTGGCGTCGCTGTAGGGGCGATCCGCGGGGGGCGCGCCCCAAATCATGGCGCCCCGCATGCCCTGCTTGGCGATGTGCTCGAGGTCCTCCTCCACGTGAGTGAGGTCCTCGAGGGAGATGAGGCCGATGCCGTAGAGGCGCTTGGGGTCATGGCTGCAGTACTCGGCCACCCAGTCGTTGTAGGCGTGGAAACAGGCGCGTTGCAGCTCGGCGTCTGGCATACCGAAAGTCGACATGCCGAGCGTCGGGTACAGAACCTCGGCGTCGAGTCCGTCGAGTTCCTGATCCTTGATGCGCTCGACGGGGTCCCAGCCGCTGGGTCTTGCGGCCTCGTAGCCCTTGCCGAAGATCTCCTTGAGTTCTTCGCCCGAGCGCCCTGCCGCGAAGCCCCCGGCGAGCGGGAAGGGCGACGTGCCCTCGGCGGTGAAGAGAAAACGGGGGCCCTTGTCAGGGTTCTCGATCACGCAGGGGGCACGATCTCGAAAGCGGGTGTCCAGCCGTTCTTGCCAGAGATCCATCGGTTCCGTGACGTGGGAATCTGCAGAGATGACGCCGTGACCTGCCATGGGGGGTCCTCCTGGCCTCCATGCCACACCGGATCCGGCTCGAATGCAAGGGCGGCGTGCTGGGCCGCCCGATGGCCGTGGGCCGGAGCACCTCCCGCGGCCTCTCAGGCGTGCAGCGGCGCCCGCTTCCGCCCCCAGTCGAAGTGGGTCTCCAGCTGGGCGGCGACTCCGATCAGCAGGTTTTCCCGGCCGGGTGCCGCCACCAGCTGCACGCCGATGGGCAGGCCCTCGGGACTCCAGTGCACGGGCAGCGAGATGGCGGGCTGGCCCGTGATGTTCCACGGGGGCGTGAGCCAGCCGAAACGCCGGAGCAGACCGACGGCGTCTTCCGCCGAAAGATCCGCGGTGATTTCGCCGAGGCGCGGCGGAGGATCCGTGAGGGTGGGGGTGAGGAGCAGGTCGTGATCCCGCCACCAGGCCACCACCCTTCGCCCATAGGCGTGGAGTTCGTCGAGCGCCATCGCATACTCGAAGGCGGAAAGGCTCCGCCCGGCCTCCACGGTGCGCGCGTTGATCGCCTCCAGTTCGTCGAGTCGGATCTCTCTTCCGATGCGATGTTCCCATTGTGACAAGCTGGCGGCCAGGCAGGCTGCTACGACCTGCCCTTGGATGGCGGGGATGCGCTCGTCGTCGAGTTCGACCGGGCCGCCCGCTTCGAGTTGGTGCCCGAGCCCACCAAGTGCGGATGCTGCGAGGGAGAGCGCACGCAGGGTTTCCGGGTGCGGGGGGTCCGCGCCCACGAAGGCCTCGCCGCGTACACCGATGCGGAGCGGCGAGCTTTCGTGGGCTGTGTCGAGCGCGCCGAGAAGGGTGCCCGCGAGAGGCGGCGGATGGCCGGGATCGCCCGCTGCCGCCCCGGCCACGCAGTCGAAGACTGCCGCCGTGTCGAGCACGCTGCGTGTCATCACACCGTCCGTGGAGAGCCCCGCCCAGGACTGGCCCTCGTGGGGACCGCGGGTGATGCGGTTGCGGGAGGGTTTTAGGCCCACCAGCCCACAACAGCTGGCGGGCATGCGGATCGAACCACCGCCGTCGCCGCCGTGTGCCACTGGCACGAGGCCCGCCGCCACCGCTGCCGCCGAGCCACCGCTGCTGCCTCCCGTAGAGTGCTCGAGGCTCCATGGGTTGCGGGTGGCCCCGTAGGCGAGGGGCTCGGTGGTGGGCAGGGTGCAGAGTTCCGGCGCGTTGCTGCGCCCCACGATCACGAAGCCCGAAGCCTGGAAGCGCTCGGTGAGCCAGGCGTCTTGTGTTTCCCGAAAGTCCGCATCGCGCAGTGCGCGCATGCCCTGGTGGTGGGGCTCGCCCGCTTGTTGGCAGCTCGCGTCCTTGACGACGAGGGGCACCCCCGCGAAGGGTTGCCGGGAAGGATCGCGCTGCAGTGCCTCTTCCATGGCGCGTTCGAAGCGCGGGTGAATGACGGCGTTGAGTTGCGGGTCGAGGGCTTCGATGCGCCGGATGCCCGCCTCCACGAGTTCGCTGGGCGTGCACTCGCCGTTTTGCGCCAGCTCGGCCTGGGCGGTGGCATCCAGTGCGGCGAGGTCCACGTGCGCCCCCTCAGGCGTGGATGGCGGGGCGGCGATCCCGCCAAGGCCGAGCGGCCTCGAGCTGTGAGGCGAGGCGTACCAGCAGCGCCTCCTGCCCGTAGCCGGCCACCAGCTGGATGCCGAGGGGCAGACCCTCGTGGCTCGAGTGCAGGGGCAATCCGATGGCGGGTTGGCCGGAGACGTTGTAGGGCATCGTGTAGGGGACCAGGCGGATGATGCGCTCGATGCTCGCGCCCTTCAGCTCCCCGATGGGGGGTGCGGGTTCTGCCATGGTGGGCGTGACGAGGATGTCGTAGCCCTCCTCGTCGGGAACTTCGCGCCACCAGCCGCGCATCCGGCGACCGAATGCGTGCAGGGCGTCCACGGTCGCGAGGTACTCGGTGGCCGAGAGCGACCCGCCGCGCTGGGCCATCGCCCAGGTCGCGGGCTCCACGTCCTTCTCGGTGACGGGTGTGCCCACCTGCTGCGCCATGACATCCAGTTCGCGGGCCACGTTGGCGGAGACGGCTGTGGATGTGAACTCGCCGAGGTCCTGTTCATCGAGTGCATCCGGGTAGGCGTCCTCGACCTGGTGGTCCAACTCCTCGAGTAGTTTTGCGGTGGCTTCGACGGCCGCGCGGGCCTCGGGGTGCGCGGGGGTGTGGTCGTTGCTCGTGAAACAGCCCACGCGCAGTGTGCCGGGGTCCCGTCCCATCTCCGAGAGGAAGGGTGCGCGGGGCGGTGGCGCGAAATAGGGATCCCCCGTACCGGGGCCCGACACGCAATCGAGTACCGCGGCGGCGTCGCGCACGCTGCGCGTCACCACGTGTTCGGTCGTGCAGCCCGCCCAGCCCTCGCCGATCTCGGGTCCCAGGCTGGTGCGGCCCCGCGTCGGCTTGAGGCCCACCAGCCCGCAGGCGCCAGCCGGGTTGCGGATCGAACCGCCGCCGTCGCCCGCGTGGGCCAGCGGCGTCAGGCCCGCTGCTACCGCCGCCGCCGAGCCCCCGCTCGAGCCCCCCACGATGCGCTCCGGGTCCCAGGGGTTGCGGGTGGGGCCAAAGGTCTCGGGCTCGGTGGTGGGCGAGAGGCCCAACTCGGGTGTGTTGGCCTTGCCGACCACCACGAAGCCCGCCGCGCGGAAGCGCTCCGCGAGGAAGCTGTCCACTGGCGAGCGCCAGTCGTGATCGCGTAGGAACTTGGTGCCGCCGTAGACGGGCACGCCCGCCACGTGGCAGCCCAGGTCCTTGAGGAGCAGGGGAACGCCGCGGAAGGGGCCCGCGGGCAGCGCGGGATCGGCAGCCTCGGCGCGGGCGCGCTCGAAGAGGGGCACCACCACCGCGTTGATCTGGGGGTTCACGCGCTCGATACGCTCGATGGCGGCTTCCACGAGTTCTTCGGGCGAGCACTCGCCCCGCGCAACGAGCTCGGCCTGGGCGCTGGCGTCGAGTTCTGCGAGGTTCGTGGTCACCGCGGTGCCCCTCCTGTGTGACGCATCTCCGTGAGGCTGTGGGCATGCTATCACGCCGTGAAGATGGGGCGGCGGCGCCGAGGCGGCTGCGTACCCTCGCGCCGCCTATGCTGGAGGCAGCGGGCGCGCCCGCGCGCAGCGAGGA
>SPKZ01023452.1_pt1 | contig 11440 bp, 7 predicted proteins | sample 2456571 | NCBI WGS metagenome assembly SPKZ01 (sample SAMN11192286, study PRJNA482655) | marine metagenome | biome: ENVO:00000447; feature: ENVO:00000244|ENVO:00000211|ENVO:00000569|ENVO:00002023; material: ENVO:00002151; isolation source: ocean water from marine abyssalpelagic zone ...
TTAAAATATAGTGACTCTGATAATAAAATTAGTTTTATATTAAATGATTTTATAAAATTTATTGGAGATTGTGCTATTATATATATAGATTATCAAATATCTAATAAAAAAGAAGATGATAATATAAATACTACACATAATAATATAAGAAAAACTTCATCAGAATTTGTAGAAAATAAAAATGAAAATGAAAATGAAGATGAAGATGAAGATGAAGATGAAGATGGAAATGGAGATGGAGATGAAGGCGAAAATGAAAATATTAAATACTCATTTGTAGATCGTAATACAGAAAAATTTAAAAACGAAAATTTAATCAATGCAATAAATTCATCATATTTTAATAGAGATAATAGCAAAAATAATAAATTTATTAAAAAAATTATTGATGTTAGAAATTCTAAACATTATGAATATATAGATGAAAATAATAAAAAAACTAATATACCTTTTGGCGAAATTATATTTTAAAATTCTTTATTAATATAAGATGTTAAAAGTGTTTTTCTTTATGTCTCATTGCTATTAATGAAACCAATGTTAAATTTTTTTTTTTTTTTCTCTCTATCCACAATGCTCGATTTTTAAGTACGTCTTTTTTTTTTTCATTAATGAATTTCTCTTTACCATGTTTATCGATAAATTTAACATTTTTTAAATTTTCTGGAAATAATGAAAATTTACTAAGAGAAAAATTAAATTTATTATATAGGTAATTTATATCTATAATAGTTTTTCTCTTATTTATAATATCTTTGTAAAAATCATTATTTTTCCATTCATCTTGATATGTAGTCATTATTATATAGTCAGAAAAACATCTGTTAATTATTTCTAAATTTACAAATGTTTTATATTCATCCATTTTAAGTAAATTAGGATCTTTAATAATTTTTTTTAATTTAATTGTTATAATTTCTTCACATATAGTAAATATTTTTTTAATTAATATAATATTTTTTTTATTAACAACTATAGACTTATTTAATTTAAAAAATTTGATAATTTCTTTTGTAAAAATATAAGTATCTAATACAGTTAGAATAGGAAATATTTCATCAAAATGATTAAAAATTAATAATTCCAATTGAACTTTATTTAAAGAATAAAAGTCATAAAATTCTCTTTTTATTATATTTAAAATACGAATTACTTCTTCTTTATAAAATAATTTATAATCTTTTAAAAATGTAATTTTACCCCTTTTAAATGTTTTAATATTTTTTGATTCTGTAATATTAAAATCTTTATAGATATTTATAAAAGAGGGTCTTATTACACTTCTACCAAAATCTATAATACATGAATAATATTGCTTTGAAGTAAATCCATAAACTATTTCATCTTCGGATTTATCATGGGATCTTAATACATATAACATATAAGGAATGTTATTATCATTAATTAAATCATTAATATTTTTGTGTTTTCTATTTTTAAATGTATTATTCATTGTTATATTATTTAAGTGTAAATCGCAATGAATAATACCACAATGAATATTTAATGAGAGAAGAGAATATATTATTTCAAATATATATTTAGACCATACTTCGTGATTATTATACGGATTAAAAGTGTTTTTTATATATAATTTATTTTTTTTATTAAATAATAAAAAATCATAAAATGTTTCACCTATATACTCATAAAATATTCCTAATACAACATCCGTCATTATAATGTTTTCTTTAATCATCTCAATTGGATCATCAATTTTTTCATATAGAATTTTAAATTTTTCAGATAACCAAAATGATATATCTTCTATAGAATCTTTAAAAACATTCTTTTCTTGAATATTTTTTAATATAATACTTTCTGAAAAATTTAACTTTTTATAATTACTATTATCTATATGTGGCATTTGATAAGTTGCCTTTTGTGCATCTAGTAATTGTCGTATTATTTGTTTAGCATGTTCACTATGTTCTAATTTCATATATTGTACTATATTATCAAATAACGTTTTGCGGATATCTTTTAAATAAAAATAATCTCCAATAATAGGTATCCCTTTACATATTCCATTAATAAATAAATCTTGTATTTTTTGTGATATTAGATATTCTCTCCATGGCTTATAATTGATATTAAATGGATTTTGAACTTCTGATATATTTAATGGTATAAGCTTTTGACCCACTGATACTTTAAAATATCCTCTATTATCAAATACTGAATTAAAACTTTTTACTATTTCTATTATTTTTTCTTTTCCAAATAATTTTATTAATTTGAAATAAAAAATAGTATCTTCTTTTAATATTTTTTTATTATTAAAATTCATAATTTTTAAATATATTTTATTAATATGATTTGATTGTATTTTATTAATAATATTAAATAACTGTATGAACCATGATATTATAAGAAATTTAATTGATAATCTTTTATTAGTTATATATTTTATGATTTTTTCTTCTATATTCTTTTTTCCTATTGTTGGATAAAAATATTCTGGATAAAAATTCCACGATAATTTATCTATTTTTTTAATTATATAAATTTCTAATTCATTCCATATATCTTTATAATTATTAATTACAAATTTTATACCATGTATTTGACTTATATTTGTTCTAAATTCTCCATCTTTAGATAAAAGACTAGGACCTAAACAAATAATAAAATCTGAAAAATCTATAATATTTTTTTCGATATTGATATAAATAATTGAATATATAATAGATCTTCTATCTTTAGTTTGTAAACTGTTAATTCTAAACGTTATAACAACTGTATTAATGCTATCTATATATAACCAATTTTTTATAGTTTTAATTTTTTGTTCTCTTAGAGATGAAGAATATTTTGTATTAAAATTTTTTTTAATAAATTCATTCATAGGATTTTTATTTTGTATTATTCTATTTTTAAAGTCTTTATTTATCCATTTTTCATTTTTTATTTTTGTTATATCTTCTCCATTCATATTAAAATTAAAATAATAGAATATAATAAAAACTATAATTATATAGTAAAGGGAATAAATTTTTTCTTCCCGTATTAAAATGTCTAAAAAAAATAATCCGTTTGATATATCTAAATTAAAGAATATAAATATTTCAACTAATATATTAAAAAAAAGTAATATTCAAGATGATAACGAAAGTATTATTTCAGTAGATATAACTGAAGAAAAACCTTACAAATATAAAAAGAAAATATTTTCTATAAAAGAAATTGAAGAAAAATTAAAAAATTATATTTCTGTGGAATCTAAACTATGGAGTAAATTAGAAAGATCACAATATATTAGATATTTTAAATCAAAACCAAATAATCCCCCATTTAGTATAGAAGAATATAAAGATGTTTTTAGTGTTGGAGGTTTTGTTGTAACAATTAAAACATTACAAAATGAAGATGGTACAGAAAAAAAATATTTAGTTTTATCGAGAAATCCTCCACCTAATAAAAATACATGGATGATTAATTTTAATAATATTAGAAAATTATATAGAAAACGTAATGATGCAATAAAACCAGAAATTACAGAATTTGCCACTAAAGTACAAGATTATCAACAAGTTGCAGATAATAATCAAAATATTTTACAAAATAATATAATTAAGATAAAACAAGATATAATTTTAATGAAAGAGGAAATATATGATATAAAAGAACAAGTAGTTAAACAAAAAAATGATCTTGAAGATATGGTTGATTTTATTAAAAATAAATTTAATATATGAAAAAATTATTATATATTAAATAAATAATAATATTAATATTATATTTAAAAATGGATTCATATAAACTTTATACTTCAAAAGATAACATAGATGAAAAAAGATCTATATTTTTTAAAAAAAATATAAAATCATCTTATTCTAAAAGTAACATTGAAAGAATTATTTTCTATCCTAAATTTAAAGGATATAAGTTAGATTTAAGTGATTCTGTGGTTAGAGAATGCAATGGTTATATATTTGATATTAAAAAAAATAAACCATTAGTTATCCCTACTAATGTTTTATCTAATAATATAAATTATAATTTTATTGAAGAAAATATTAATTTATACGATATTTATAAAGTATATGATGGTACTATAATTAATTTATATTGGTGGGATGTAGAAGATAGTTGGAAAATTTCTACTGTAAAAGGTTACGATGTAACTAATCTTGTATGGAATAGTATTACATATGAAAATGCCTTTCATTCGATATTAGAAGATATATATAATTTAACACCTGATGATTTTTATTCTAAATTGAATAAGGAATGTAGTTATACTTGGGGTTTTAATCATCCAAAATTTCATCCTTTTTGGACAAGTAAAAATATTTCAAAGGGGTATATCTGGTTTGTACAATCATGTGATATTTCAGATTATAAAAATGAAAATTTAAAATTTTCTTATACAAGTCCAATTAATTGTATACAAGAACAAGAAAAAATTAATTGTATTATAGAAAATTCTGAAAGTAAAATAGAAAATCCTAAATTAAATGTTAATACTATGAAAATAAGTTGTGATAAAGCTTTAAAAGATTATGAAAAGACATATTTAAATAAAAATCCATCAATATTATTTGGATATATACTAAGATCTAAAAATAAAGAAATTACTAAAGAAAATTCTAATTTAATAATAGAAAGTTCTCTTTTAAGAAAAATTAGAAAAATTTTCTATGATAAAAATTTTAAGTTTTATATTAAAATAGACAATTATAATAGAGAAAATTATATACTTTTATATAATTATATTGATTTTTCAGATAATAGAACATTTCTATTATTATTTCCTCAATATAAGAGAAATTTTGAATTATTTGATAATATAGTTAATAAATTAGTGACCAATATAATTAGAACATATCAAAACACAATTTCATATTCGAATATTAATTATGACCAATATCAGAATATTATACATCAAATAATAAATTATGTTGATATGAGATTAACATTTAATTCTGATAATAAAGACCATGAAAAATTTATAAAACAAGTAATTAGATCTCCAACAATGATTGATAAATTATATATTTTATGTTTTCCTTAATATATATAATATGGAAAACATAAAATATAAAGAAACGTTTGATGATTTTTATAATTTTGTAAACAAAGAATGGGAAAAAAATAATAAAATACCAAAAGATTATAGCAAATGGGGAACTTTTGAAATATTAGATAAACAAAATAAAAAAAAAATAAAAAAAATATTAATTACAAAAAATAGAGGAGATAAATTTACCACAGAAAGTAAGATTATTAATATTTTATATAATTCTGGAATGAATATTAAAAAAATAAATAATGATAAATTAGACCATATTAAAATTTATATCGATAAGGTTAATAATATTAAATCAAACAAAGATTTAATTTATGTTTTATCACTGTTTCATTCCATAGGATTAAATCCTTTATTTGATTTTAATATATCTCCAGATTCTAAAAACACTAAAAAAAATATCTTGCATTTATATCATAATGGTATAAATTTACCAGATAAAGAATATTATCTAAAAAAAAAACATAAAGATATATTATCTAAATATAAAAAATATATTGAAGATATTTTTATTTTATCAGGTTTATATAAATATTGTTCATCTAAATTGAAATCTTCTATACAATGTGTAGCACAAAGTATGGCTGAAGATGTAATAGAATTTGAAACACAATTAGCAAAAAATATATATGATATAGAAAAAAGAAGAAATTCTGATATTACATACAATAAAATATTATTTAATGAATTTAACAAGAAAACAAAAAATTTTGATTATAAAGAATTTTTATTAATTATAAATTCTTTAATTAATAATTCAAAAAAAAATATATTTACATTTAAACTATTTTATATTATAATTGACAATCCACAATTTTTTATATTTATCTCAAATATTATACAAAATAATGATTCAAAACAACAATATAGAAAATGGAAAAGTTATTTATTATTTATATTATTAAATAATACAGCTCCGTTTTTATCTAATGATTTTCAAACTTTAAATTTTAATTTTTATTCTAAAATTTTAAGAGGGCAAGAAAAAAATAAACCTAGATGGGAATTAGTATCAAATTTAATAAGTTCTAGTATAGGTGAAATTATTGGAAAAATATATATTCATGAATATGGAAATGAAAAAATTATAAAAAAAATAGAAAATATGAATAATAAATTTAAATTAATTTTTATAGAAATGGTAAAAGAATTAGAATGGATGAGTAAAGAAACAAAAAATAGAGTTTTTAAAAAAATAAAAAAAATTAATATTAAAGTAGGGTATCCTAAAAAATGGGGAAATAAAGATTATAAAAAAATACTTGATAATAAATTATTTGGAAATTCATATTTACAAAATATAATTTTATTGAATAAATTTAATTTATTTTACATATTGAATAAATTAAATAAATCTGTTGATAAAAATGAATGGCAAATGAATGTATTTACAGTTAATGCATATCATGATTCTCAATTTAATGATATAGTTTTTCCATTAGCTATTTTACAAAAACCATTTTTTGATATCAATCAAAGTGATTATAAAAATTATGCTGGTATAGGATCTATAATAGGACATGAAATAATACATGCCTTTGATGATGAAGGTATGAAATATGAAGAAAATGGAAATTTAAATAATTTATGGACTAAAAAAGATGAAAAATTATATAAAAAAGAAGCTAAAAAAATAGTTAATCAATATAATAATTATACTATATATGGGAATAGAATTAATGGTAGTTTAACTCAAGGAGAAAATATAGCTGATTTAGGTGGTGTTAAAATAGCATTAAAAGCTTTTATAAAATATAAAAATATACAAAATAATAATAATTTAACCAAATTATTCTTTATTCATTGGGCATTTGTAGAAAAAAGTTTAATAAAAAAAGAATATTTAATTAAAAGATTAATAGACAATCCACATTCTCCTAATAAATATAGAGTTAATGGAATTGTCCCTAATTTAGATGAATTTTATGAAGTATTTGATATTCAAAAGAATAATAAATTATATATTGATAAAAAAAAAAGAGTTAATTTATGGTAATTATAATTACCATATTAAAAAATTATTATGAAATAACTTTTTATATAATTATAATATTTTTTTTTATAATTTATTTTAATAAATATTTTTATATATTTTTTCCATAATTGGATTTACAATTAAGTTAATTTCATTTAATTTATTTTCATATTTTTCAAATTGCTTAGTATCTGGTTGCATACTACTCGGCACAATGTGTGATTCTGATATTTTATTTTTTTCTAACCATTTTGTTAAAGAATCAATTGTTTGAGTTAAAATATCTATTTCTTCTATAAATGTATCTGAATTTATAACAATTTCTATATCTTTATTATTTTTTGAATCGCATAAGAATGTTATAGTTTCTAATTCTTCTTTCATTTGTATTATCTTTTTTTGAATATTATCTCCCTTTTTCATTTTTTCTGAGTTTTCTAATATTTTTTCTATATCTTGTGATGAAAGATATTCAGAATTCTCTATTATAAAAGATTTTTTTTCATTAGTAGATAAATCTATGGCAGAAACTGTTAATATACCATTTTCATCTACATAAAATGTTACTTCTACTTTAGGAACTCCTTTTGAAGCAAGTTCAACATTTAAATTAAATTTACCTAACAAATGATTATTTACAGTTAATGGTCTTTCTCCTTCATATATCTTAATAGTTACTGCTGATTGGTTATCAACATCTGTACTAAAAATTTGTGTTTCAGAAATCGGTTTTACAGAATTTCTAGGAATTAGAACTTCCATTATACCTCCAGATGTTTCAATACCTAATGATAAAGGAATTACATCAATCAATAGAATTTGATTATCAATTGAAATATCTCTTGTTAAATAATATGCCTGTAAGGCAGCTCCATGAGATATGGCTTCATCAGGATTTAATGTTTTATTAAGTTTTTTATTGTCAAAAAATTTAGATATCATTTCTTGTAATTTAGGAATTCTGGTACTTCCACCTACTAATATTATTTCATCTATTTCAGATTTTGATTTGCCACTATCTTTTAACAATTTTTCTAATAAATTTATTATTTTATTAAATTCATTTTTACATAATTTATTAAATTTTGATCTAGTAATATTTATAGAAAAATCAATTTCATTAAATAATGAATCTATACAAGTTTCTACAATATGTATGGAAGATAATTGTATTTTAATTTTTTCACAATTAGCTTTTATTCTTTCTATTATTTTTGTTCTTTTTTGAGATTTCAGAGAATTAATATCTATATTATTTTGTTTTTCAAAATCTTCTATACAATAATTTACTAATATATTGTTAAAATCTTGTCCGCCAAAAAAAGTATCTCCAGATACTGCAATAACTTCAATTATATTATTATCTATTTCCAATATTGATAAATCAGTAGTTCCCCCTCCTATATCTATTACTAAAATAATTTTTTCTTTTTCAGTTTCTTTATCAATATTGCCATATCCGTATGCCAATGCTGCAGAAGTAGGTTCATTAATAATTCTTAATACATTTAAATTTGCTAATTTACCTGCTTGCCTAGTAGAAATTCTCTGAGAATCATTAAAATATGCGGGAACTGTAATTACTACATCTTTTATCTCAGATCCCAAATAATCAGAGGCAATATTTTTTAAATATATTAATAATTTTGCTGAAATTTCTTCTGGTTTATATTCTCCTATGATATTATTTTGTGTATGTTGCACAGTGTTCTGCACACTGCATTTTATATTTACATAACCATTTTTATCTTCTATTAATTCGTAAGGAAAATAATTTATACATTTTTTAATTTCATTAGAATTGTATTTTCTACCTATAATCCTTTTTACATCAAAAAATGTATTTTTAATATTTTTAGATTGAATATTTTTCGATGCCGAACCTATTAAAACTAAATTATCTTTTAAAATAGAAATATAAGATGGTGTTAATCTTTCACCTAAATTATTAGGTATTACTTCAATATGATTATTCTTAAATACACTAACACAAGAATATGTGGTTCCTAAATCAATACCAATTGCAAATGATTCCATTATAATAATTATTAGTTTTTAAATTAAAAGAAATAATAAAATTATTAGTGAATTATAAAAGAAATATATTTTTTTGTTTATATAGTAAATGAATATATGCAAAATTAATGATGAATATATAAATAATTATAATAATTTAATATCAGATTTTGTATATAAAAATAAATTAAAAAATACTAATATAATAGAACAATTTAAAAATATTAAAATATATGAATTGAAAGAAAAAAAATATTTATTAAAATTAGATAATGAACTATTTGATTTAAATGATATTATAAATTTATTGGATTTATCAAAAAATATAAAATATAATTATGATAAAGATGAATTAATAGAAGCTAATGTTATATTTAATAATAAAAAATATAGAAAAAGAGTATTAACTAAAAATGGTTTATATAGAATTACATATCAATATAAAACACATAAAGGAAAACTTTTTAGAAAATTTATAAATGATAAATCACTTGAACAAAAAAATATTTTAATATTAGAAAATATTCTATTAAAAAAAGAATTGGAAGTTAGTGAAAAGATAAATAAACAATTAGAAAATGAATATAATCAATTAGAAAATAATTTACAAAAAAAATCAAGATGGATAAATTATAAGAAAAATACAAAATTACAAAAAAATATGATTCCAATTTATATATATTTAGAAAAATGTCCTGAAAATGTTTCGGAAATATTTATATATAATATTTACAATATTGATGAATATAATAATTTAACTCCACCATCAGAAGATGAAAATTTCGTATATAATATATTTGATAAAAAATATAATTTTAAAAATAAAGTATTGATAAAAACTATATATTGTCATTCTAATTATATATACAAAAAATTATATGATATTATGTATGATAAATTGAATGGATATTATTTTCATTATAAAGAAAAAGAATATCTTATATGTACAATAAAAAATATATTAATAGAATTAAACATAATTAATTAAACATATACTATCTTGTAAGTATTATGTAAATATTTTTTTTTATAATTATAATGTATAACTAATTGATTATTATTTATTATAGGAAGTAATGATTTATATTTATATTTATTATTTTTTAAATTTATAAATATTGATTTAGGTAATGTTAATATATTAAATTTAAGTTTTATTTTTGATAAATCATGTTCTGTTAAAAAATAATTTTCTTTTTTCATTGTTACTCCTCTTATATAAAATTGTGGAAAAGAAGTAATAAAAGAAATTAAAGGATCTTCTCCAAATTCAAAAGAGAAGGATTTAAACATTACAATTCCATTTAATACTTTTGATGTTTCTAAAATCATATTATCTAAAACAATATCTACATATATAATAGTTTTAGGTAATCCTATAAATATAAAATCTGATATTAAATTATTACATATAATTAATAGAAATAAATTATAATTTATTACTATTTCGTTTTTTTCAATATTTATCATGTTATTATTTATTTGAGTTTTCGTTACATTTATATTTGAAAAAAATTTATTTTTTCTAATAAAATTATTAAGTAAATTATTTTTTTTTTCTTCCATATAGTAATAAGTAATTGTTTTTGATTTAACATAAATTAAAAAAATAATATAAAAAATAATAAATGAATTTAAATAAAAATAATAATAATAATAATATAAAATTTTTAATTGCTGGTGGATATGCTGATATATATATTGATAAATTAAATAATATAGTGTATAAAACATTTTATAATCCTTGTCGAAATGAAATAATATACAGTTGGTTAAAAGAAATAATGTTTCTATCCGAACTTTCACATAAAAACATTATGAAATTATTAGATATAAAATTTAATAATTCGTTAATTAATAATTATATTACTCAAGAGAATTTTGTTGATATAAATACATCGGAGGAACTATATATTCAATATTATAAAAATAATAAATCTCATTTTAAACCAAATTTAAAATCCTATATGAAAACGAAATATAATAATTTGACAATAAAATTTCCATATTATGATTGTATTGTGTATAAAAAAATATTTACAGATGATGAAGTAATTACTTGTATGAAAGGGTTATTTAATGGATTAGAATATTGTCATTATATGGGTATAGTTCACAGAGATATAAAACTAAATAATTTATTTTATGAAGTTAATGAAAAAAAACAATTAACTAATATAATAATAGGAGATTTTGGATTATCTCATACTATTATCACAGGTGATAGTATAAATAATATGCTTAGTAATAATACTACTACATATACTCATAGAGCACCAGAAATATTTAATTTAGAGAATTATAACGAAAAAATAGATGTATGGTCTTGTGGAATTTGTTTAATATTTTTTATAATGGGTTATAATTTATCTGAATTATTTACAATGGATCAATATTTTTTAGATATAACAAATAAA
>SPKZ01003947.1_pt1 | contig 11439 bp, 10 predicted proteins | sample 2456571 | NCBI WGS metagenome assembly SPKZ01 (sample SAMN11192286, study PRJNA482655) | marine metagenome | biome: ENVO:00000447; feature: ENVO:00000244|ENVO:00000211|ENVO:00000569|ENVO:00002023; material: ENVO:00002151; isolation source: ocean water from marine abyssalpelagic zone ...
CGATCGAACGAGTGAGTGGACCATGAGTGACGACCGCGACGAGCGTCGCAAGCTCAGCTTCAGCGAACTCGACAAGCGTCGGCGAGGCGAGACGGTGGGGACGGACGAGCCCCGCGGTCGCCGTGCTCAGCGGGAACAGGCGAGCGCCCGAAGCCGGGCCCTGAACGACGCCGACTCGCTCTTTTCGACGGGCAAGGGCGGCGAGAAGGGCAGCCAACTCGCCGACGCGATGCGCGACGCCCACGGAACCAGTGACTTCTTGCAGGCCTGCCGCGGCTACTGCGAGGAGATCGGCACTCCGCAGGATCCGTCGCTTCTCGCACTCCTGCTCGATACGGGCGAACGCGACCTCGTCGTTGCGGCTCTGGAGGCTCTGCTGGCGACAAAAAACGACGGTTCACTCCAGATCGACTCCGGACTCCGAAGTCAGCTACGGGTCCTCGAGCAAGATCGAGACGACACGATCGCGGGGGTCTGCGAGGAGTTGCTCGCCGAGTAGGAGCCGCTGCTTGCCGCCTGGGAGCTCCGGGGTGGTGGGATCCCTCGCGGGCGGTACGTTTCCTTCATGGCGCACGAGGTCGAGCGCGAAGCGCTGTCCCGGTATCTCGAAAAGCACAACCTCAAGCGCACGAAGCAGCGAGATCTGATCCTCGAGATCTTTCTCAAAGCGAAGCGGCACGTCACGAGCGACGAGCTCTACCAAGCTGTGCGTGCCGAGCACCCGAACATCGGATACACGACCATCTATCGGACCATGAAGCTCCTGTGCGACGCGGGTCTAGCCGAGGAGCATCATTTCGAAGACGGAGTCACCCGCTACGAGATCGAACACGAGCACCACGACCACCTCGTGTGTACGCGGTGCGGGAAGATCATCGAGTTCGAGTGTCGCTCGATCGAGGCGAGCCAGAACCGGATTGCGGGCGAGCACGATTTCGAGATCCTGCGGCACCGTCACGAGCTCTACGGTCACTGCAGCGATTGTCGAGACGGCTGACCCTCAGCGCGGCGGCGGCTCTCCTCTTCTCCGGCTGCACGGGTTTTCCGGCGCCGGTCGAGCCCGAGCCGAAGCTCGTCGTGCTCCTGGCGATCGATCAGCTGCGCCCAGATCGTCTCTCGCACGAGCAGCCCGGGGGTCTGGGTCGGCTCCAACGAGAGGGTCGGGTCTTCGCCGGCGCCGCTCTCGCCCACGCCTTCACCGAGACGTGCCCGGGGCACGCGACGATGCTGACCGGGCGGCACCCCGCGGCGATCGGGATTCCGGGCAACAGCTACACGGACCCTGAGACCTTCGAGGCGCGGTACTGCGTCGAGGACCGGAGGCAGGACGCGGCGATCCTGACCCGGCCGGGGAAGCCCTCGGACGGTCGCTCCCCGCGCACGATGAAGGCGGGAGGTCTGGGGGACTGGATGAAAGCCCAACGTCCCGGGACACGCGTGTTCAGCGTTTCGGGGAAGGATCGTTCGGCCATCGCGACTGCGGGCCGGGATGGCGATGCGGCTTATTGGCTCGCGCGCGGCGAGACGCCCGGCTTCGTGACGAGTCGCTACTACATGAAGGCCCTGCCGGGTTGGGTCGAGACCTGGAACCGGCAGAAACTGTTGGAAGGGGTGCCGGCGCGATGGCAGTACCTGGCGGAATCAGCTGCTGATTCCGCCCGGGGGCCCCGGATCGACGACTACGAGCACGAGAGTCCGGTCTACGGACGCGCCCAACCGCATCCCGTCCTGCAGGCTCCGACGGGCATCGGGCGGATGCCCGAGCGCATGCGCCATCCGGCCGAGCGGATCTACATCAGCCCGTTTGCGGACCAGATCACCCTCGCGTTTGCGAAGGAACTCGTCGAGCGTGAGGACCTCGGCACAGGTCGGCAAGTCGACTTGCTCACCGTCGCCCTCTCGGCCACGGACCTCGTCGGCCACTTCTACGGACCCGAGAGCTGGGAGTCGCGTGACGCGCTCGCGAGGCTCGATGCCGACCTCGGCGAGTTTCTGGAGTTTCTGGAAGAGCGTGTCGGCAAGCGACGCGTCCTCGTCGCGCTCACGGCCGACCACGGCGTGCTAGCGCTTCCCGAGTGGCTTCTCGAGCAGGGTCGCAGTCGCTGCCCCGTCGAGGGCGGACGAGTAGATCCGCGCCCGATCGTCGCGGAGTTGAACGCCGAGTTGACCGAGCGCTTCGGGGGCGCTGTGGGCGCTGCCTGGTTCAAGCTCGCCTCGAGCCGTCTCAGTCTGAACCGAAAGCACGTAGCGGCGACGGGCACCGACGCCGGGGAGCTGATCGCGTTGGCGCGGGCTCGCCTCGAGTCCGAGCCGGGGATTGCCCGTGCGTGGACCCGGGACGAAGTTCTGTCGGGCGGAGGACCCGAGCCGATGGCGACCTTGTATCGCAACTCGTGGAACGAGCGGACGGGAGACCTCGCCATCCAGGTCGCCGAAGACTGCCTGCTCGCAGGTCTGCGGATCGCGACGAGTCACGGCTCGCCGTACGCCTACGACCGGGCCGTCCCATTGATCTTCTGGGGGCCGGGTGTCGAGCCGGGTCGAATCGAGGGCCCGGCCGCGACGGTCGACATCGCACCGACCCTGGCGGGGCTCTTGGGACTCTCGCTGCCCGATGGCCTGGACGGAAGATCCCTGCCCCTCGAGTAGCAGCAGTGACGGCTCTCGGCCGGCAAGTTCCTCAATCCTCCGCGGGTCGGTAGACGGGTAGCCGATCCATCGCCTCAGCAAGGGTCGGTGCTTCGGCGTCCTTGGCGGCCAGGCTTGGTGCAGCGATCGGCCATGGGATCGCGACCTCCGGGTCGTTCCAGGCGATCGAGAGCTCGTCTTCGGGGTGGTAGAGGTTGGTGCACTTGTACTCGAACTGCGCGACCTCGCTGGTGACCAGAAAACCATGGGCGAAGCCCGGCGGAACGTAGAGCTGCGCAAAGCTCTCGGCCGACAGGACAACGGCGACATGCTTTCCGAAGTGGGGCGAGCCCCGCCGCACGTCGACCGCCACGTCGTACACCTCGCCTTCCACGACACGGACGAGCTTGCCTTGTGGAAAGGCCGGCTGCAGGTGGAGTCCACGCAGGATCCCCTGGCTCGAGCGAGAGTGGTTGTCCTGTACGAAGGTCGCCGAGATCCCGCCCGCGGCGTACTTGTCGGCGTGGTAGGTCTCGAGAAGGAAGCCCCGGTCGTCTCCGTGTACGTCCGGTTCGACCAGGATCACGCCGGGCAGCTCGGTCTCCGTGAAGTTCAAGCTTCCGACTCGTCTTCGGCCAGCCGCAGGAGGTATTGACCGTAGCCGTTCTTCTTCATCTGCTCGCCGAGTCGCGCGAGCTGTTGGAGCGAGATATAGCCCTGGCGGTACGCGATTTCTTCGAGGCAGGCGACCTTGAGGCCCTGCCGGTCCTGGATCGCCTGGATGAAGTTCGCTGCTTGCAGCAGAGACTCGTGGGTGCCGGTGTCGAGCCAGGCAACGCCGCGCCCCAGGAGTTCGACCCGGAGTTCGTCCTGCTCGAGGTAGGCGACATTGAGATCGGTGATCTCGAGCTCGCCCCGGGCCGACGGCTTCAGGCCCTTCGCGATGTCCACGACCTGGTCGTCGTAGAAGTAGAGGCCGGTGACCGCGTAGTTGGTCTTCGGCTTCTCGGGCTTCTCCTCGATGCCGAGCGCACGGCCGTTCCCGTCGAACTCGACGACGCCGTAGCGCTCCGGGTCTGCCACGTAGTAGCCGAAGACCGTGGCACCCGACTCGTGGGCCGTGGCGCGCTCGAGAGACTCGGGGAAACCGTGGCCGTAGAAGATGTTGTCGCCCAGAGCCAGGCCCACGGGCTTGCCCGCGATGAACTCCTCGCCGATCAGGAAGGCCTGCGCGATGCCGTCGGGAGAGGGCTGCAGCTTGTACTGGATCTCGATCCCGAGGTTCGATCCGTCGCCCAGGACTCGCTCGAAGGCGGGTCGATCTTCAGGCGTCGAGATGATCAGGACTTCCCGGATCCCTGCGAGCAGCAGGCTCGAGAGCGGGTAGTAGATCATCGGCTTGTCGTAGATCGGGAGGAGTTGCTTGCTGACGCCGTGAGTGATGGGGTAGAGCCGGCTGCCCGATCCACCCGCGAGGACGATCCCCTTCATGTGTACTTGGTAGCCCGGATCGGGCGGGGGTTCCCGCTAGCCCCTGAACCGATTGACGGGGGTGTCACGGAAGCTTCCCGTCAACCTGACGCTGCCCGTGCGGAGCATGTGGATCGCGGTGGCCACGATCTCGTTCTCGTCATCCGTAATCTCGCTGAGGACCCGCACGAGGTCGAGGAGGGTGGTGCTCACGCGGGCGTTCGCGCCCGGTAGGCTGTGTCGCCTCGGGTGGTCCGTGGTGGACGGGCTGACGGGTGTCGCGAACGCCATGTCGGTCTCCGAGCTGGACTCTCTGCTCCTGTAGGCATATTTCGTGCCAGATTCGCCGGCAGTTCGGAGACGCGCAGAATCGACCGTATTTCAGGGTGTTGGCTTCTTGCCTCCCGAAACGTGGCCGTCCGATCCCCAGCCGGGTGACGAATTTCGCACACCGAAGCGACGAAACATGGACTCCGGTCAGCGCGCGCTCGTCTCGCCCCGGTAGCCCAGGGCTTCGGCGATGTGAGTTGGCTCGACGCCCTCTTGCGCTTCGAGGTCGGCGAGGGTTCGGGCGACCCGAAGGACGCGCCGAGCAGCCCGGGCCGACAGGCCGAGCAGGTCCACAGCGCGACCGAGCAGTGCGCGCGCCTCGGGGGCGGCCGCGACGACCGGGTCCAGGACGCGGTCCGGGATTTCAGCGTTCGATGCGAAGCCGCGCTGTTGCTGAATCGCGCGCGCCGCTTCGACCCTGCGCTGGATCTCGCCACTGGTGGGCCCCGAAGCCGGCTGCTCGAGTTGATGCCACGCCACGGCCGGGACCTCGACGTGCAGATCGATCCGATCCAGGAGCGGGCCTGAGACCCGCCGGCGGTAGCGCGCGATGGCGGCCTCATCGCAGCGGCAGTCCCGCATCCCGCTCCGAAACCAGCCGCACGGACACGGATTGCAGGCGGCGATCAGGATGAAGTGCGCCGGGAACGCACAGCTGTAGCTCGCCCGGGCGATGCGGATGCTGCGCTCTTCGAGCACCTGGCGGAGAGACTCGAGCGCCCGCCGTTCGAACTCCGGCAGTTCGTCGAGGAACAAGACGCCCCGGTGAGCGAGGGACACCTCGCCGGGGCGCGGCGGATTACCGCCCCCCATCAGGCCCGCGGTACTGGCCGTGTGATGGGGCGCGCGAAAGGGTCTCCGGGTGACGATGGGATGACGCTCGTCGAGATGTCCGGCTGCCCCGTGGATGCGTGTCGCCTCGAGGGCCGATTCGAAGTCGAGCGCGGGCAGGAGGCCTGGAAGCCTGCGGGCCAACATGGTCTTTCCGGAACCTGGGGGGCCCGAGAGGAGAACGCCGTGCCCTCCGGCTGCTGCCACCTCCAGCGCGCGCTTGGCGCCTTCTTGTCCGCGCACCTCGGAGAGGCAGGGCCCTGGCAAATTTCTGAAGTAGAGCGTCCGCGGAGACTCGACCGCCGCTAGCTTCTCGGTTCCCGTGATGTGGCCGAGGACTTCTCGCAGGCTGGTTGCTTCGTGTACCCGGATGCCGGGTGCGAGCGCTGCTTCTCTAGCGTTCGCCGCGGGGACGATGACCGCGCGGCAGCCTGCATCACGGCAGGCGATCACCAGCGCCAGAGCACCGCGAACGCCGCGCAGCCTCCCGTCGAGGGCGAGCTCGCCGACGAGTGCGAGACCCGCGATGTCGTCGCCCGAGATCGCCGCCGACGCGGCCAGGATCCCGATCGCGATGGGCAGGTCGAGAGCGGCTCCGCTCTTTCGGAGCTCGGCGGGGGCGAGGTTGACGGTGACGCGTCGTTCGGGAAATCGGTAGCCCGTGGAGCTGATTGCAGCGCGCACGCGTGCCGAGCTCTCGCGAACGGCAGCTTCGGGCAGCCCCACGATGTCTACCCGGGGCAACAGGGAGCTGATGCGAACTTCGATCTCGACGGCAACGCCGTCGACGCCCGTGAGCGCGGCGCTCGTGATACGAGACAAGGCGAGTCTTCCCCGGGACCGGGGATCTCGGACTTCGGCTGCTCTGGGGGGGTGGAGTGAGATGACAGGGCCCCGGGGTGGGGCCCTGTCGTCCACTTTCGAAAAGTCCCGCGAGGAGCGGGCCTCTCAACTCTGGAAGTGGCTTTGACATCGGCGATGTGTCAACCGCAGATGCATATCGCGGCGGGGCAGGCAGGCAGGGGGTCGCCGGGCTGGTCTCGCACCCCTCCGGGGCCTCGAGAAGGCCGGTGGCTGCTCGCCTTCGTCCTGCTGGGAGCCGTCCTGACGGCCTGTGTCTCCGTCCCGGAGGGGCCGGGATCCGCTCCCGACGCGCGGGACCGTGCCTTCTCCGCCCCAGCCGCCTGGCACCATCTTCAGGCCCTGACGCAGATCGGAACTCGCCAGACCGGCACCCGCGGCAGCGCCCGGGCGCGGAAATACCTGCGGCAGCGGCTCGAGGATCTCGGCGCGAACGTCGAGGAGCTGACGCTTCGCACCCTCTCGGAGGACGACGAAGCGAGCGAGGCCACCCACCTGCTGGCCACGTTGCCCGGCGAGTCGAGTGATCGTTTTCTTCTGGCAGCGTCCTACGACACGCGCGCGCTGCCGGGCATCGAATTCGTCGGCGCGAACGCGAGCGCGTCCGGTCCAGCCCTGGTCCTCGAACTGGCGCGGGTGCTCTCGCAACGCCCGCGCGCGTACACCGTGGTGGTCGCTCTGGTCGACGGCGACCTGCTGCCCGCGATACGGCCCGGTGGGCGGTTTCCGGGAAGTCGCTCCTTCGCTTCCTGGCTCGCGGACGGGGGGGACGGCGGCTTCGCGAAGATCCGGTTCGCGGTCTTCTTCCAGCAGGTGGCGGATCTCGACCTTTCGATCGCGCGGGACCTTCGCTCCCACCCGATCTACCGGGAGTTCTTTTGGGAGGCGGCCAGGGCGCTGGGGCGCGGGATCTACTTCCCGGGAGACGCCAACGTCGAGTCGGTCGACGCTGGCCACCTGGAGTTCATCGACCGGGGTCTTCTGCGCACCGTCGTGATTTCCGATCCCCGCTACGGGGGCTCCGACGTTCCTGGACGCTATGCGGGCAGCGACCAGGACACCGTCGAACACTGCTCCCGCGACAGCCTCGGGATCGTCGGAGACGTCACCCTGGAGGCGCTGGATCGAATTTCGGCTCAGCTGGCGCGGATCGATCGTTTCCATCGCTCTCCGCTCGGGGCACCGCCTGGCACCACAGGGCCGACGCCCGCTCGGGTGGCCGATCCGGCCGCCGCGCAGGTTGCAGACGACGAATCCGCCCTGCACTGACTCCGCGTAGATTGCTCCTATAATGCAGCGTTGCGTTCTGGGAGAGGTTCGTGGTTCGATTCACATTCGTCCTGTTGTCGTGGCTGATGCTGCTGACGCTGCCGGCTTCGGCAGTGCCGGACCTGCAGCCCGCCAACGTCGCCATCGAGATCAACTCGCCGCAGCCTGGCGAGACGGTCAAGAACCGGGTGCACATGGCGCCCGTGCGCGGCGCGGCGCGCTCGGGAAGCGGTAAGCCCATCGACTTCGATGTCCTGATCGCCATCGATGTCTCACACTCCACGCGTTATCCGAGCGGCATCGACGTCGACGAAGACGAGGAGATCGGTTTCGATCCCCACGAAGAGCTGATTGCGCCGGGGACCTATCCAGAGGACGTCGTCTGCTCGGATCCGGACGACACGATCCTCGCCGCCGAGATCAAGGCGGCTCGCTACCTCGTCGAGGTGCTGTCGGCGGGGCGTACCCGGGTGGGCGTCATCGCGTTCTCGGGTGAGGTCGATCCCAAGACCGGCAAGCAGGTGAGTATCGACCAGAAGGACGCCTGGGTCGCAATTCCCCTCACGAACGACTTCGATTCGGTGTATCGCACCCTCGAGGAGGTCCTGCGGAAGGGTCCCCATGGTGCGACGAACTACGCAGCGGCGATACAGCTCTCGGTGGTCGAACTGGTCGGGCTGTCGGGTGCACGCAGCACGAAGCGCACCGGCGCGAAGAAGGTCGTCCTGTTCCTGACCGACGGTGTTCCCACCTTCCCCTTCGGCAAGGGCATCGTTGCGGACGCGGAGGATACCGAGGTCGCCATCAACGCGTCGCGACTCGCTCGCAAGGCGGGGATCACGATCAACACCTACGCGCTCGGACGTCACGCTCTGGCTCAGCCGGTCGCCGTGATCGAGATGGCCCGACTGACCGTTGGCACGTATACGCCGGTTCGAAATCCCGGCGACATCGTCTCCTTCCTCCAGGGCGTCTCCTTCGCGAACATCGACGACGTCGTGATTACGAACCTGACGACGAGCGAGATCTCCTACGACGTGCAGCTCGCACCGGACGGTACGTTCTCGGCGTTCGTCCCGGTGAAGGAAGGCCCGAATCGCGTGCAGGTCACCGCCCTGGCTTCGGACGGGGGTGAATACAGCGTGGAACTCGACCTCGACTTCGAAAAGTCCGGCCTCTCCGAGCGCGAGCTGGCCTTGGAACTCGAGCGGATCAAGAAGCGCAACAGGGAGCTTCTACGCCTGATCGAGCGAAAGCGGATCCAATCATTCCGCAATCGGCAGCAGAAGAAGGTCGTGATCGAGGCAGACGACTAGCCACGGCTGACGGGCCGGGCTCCTAGAGTTCGACGAGGGCGGGATCCGAGATCTCCCTGCGGACCAGCTTCCCCTCTTCGTAGATGGAAACGACGTCCACCTCCCCGTCGCCATTCACGTCCTCGTCCCTGCGCGAGAGGACGGCCTGGCCGGTCGCCGTGTCGAATGTCTCTACCATCGTGACGGCCCCGTCGCCGCGCTTGTCGTGCTCGATCCGGGCCACCACTTCTCTGCCGCCGGCGTTCCCGTAGGTCGTCCAGGTGTCCATTCGTCCGTCGGTGTCCAGGTCTTCCTCACTGTTCATCCGCAGCCGATCTTGGTAGCGGATGACCCGGTCGAGCCGGCCGTCGTTGTTCGAATCGTGGCGCTCTTCGACGAGCGAGCCGCTCTCGTAGGTGTAGAAGGCGTCGCGTACGCCGTCGTCATCGCGGTCGACCTCGCGTGAAGCCATCCGGGCCTTCTCGTACCGTTCCCAGACGTCCGGGTTGCCGTCGCCGTTGCTGTCGAGCACTCGCGAGACGATTTCTCCCCACTCGTACTCGCTCCAGGCATCGGTGACGCCGTCGTAGTCGCGGTCCTCCTCGCGGCGAATCTGCAGCTTCGACTCCCGGTCGATCCAGCGCTCGAGCTCGGGCTTGCCATTCCCGTCTGCGTCGAGGCTGAGGCGGATGAGCTGCAGCCGGCTGCCGTTGCCCCAGGTGCCGGGAGGGATCGTGACATTCTCGCTGTCGAAGATTGCAAGCGGAAGCTTGCGCTCGGACGGCGGACCCGGAGCGACTCGCGGGTTGGCATCGACCAGCACCGCGGCGGCCCCTGGCTTGATGCGTGACTTGTCCATCAGTTCCGACTGGAAGCTGAGCTGCTCGCCGATCAGCGACTTGATCCGGCTCTCTGCCCTGCGGCGCTCTTGCTCGGCCTCCTGGTCCATCTCGTAGGCGGCCTCGAGTTCCGCGTGGCCAGGCCGAGGCGGCTCGACCGCATCCTCTTCGGCGGCCCGCAGCGCGTCGAGCCCTTGCAGGTCGACGAGAGAGCGATCGTCTTGGCCCATCGCAGGGAGGGCGACCCCAAGAGTTGTCAGGAGCAGGATCGTTCTGCAGGCGAGGGACATTTCAGGAACTCCGCGGCGCGCAAGCAGCGGATTCTAGGCGGCTCGTCTGAGCAACGCATTCCGCCGTGTTCGGCCCCGAGCGTCGATCTGGTGCGAATGACCTCGAGTCGTAATCCGGGCAGCCGAGAGGCAACTCGCGTGCTCGAGTTCGCGCTAGACTGGTTGCCTAGATCCAGCGCACCCCTGCAGCGGGGTGAAATCGAAATCGAGCCCCGATCCCCCCCATGACACCAGAATCTGCCTCGGCTGCGCGGCGCCGGGGTCCTCCGAATCGAAGAAGGAGGCAGCGTGGGCCTCACCCTGATCCGAAACAGCAAGGGCCGGCCGCCGAAGCGGAACCCCCGGCTCGCCCTGGTCCTGGCGGGTGGCGCCGTCTCCGGCGGGGCCTTCAAAGTCGGCGGCCTCAAGGCGCTGAATGACTTCTTCGTCGGCCGCGGGGTCGATGACTTCGACATCTACGTCGGTCTGTCTGCGGGGGCCGTGCTGGCGGTGCCCCTGGCTGCCGGGGTCGAACCCGACGAGATGGTTCGGGTGCTCGAAGGAAGCAGCGAGCGCTTCGACCAGCTTCGCCCGATCGACTTCTACTACCCGAACATCGCGGAATTCGTCGGACGCCCCGCAAGATTCGTCTACGACCTGGCGAGCTACCTGCCGGGGCTGACGTACGACTTCCTGCGCGGCCTGCCCACCTTGCCCGAGTCCCTGGGCGACGAGGCCCAGCGCTTTGCCAAGCAGCCGACGTACAGGAACTTCGAAACTCTCGTCATGCGCGTGATCGATCACACGGCTCCGACGCGCAGCCTCCCCGCGATCACGAATCAGATTCCATCCGGGATCTTCGACAACAAGCCGCTCGAACGCTGGATGCGCCGCGGGCTCGAGAAGATCGACATGCCGAACGACTTTCGGGCCTTCAACCGACGTCGGAAGCACAAGCTGTTTCTCAGTGCTTGCAACCTCGACACGGCGGAGCGTGTGATCTTCGGTGAGGACGAGAACGCGGACGTGACGATCTCTGAGGCGATGCAGGCTTCGACGGCATTGCCGGGCTTCTTCCGTCCGGCACGGATCAACGGCGTCGACTACGTGGACGGCGGCGTTCGGAACACCGCGAACATCGACGTCGCCATCGAGAAGGGCGCGGACCTGATCGTCTGTTACAACCCGTTCCGGCCCTTCTTCAATGATACGGACGCGGGGCAGGAGAACGGCTCGCCCTACTTTGCGGATGACCGCTACCTCTCGGACCGTGGCCTGAAGGTGGTGCTCAACCAGGTCATGCGGACGCTCCTGCACTCCCGGCTCAAGCTCGCGATGCAGCGCTACCAGGCGGACGACCGATTCCAGGGCGACATCGTGCTGCTGGAGCCCCGGGAGCAGGAGGCCGAATTTTTCGCCCTCAACCCGCTCGCCTTCTGGAAGCGTGCCGATGCCGTGGAGCACGGGTTCACGTCCGTACGCCAGACCATCGAGCAGAACTTCACCGAACTCCGGGACGTGTTCGCCCACTACGGGATCGAGATGAGCCGGGAGGCCGCCCAGGACAAGGCCGAGCAGGCGCACGAGGAGCGGGGCTGGGCGCGCGATCTCGACTCCGGCGAGCGGCCCTCTCTGCGGGTCGTCGAG
>SPKZ01010737.1_pt1 | contig 11434 bp, 9 predicted proteins | sample 2456571 | NCBI WGS metagenome assembly SPKZ01 (sample SAMN11192286, study PRJNA482655) | marine metagenome | biome: ENVO:00000447; feature: ENVO:00000244|ENVO:00000211|ENVO:00000569|ENVO:00002023; material: ENVO:00002151; isolation source: ocean water from marine abyssalpelagic zone ...
ATTTTCATACTAGCTCCCGACTAATGCACTCTGCTAATGCATAAGTCTTGAATAAATGTGATGGATTATACTCACTAGGAAAAAGTAAACTAAAGCCATAATAGCACATAGTTTTTGCAGCAAGGACAAGCATAATTCTGACAAAAATACTGCGCTACTTCTCTAGAAAAACACCGCACTTTAGCAGAGGTTATCTAGGGATTTCGACATTGACTACAAAGGTAATGGTATCGCACCCTCTTCCCTATCTGCCTCTGTTGGGCAAAAATAAATATGCAATTTCATTTAAAAGCAGGCATCTGATTTTAATTTACTAAAACAAACAACTAGCGAGTTCGCCCCAACATTAAATAGGATAGAGCCCTCAGGGAATGAAACCCCAACACTCAACTTAATATTCACCAGAGTCAACGGTTTACAAAAGCTTACGCGCCGCTAAATTACGCATCAAGTGACTGGCAGAAAATACCCAAGGCGCACACAAGGTTGATAAATTCACAGTGTTGCTCAAACAACCAAATTTTTCACTACTGATATGTACCTGATCACCCAGCTTATGAGTAAAGCCTTCTCCCACTTTATCTCTGTCTTGCGTGGGGGAGAATAAGGTGCCTAAAAACAGCATAAATCCATCGGGGTACTGGTGATGATCGCCGCAGGTCTGCTTAACTAAGTCCAGTGGATCGCGACTAATTTGAGACATGCAACTGTGCCCTTTAAGCTCAAAGCCATCCACACCTTTAACAGTTAAAGCTAGCTCGGCATTTCGCACATCTTCAATGCTGAAGTGTTGATCAAACAGACGAATAAAGGGGCCTATCGAGCAAGAGGCATTGTTATCTTTTGCTTTACCTAACAGCAACGCTGAGCGCCCTTCAATATCCCTTAAATTAACATCATTGCCCAGCGTAGCCCCTTGCACTTTTCCTTGCGAATTAACCGCCAATACCACCTCAGGTTCTGGATTATTCCAATGCGAGCTGGGATGCAAACCAACTTCTGCGCCTGAACCTACGGCAGAAAGCGGCTGGGATTTTGTGAAAACCTCAGCATCTGGGCCTATCCCCACCTCCAAATATTGAGACCAAAGACCCTCGCCAATCAGCGCTTTTTTTACCCGCTGTGCCTGCTCACTGCCCGGGACTGTATCACTTAAGTTGCTACCTATTAATGCCGTAATACGGGAGCGTATTTTGGTCGCTTGGGCTGGATCTCCGCCCGCCCGCTCTTCAATCATTCGCTCGATCATAGAGTTTGCAAACGTCACCCCACAAGCCTTAATCGCTTGTAAATCACAGGGGGCTAATAATCTAACCCCTTGCACCTTTGCCTTACAAATCTGTTCAACATCACCGAGATCTTCTCCACCGGCAGCTTTTAGATAGGAGACAGGATCATCAAGCTCCAGTAAATCTCTGACGGTAGGTACCTCAGGCGAGGTAATATCAAACATCCGAGCACTGCGAATTACACAGAGGCTAGGTCCTTTTAAATCCTCTCTAAATACACGGGCGATTAGATTCGCACTTTCGCTGTCTAAAGGTAAGCTACTCATTTTTAAACCTTCTTTATTCATGAACATTGAACATTACTAGGAAAATATTATATCAACTAGCTCAGAGCGCGGCTCTGCCAGTGGCTGTAACACACTTATATGATGAGCAGCTTTTACTACGGTTAATTTCCCACCACTGCAGGATTTCATCATTTGGGCTTGGCGATGAAACTCTGCGCTCTCATTTTCGCCCACCACTAAATGCAATTTAAAAGGTAATTGCTCAGCAGCTTTTACCAGTGAATAATGCTCTATTTCGGCTGTAGTTAACTTAAGCTGCTGTTGCAAAAAAGAAAATTTTAGCGGTGCTAAGTCATAGAGGCCACTAATACTGACCACCGAATGTAGCTGCTCACTGATCTCTGCCTGTAACGCACCCGCAATTGCCAAATGACCGCCTGCGGAGTGGCCTATCAATAACAGTTTTGCCCCGCTCTGACAGTACTTTTCAACTAAAAAAGACAGCGCGCGAGCCACATCGTCAACCACTTCGGCCAAACGCACTTCCGGCATTAACCGGTATTCGACATTCGCCACCAGCGATCCTATATGCTGCAAGCCCGGTATGGTAAATCTATGCTCAGACGCCTCAAGTGCTCGCCAGTATCCGCCATGAATAAATACCGGAATAATAGCGGTACCACTCTCGCCAAATGTTTCAACAAACTGCCGCGGATGAGCTGCGTATGGATGATGGGTCGCACGCTGATTTCTACTTAACAGCGCACTTTGCTGCTTATTCCAATCCAGACTCTGCTCAAAATCTTGCAAGATGGCGGAAAATTTAAATTGGCTGTCCCAGTAGGATATTTTTTGCTCATTCACGATTTTCACTCTGCTCTAGTACCTCTTTTAAACGCTGCTGTGCTTCTTGCAGCCACTGGGTCACATTGAGCGCACAAGCTTTATTGATCAACACCCCCACTACCACCCACTCACCTTGAAGGTTTTTCTCTATGGGCAAATACAGACAGTTAAAGGCGGGAGTTACTTCAAAATCTGCACTGTTAAGCACTAAGCTGAGTTTTGATAACTCACCTTCTCGGCTGCTGCGACTGATCACATAACCACTGCTATTTCCCGGGTATAAGTAGTTTGCTCCCCTTCCCAAAGAAAAGGGCCCTACCCACAATTTTCCCAGTTGCAGAGCCCCTATAAACGCAGTGCACTGGCTGTTTTGTCGCAGCCGATTTAATACCGGTTCACTGGCATAACCCAGCCCCCCGACGCCCCATGCGTTTAATCCCACTTGTAGCACCTGTGCACCTCTCACCCATTCTCCCGCACCATCTCGGTTGAGAAAGCCCTGGGTTTCCATTGCTTTAATCATCCGATAACCACTACTAGGTGACAGCTGGCAAGCTTTTGAAAGCGAGCGCGCACTTTGATGCGGGTAGCGCACCACTTCCTCTAACACCCGGGTAATTTGTGCGATTGCCTTAGTATAAGGATCACTCGTCATCTGTTGCTCCTACCTCAAGTTAAATGGCATTAACTTCACTATGGATGTTAATTTAAAGGCCACAAAATATCGCCACCGGTTAATACGTCTCGCAAATATTTATCGTTATATATCTTTAAACTCGGTCCTTGAGAGAGCACAACATCGTCTGGCAAATCCCAGCGCACATGTCGTTCTGCCCATTCATCGGCCTTGATTGAGGCTGTTTCGCAGTGCCTTGAGGCGACAAAGTTCAACGCCACTTCCAAGCGTTTAGGCACTACCTTTCCCGCTAAGATAGACAGTGCAATCTCTATCGCTCTGCCGCCCATCGCCGCTGGGTAGTCCGCCGCAAAAAAAGGTATTTTATGGTGAATTGCCAACTTATACATTTTGTTTAAATCGCCACCCGTATGGGCAGGAACGCCCTGTCGATGTTCAACAAACGCCGCAATAGAACCGACACCTTGCAAACCACTATCACACCAGACACCGTCTGGAATTTGAGCTTTATCCTGCAGCAATTGCCGCACATGCTCTCGACCAGCGCTCTCATCCCATTGACTATTAATAACTGCCTCTAAATGAATATCGGGGTAGCGGGCAAAGACTTCCAGCGCCGCGCTCTGCCTTTTCATCGCCGGACTCGCTTGGGCAGGACCAGACATCATCCACACCCGACCACTGCCCTGTAAATGCTCTGCAAGCCACTGCGCACTGCTACGTCCAATGGTCGAATCAGATGCTGTCACAAAGCTGACAAATGCCTTGGGATCTACCGGTCTTCGGTCAACCGCAACTACCGCAATACCCATTTGAATGGCAGCGCGCAACTGCTTGGCCAGTACTTCATCATCTGACTGCGCTGGGCTGACCAACAAAATATCGATCCCCGATGTTATTAATTGTTCGATTTGCTGCACTTGGCGCACTGCGCTATCTTCGGCGTGTTTCACTTCCAAACTGGCAATTTCTGCACTGTGCAAGTTAGCGGCATACAAGGTATTACACACCAACGCCACTCGCCACGCATTGGACATAGAGGCATTTGAAAAACCAATTTTGTAGGGAGGCGCTTTTACAAATTGCTCGGTGGTGACAGATTCCAAAAGATCTCGACTCCACTCGCCAGTTTCCATGTGGGTGCGACCAGCATAGATATTTTCAGCTACAGCTTGAGTGCTGAACGAGCGCCCTTGAAAACGAATTCCCAAAGGGCTGAACATTAACGCTTTCGCCCCCGGCCCCAACTTGACCCACCCCTGATCAACTCGCTCTAACAAGGCCGCTTTTACCAAGTGACGGATCAGCGCAAACCCAGTGGTTCTACCTATCCCAGTACTGGCAAGTAATGCATGCACCGCCAGTGGTCTATTGGCATGGTCAAAGGCGGCCAATATCGCCATTATCCGCTCCACATTAGAGCATGGTAACAGCGCTTTAACACTTTGATCTTTACTCACTATTGATGACATCGTTTGCTTAATCTCTAGATTTAGACAAGTACACTGCGGCCGCGAGAATAATCAAGGTCCCTTTGATGACTAACTGAAACTCAACCGATAACCCCAGTATCACTACGATATTGAACAGCGACACTAAAATCAAGGTCGCCAACAATACCCCGGCCACACTCCCTTTACCGCCACGCAGTGAAGCGCCGCCAATAACCGCAGCGGCAATGCTATCTAACGCGTATCCCTGCCCGGTCCAGTTATCGACAATACCGACATAACCCACTAAAAATAACCCCGCCAGCGCGGCCAACACTCCAGATATCACAAACACGATCATTTGTATTTTGCGCACAGGGACGCCGCTCATGTAAGCACTTTGTGGGTTATCGCCAAACAGGCGTATCTGATAGCCAAATTTGCTGCGCATTAACAGCCAGTAAATAGCCACTGCCACGACAGCCAGTATTATCAGGGAGACGGGTATCCCCGCTATATCTCCAGTGGCCAACCAGCGGAAGGTCTCTGGCAGAGACCCTCCAGGTGCACCTTTGGTGTAGGCAAAGCGAATCCCCTGTAACACAATCATGGTCGCCAGCGTCGCCAAAAATGGGGTCACACCGCGATATGCCACTAAATAGCCATTCACGGCACCCACCACAAAACCTACGCCCAGCGCGAGTATCACAATACTGACAATGCTGTCATTGGCACCAATGGAAAGCACTGCGGCTGTCGCCATAATAGAAGCAACCGATAAGTCTAAGCCACGCACCACAATAACTAACATCTGACCTAGCACCACAAAACCTAAAGGTGCCGCTTGCACTAAGATATCACTGAGATTATCCAGTGATAAGAAACGTGGCGATAACAGTGCGGTCACCCCCCAAATCAGCACTAAGAACACAGTTAACAACAACAGCTCTCTAAGCTGGCGCCCCGCGACTGTTTGTGTTCGTAGCAGATCAAGAAAACTATTATTTAAAAGCGCTTTCATTTTTTTGATCTCCCCACTAACACCGATACGGCACAGATAATGATCAAGCCCTCGACAATCCACTGATAAAAGCTCGATACGTTCATCAAATTGAGTGCATTGGCCAGCAATGACAACAAAATAACCGCCAGCGCGGTACCTAGTACCCCGCCAAAACCTCCCGCCAGTAAAGTGCCACCGACAATCACCGGGGTGATAGAGCGCAAGTCAAAACCCACCCCTGCTCTGGGATCCCCGACGCCAAAGCGACCCACCATGTAAATAGCCGCGAGGGCTGCAAGCAGACCGGACACTGCGTAGACTAGCACTTTGGTCTGTTTAACCGGCACTCCCGAAATTTGTGCCGCCACTTCATTGTTGCCAATCGCATAGAGACGTATCCCAAAATTACTGCGCCAAAGCATAAAGGCCGTCAGTGCATATAGGCAGATCACAAAAATAAAGCCACAGGGGACACCTGCTATGCGTGCGTAAACCACATCTTCAAAAAACAGCGCCACAGATCCACTGGGCTGATTAGAATGAAGCAGCGCAAGGCCGGTAAGAACAGTCGAGGTGCCTAGTGTGACAATAAATGGATGTACTCCAACATAGGCGGTGATAACACCGTTAATCCCCCCTAAGAACGCACCAAGCGCCAAAGTCGCCGCTATCGCCAGCGCCAGCGTCTGTGTATCTTGCGCATTGAAACCCGCAAAAAATACACAGAGTAATCCAAGCATCCCCGCGAACGACAGATCTATGCCACCACTTAGTATCACTAGTGTCTGTGCCAGCGCTATTATCGCCAGTACCACTAACTGATCTTGTACATTGAAAATATTGGCGAGCGTGGCAAAGCGTTCTGAACCAATACTGCCCAGCGCAAATACCATTAAAATCAAGCCGATGATCACCCAGTGCAGCGACTCAAACCGCGTCGCCCTCGCCCACGTTTTTAGTGTCGCTTTAAAGCTGCGACCTTGATCTATACTGATCATGATATACCTCTATCGGTTGTCATATCGGAGCCTGCGTACTGCTTATGGATTTTACATTCACGCATTGAACCTCGATATCTAATGGCTGCTGTTCGCTATCATCTGCAGCGGCAACCGACATAATGTTATCTTCACTGATTTCATCTGCTTGTAACTGCGCGGCAATGGCACCATCGCGCATTACACAAACACGATCGCAGAGCCCAACTATTTCTATCAGCTCCGAAGAGATTACTAAAATAGCCAAGCCACTATTGGCCAGAGCACGTAAATGACGGTAAATTTCCGCCTTAGCGCCAACGTCCACACCACGGGTAGGCTCATCCAAAATCAACACCTTAGGCTGGTTTTCCAGTAACCGACCCAATAATATTTTTTGCTGATTGCCACCGGAGAGATGACTGATAGGTAAACCTAAGTCGTCGACCACTACATTAAATTGTGCTACCACTGTTGCACTGCGCTGCGCCGCTAAGTCAGTCGCTATGTTAAAGTCACTCGCCCCTTTACTAATGGTGCTACTTATATAGTTGTGTGCCACACTAGATTGAGCAAACAGCCCGTCGGTTTTTCGCCCTTCGGTCAACATGGCTATCCCGGCTGAAAGACACTTGCTAGGCGTGCGTTTGCCAAGTTCCCTGCCCTCTAATAACACTCTGCCAGTAGCCGCTCTAGCGCCGTATATAGATTGGGCCAGTTCAGTGCGCCCAGAGCCTACCAAACCGGCAATGCCCAGTATTTCGCCGCGGTACAAACTCAAATCTACCGCTTGATCAAAGCTATTATTGCGTAGTTGTTGCAGCTCTAAAACCACTTCGCTAAGACGCTCAATGGACGCTTTTGGCGGAAACATATCGCCCAGTTCACGCCCCACCATTGCCGCAATAATCTTTTGCTGGTCATAATCAGCAATCGGACCCGCAGAAGTCACCACACCGTCTTTGATGACCGCTATATCGGTACATATTTCGAATATTTCGTCCAAGCGGTGAGATACATAGACGATTGCCAAGCCTTTTAATCGCAAAGCATTAATGATTTTAAATAAGTGCTGGGTCTCCAGTTGCGAGAGCACCGCCGATGGCTCATCCAATATCAATACTTTGGCACTTGTGCGCAATGCCTTAGCAATTTCAACCATCTGAGATTGCGCAACACTCAACTGCGCCACTATTTGATCCGGGTCCAGTTGAATCTCTAACGAGTCCAGCAAATTGACAGTCTGAACACGTAGCTTTTTTCTATCGATGAGTCCCCATCGAGTGCGAGGCAGTGCCTCGATAAAGATGTTTTCGGCGACACTCAGAGCGCTCATGGTAGAAAATTCTTGATGCACTACCGCCACACCGGCATCAATCCCCTCGCTTGGGGTGCGCCAATTAACTTTCTCTGAGCAGAACTCAATATGTCCCGAACTAGGCTGATAGAGCCCTGTCATCAATTTTATTAAGGTGGATTTACCGGCGCCGTTTTCCCCGCACAGCGCCACCGCAGCACCGGGATGCACTTCAAACTCAATATCGCTGAGCACCTGGTTAGTACCAAATGACTTTGAGAGTTTGCGAGCGGCAAGAATGGCTTTAGACATAGCGTTCTCCAAACTTTTCAGGCAACTATCAGCGTATATTTCACACTGATACTACTAATACGGCTCGCCTAGGCAAGCCGTTGATACACTATGCTTAGCGTGGATAGTCTGCTGAAAAAGTCGCTGGATCGTAATCTTTGCCGACACCACTAGACATAATCACTGAGGCCGGTTTATCCATTAGCGCGTAATCTACAACATAGATATCTGCTTGCACAGAAGCGGTCTCGAATCCTTTGGAGACAACTACTTGTTGATTCACTTCGATGCGCTTAGGTACGCCTTTACCGCGCAAAATATCAAACAGTATATCGAAGGCTTTAGCCCCCATCGCCGGAGGGTAATCTACTCCAATCATTGGTACACTATGTTTTACCGACAACTGATACATCGCATTAAAATCACCCCCCGTATGCGGTGGAATTTCACCTTTGCCAAAACCCGCTGCTTCAAATGCCTCTATAGATCCAGAACCTTGTAAACCCGAATCAGCCCACACACCACTGATGTCTTTACCGTACTTTTGAATCAGTGCCGACATGATGGATTTTCCTTTTGCAGGAGACCAAGAGGTATACTGCGTCTCCACTACTTCAAGGTCCGGAAATTGGTCGAACACTTCCATGGCCGCTTTAATGCGATTTTCAGCGGGGGAGGCTCCCGCCAAACCACCGAGCATTATGACTTTTCCCTCTCCTTTAAGCGTCTCGGCTAACCACTGCGCCGAAATACGTCCAAGCGCCTGATCGGAGGCAGTCACAAATGAAATATAGTTGTCTTTAGATTTAACTTCTCGGTCAACTAGCACCACCGGAATGCCCTGTCGTTTTGCACGACGCACCACAGGATCTAGCGCTTCAGCAGTAGAGGGGCTAATTAACAATATATCTACTTGCTGGGTAATCAAATCTTGAATATCCGCCGCCTGCTTAGAGGGGTTATCGTTGGCATCGGTAATAATTAAACGTTTAAGATCAACCTTGTGTCTCTCTGCTGCCGCCTCAATACCGTGCAACATAGCCACTCGCCAAGGGTTGGAAATAGAGGCATTAGAAAAACCTATGGTATAGGGCCCCTCTTTTTTATAAGCCGTGGTATCTGTTATTTCAGTATTACCAGGGTTCCATAAAAACGTCCGAGGGACCCCTTGGTAGTCAGCCGTTGCTGTTCCAACAATACCCAGAGCCCCCACTGTGATTGACATTACAGTTATCAAGGCTCTGTTGATAGATGATTTTTTTCTTGCAGTTTTTTTCATGATTGTTCCTTTATTTTTTTAATAATCATTGTGAATTGTCGGTTTTAAACTGCGCTTGCAGCTATCCAAACACTTCTCACTCACCGACCTGTCATGAGATATATTGTTGTTTGAAGTCGGTTTTAGTGAGCCAGCATCACTCTTGGATCTTTGTAGAGCACGCCATCTTTCATAATCATGCGAAGATTCTCGCGCTGCTGTAGCAGCGAGACATCTTGTGTAGGATCGCCTTTCACCAACAGCAAATCCGCCAAAAATCCTGGTTTAACTTGGCCTAAACGGGTACTTTCTCCCATCAATGCAGCGCCATTTAACGTGGCACACTGCAGCGCCTCAACGGGGGAGTATCCAAAGTAGCGGACAAAGTGCTCAATATCGCGGGCGTTTTGCCCCATGGGAGTGACAGCAAAGCCATAATCACCGCCGACCACTAAACGCATCTTGCGCTCGCGCATCTTGTGGTAGGTGGCACAGCAAGTTTCAAATTTTCGGTACAGATCAAGTTGATTGCAAAGTTCGACACTAATCCCGGCCACTTCCCCTTCGTGCACACAATTGTGCACTAAGCCAAAAGCAGGGCCGACAAAGCAACTATCGCGAACCGACTCAAGCATATCTAGGGCTTCTTCGTCGGCAAAATCACAGTGGTAGATACACTCAATGCCACTGCGTACCGCCATTTTTACGCTTTTAGAAGATCGCGCATGTGCGGCAATAGTCTTGCCGAAAGTTTTGGCAACACTGACCAGAGCACTGAGTTCATCCTCTTCCATCGGGGTAACTTCAGCGCGGGCGTGAGAGACAAACTCATCACCCGAGATATTGATTTTAATATTATCCACCCCGTCGCGGACACACTCGCGGGCAATACGGCGCATCTCTATGGGGCCATCCCCAATCAAACCAAAGCTCTCTTGATGCATAAAGCGACGTCGCTCGTCACCCAGACCTGCAGTAGTGGTGATTTCAGGGCTGGCAGCTCGCATCCGGGGCCCGATAATTAAGCCGCTCTCTATCGCATTTCTGGCCGTGACCCCCAGCAGCGGTTTAGCGGATGCCGCTTCAAAGACGGAAGTGAAACCGTGAGATAACAGCAACTCTAAATTTTTGGCTGTCAATAACATATGCTCTTCACTGGAGATACGCCCCAACTCAGCGGGCTCATTGATACCCACAAAACTTGGGTGCGCGTGACCTTCGACTAAACCCGGCATTAGCGTTAATCCATCCGCTTCAATGACTTCGCCCACAAAATCTAAATCAGGCTGGCTCCCATCGCGAACACTGAGAATTTTATTACCCTCAATAATCACTGTGGCAGCATAAGTATCAGCTCTTATTCCATCCCAAACTTTAGCCCCCTGAATACATATTTTCGACATGACAAGCTCCCGCTGTTTTTTAACAATGAGTAGAGGCTAACACGCAGAAAATAACTAAATAACGGGCAAACTCACGAACCTGGCCCTTATACTGAACAAGTCCAAATTGTGGATCACATAAGTAGGGTTTTTACTGATTTATAATTTTTCATAGCACTACAGCAGGTAATATTTGACTCATATATCGGACTTATAAAAGACCAGAAAGGAAGAATGAGGATGCCTTTTGTTATGAGGTGATAACCCTGGAACTATCAATAAGCGCTTACTAGAATCATCAATAAACCAATAATTTCACAACTAAGGAGTGATTAACCCACAGCGGTCAGATCGCTGAAAACAAGCCATTATGTAAATCACCAGTTCATCTTTATCAATGTACAAACTAAGCAATTGATAGCTGGCAGTTCTAAATACCCCCTAGGATATTGGAGTATTGTTTGTGATTCCTAACAGCTACGACGCTGTTAGGTTGAAAAGGAAAAGATGCTACTCTCGACAACTAAGAATTACTTGAAATCTGTGCATAGTCTAAGAAACTTCCAAAGCTCGTCAAAAAGAGGCTCTTCAGAAAATGTTCTTCCATTGTCCAATATCCATGTGAGTTGTAAACCTCTGGGACCTAGACAAGTTTATGCAGCAATAAAAAGAGACTGTCCTCTATCAGCATAGTAATGCTACTTTTTAATGACCTCTTGATAGAGTTTATTTAGCGCCATTTCAAAGGTTAAGTTATCGTCTTGAGTGCAATATTTTTCGACTGTGCGCATTACAAA
>SPKZ01014779.1_pt1 | contig 11434 bp, 11 predicted proteins | sample 2456571 | NCBI WGS metagenome assembly SPKZ01 (sample SAMN11192286, study PRJNA482655) | marine metagenome | biome: ENVO:00000447; feature: ENVO:00000244|ENVO:00000211|ENVO:00000569|ENVO:00002023; material: ENVO:00002151; isolation source: ocean water from marine abyssalpelagic zone ...
AATATTATAAAGAAGCAGGTTTACTGTAAGCCCAGCTTTCATTAAACTTACACGTAAGGGAAAGAAATTTCCCTTACAAAATTAATTTTTAAAATTCATTTCGTTTATTTGTCACATCTTTGAGATTTAAAAATTCATTTTCATAAGGAGTATTTATGAATGAAGAAAAAAAACCTGAACTTTCTGGTGCAGAAATAGCAGCAGAATCAGAATCAGGAGGAAGAACACCCTCTAACCCTAATTTAGCTAATTTTATTGTTTATTTAGCGCTAGCATGGTCTGTATTCCAACTATATGTTTCATCCCCTTTGGTATTAGAGTTTACACCATGGATGAATGCCGATGTTGTTAAAAGAATTCACTTAATGTTTGCAGGTTTTCTTGCTTATATGAGTTATTTGCCATTAAAAAATTCTCCAAAACACTATGTTCCTATTACTGACTGGATTATGGGAATATTATTATTATTATGTGTTTCTTATTTAATTTACAATCAAGTATGGAATTCAGAAGTATTTGAAATGAGATTAGGAGTTCCAAATCAACTTGATTTAATTACATCTCTTATTGGTTTAGGGTTATTACTTGAAGCTGCAAGAAGATCACTTGGCCCTCCTCTTATGATAGTTGCGCTTTGTGCTTTAGTTTATGCATATTTTGGTTTAGGCGATTATGGTGGAGCTTCAATTAATAAAATTGTTTCTCATATGTGGATTACAACAGAAGGTACCTTTGGTATTGCTATTGGTGTATCTGCCACTATGGTTTTCTTATTTGTACTTTTTGGTGCACTTTTAGAGCAAGCAGGAGCAGGTAATTATTTTATTAGAGTTGCTTTCTCATTAATGGGTCACTTTAAAGGTGGACCTGCTAAAGCTGCTGTTGTATCTTCTGCGATGACGGGAATGATTTCTGGTTCTTCAATTGCAAATGTTGTTACAACAGGAACGTTTACTATTCCGTTGATGAAAAAAGTTGGGTTTTCGGCTGAAAAAGCAGGTGCTATTGAAGTTGCTGCTTCGACCAACGGGCAATTAACTCCTCCAATTATGGGAGCTGCCGCTTTTTTAATGGTTGAATATGTAGGAATTCCTTTTGTAGAGATTATTAAACATGCCTTTTTACCTGCAATTATTTCTTATATCGCACTTATTTATATTGTGCATTTGGAAGCAATGAAGATGGATATGAAAGGTTTACCTAGAGTACATTTCATGACTAAAAAAGCAAAAATGATTGGTGTTTTATCTGTTATTATTATAATTAGTTTTTTAATGTATGTGCTCCCTCCTGTTATAGCATTTATTAAAATGACTATGGGTGATGATACTTTTATTTCTATTTTAGTTTTAATTCTAATTTCTTATGTAACGTTGGTGTATTTATCATCTAAGGTACCTGATTTAACAGATGATGATATTGTTGAATTACCGGAAGTTGGACTTACTGTTAAATCAGGTTTCCATTATTTATTACCTATTGTTGTTTTGGTTTGGTTATTAACAGTTGAAAGACTAAGCCCCGATTTATCAGCATTTTGGGCATCTATTTTTATGATATTTATAGTTCTTACTCAAAAACCATTAATGGACTTTTTTAGAAAAGAAGAGACTATTTTTGGAAGAATGGGTGAGAGTATTTACGATCTTAAAGAAGGTCTTGTAAATGGTGCTAAAAATATGATTGGGATTGGAGTTGCTACTGCAGTTGCTGGAATTATTGTTGGAACAGTTACCTTAACAGGTGTTGGACAAGTGGTAATTGGATTAGTAGAGACTATTTCTGGCGGAAATATTTTCTTAATTTTATTATTAACTGCAATCATTTCACTTATTCTTGGAATGGGATTACCTACAACTGCTAACTATATTGTAGTTTCTAGTTTAATGGCTCCTGTAATTGTAAGTTTAGGAGCAGCTAATGATATTGCTATTCCTTTAATTGCAGCGCATATGTTTGTATTTTATTTTGGTATTCTAGCCGATGATACACCACCTGTCGGGCTTGCCGCCTTTGCAGCCGCAGCCATATCAGGTGGAGATCCAATTAAAACAGGTATTCAAGGTTTTACTTATGATATAAGGACTGCTTTATTACCATTTATGTTTATATTTAATACACAGTTATTAATGATAGGGATTGAAAATACTTTTGATTTTATTGTAGTAGTAATTACAGCCATTGTGGGAATGATGCTCTTTGCAGCAGCAACTCAAGGCTTCTGGTTGGTTAGAAATAAATGGTGGGAAACACTATTATTATTAGCAATAACATTCTTAATGTTTAGACCAGGATATATTTGGGACAAGGTACAAGCACCTTTTGAAAACAGACCAGGGTCTGAAATCTTCCAAATTGCGGGAACTATGCCTGCTGGTTCTACTTTAGAATTCACGGTAAAAGGAGAAACAATTGATGGAGATGAAAGAGTTTTTACTTTTGGACTTCCTTTATCAGAAGGTAAAAATGGAAAAGAAAGATTAGATGGTACTGGTTTTATGTTGGATAATATGTTTGGACCAATGGAAGTAGCAATGGTTAATCCAGGGCATAATAAACAAGTACAAGCGATGAAAACTGCTGGTGTTGATAGCGGATGGATTGTTCAATCCGTAAGAGTTAAAACAGACAGATTACCAAAACAAATTGTTTTAATTCCTGTTTTTGCATTTTTATTCTTCATGGCATGGATGCAACTAAAACGTAAAAAAAGACAAGAAGAACAAAAATCTTAAAAAGAAGGATTTAATATGATTGAGTGGATTATACTTGTTGGTATTGCAGTTGCAATGTATGTAATTATTTATAAGTACGAACAAAAGATGAACAAAATGCAAGAATTAATTGATGAGAATCGAAAGAATATTGATTCAAATAGAGACAGTATTCAAAACAATCAAGATAAAATCGTGAAAAATCATTCACGATTGGATGATCATTATAACCATATTGAGAAATTATGGGTTTCTTCTCCTAAAAAGAAAAAAAAGAAAAAAGAAGAGAGTTCAGAGGATAAAAGCCTTTAATCTTTCTCTCTTATAAATCTAAGCCTAGTTATTTTATAACTAGGCTTTTTTTTTCTATTTTTTTTACCTACTATACTTACCTTTATTAGGAAACTAAAGTCCTCAACAAATCCTATTTAATTATTATTTTTAATTTAAAGTATTTTTAAGCAAAAAGAGCCTAAAATTGTCGACAATAATATATATATTGTCGACAAAAGGAAATACTATGTCCCTTAAAATAAAGGACAATTTAAAAAACATGATAGTGGATTATATTTTTGAAGCCATACTTAATAATGAATTCAAAAGTAAAGATCAAATAAAAGAAACCCACCTAGCAAATAAGTTAAAAGTAAGTAGAGCCCCAATAAGAGAAGCTTTTTCACATTTGGTAAGTTTAGGAATTCTTGAGCAAATAGAAAAAAGAGGTGTATTTGTAAAAGAAATTAATAAACAAGATATTATTGATACCTATGAAGCAAAAGGAATAATAGAAGGTTTTTTAGCAACCTTTTTTATTACACATGCAACTAAAAAAGATTATGATTTATTAAATGCTTATGTAATAAAGATGAGTAAAAATACCAACAGTGAAAAAGATATTGCTGGTATTGGAACTCTTTTTCATAAACATTATTTAAAGTACGCTAAAAATCTTCTTTTATTAAATGAATTGGAAAAACTAAATAAAAAGTCTCATTTACTTTTTTCAAAAAATCTTTCAAAATTATATTCAAGAGAAGAAATAAAACAAAGACATCAATTAATTGCAGATGCTTTGATAAGCAAAAATACACAAAACATTGAAAATACAATAAAAGAACACTATTTCCATACAGGAAATAAGATTATTTTATTACGTTAAGGATAAAACATGAGTTCAAAATATATTTTACAAAGAAGTTTAAAAGCAGATCTTCCTGTTGCTGTAAAAGGTGATGGTATTTATCTCATTGATGAAAATGGGAAAAGATACTTAGATGGTTCCTCAGGTGCCGCTGTATCATGTTTAGGACATAGCAATCAAAATATTAAAGATGCCATAATAAAACAGTTAGATGCTTTACCTTATGCACATACTTCTTTTATGACGTCTAAACCAGCAGAAGAATTAGCACAAATGCTTATCTCTAGAGCTCCTGATAATTTTGATAAGGTTTATTTTTTAACGGGAGGTTCTGAAGCAGTTGAAACGGCTTTAAAACTAGTAAGACAGTATCATCTTGAAAATAAGGAACCACAGCGTAAAAATATTATTGCGCGCTTACAAAGTTATCATGGAAATACGCTGGCCACTTTAGCAACAGGTGGAAATATAAAAAGAAAAGAAGCTTTTCTACCATATCTGCCTACATGTATGCACCATATTGACCCCGTTTATGCTTACAGACTTAAAAAAGACAATGAAAGTTTGAGCGAATATGGTTTGAGAGCTGCTAATTTATTAGAAGAAAAAATCTTAGAATTAGGAGCCCATACTGTATCCGCATTTATTTTTGAACCTTTAGTTGGTTCAACCCTAGGTGCTGTTGAAGCACCTCTGTCTTATTATAAAAGAGTAAGAGAAATCTGCGATAAATATGGAGTATTACTTGTATTTGATGAAATCATGTGTGGAACAGGAAGAACGGGATATTTATTTGCAAGTGAATATACCCATGTCAAACCAGATTTAATTACTATTGCTAAAGGAATTGGTGCTGGTTATCAGCCCTTAGCTGCTTGTTTAATTTCTAAAAAAATTTGTAAAGCTATTGAAGAAGGTTCTGGAGATTTTTCTCATGGACATACTTATATTGCACATGCAACAGCTTGTGCTGCAGGAATTGCTGTTTTAAAAGAATTTGAGAATGAAAATTTATTAGAAAATGTTCAAAAAATGGGGCATTATTTAAAAAGCACCTTAGAAAAAAGATTTTTTAATCACAAGCATGTAGGAGATATCAGAGGAAGAGGTTTATTTATTGGTTTAGAGCTTGTAAAAAACAGAAAAACAAAAGAATGTTTTGATCCCAAACATAAACTTTTTGCACATATAAAATCAACAGCAAAAAACTTAGGATTACTTTGTTATCCAATGGGTGGAACTAACTTTGGAAAAGAAGGTGACCACATTTTATTAGCACCTCCTTTTATAATTAATAAAGAACAAGTTTTAGAACTCGTTGATATTTTAGAAAAAGCAATTAATCAAAGTTTAGAAGAAAAAGGTTTAGTATGAATGCAGGAATAATGGTAGCACCTAATGGGGCAAGGTTATTACAAGATGAACATGAAGCTTTACCCTTAAAAGAAGAGCATATTGCAAATACGGCTTATGAATGTGAACAAGCAGGAGCGCAAGCAATACATTTACATGTAAGAGCCGATAATTTCAAACATATTTTAGATGTAAAAAAATATCAAGATACAACTAAAGCTATAAAAAAACTTTGTTCAAAAGATTTTATCATACAAGCTACTACAGAAGCAGTTGGAATGTATAAAGCAAATGAAATGATATCCTTAATAAAAGAGTTAAAACCACAGGCAACATCTGTTGCAATTAGAGAGCTTATTTTAAATGATACAAAAGAAGAACTGCATGCTGCAAAAGATTTTTATTCTTTTGCAAGAGAAGAAAATATTGGGGTTCAGCATATTTTATATTCGATTGAAGATGTCAAACGTTTTGCGAATCTTTTGGAGCGAGAAATCATTCAAGGAAATAAACACAGTATTTTATTTGTCTTGGGACGTTATGCAAAAGATCAGCGCTGTGATGCTAAAGATTTAATTCCGTATTTACAAAGTTTAAAAGACTTGTCTTTAGAAAAAGATGTACATTGGATGTTATGTGCTTTTGGAGAAATGGAAATTCCTTCTTTATCAGCAGCTGCTGTTTTAGGAGGGCATAATAGAATTGGTTTCGAAAACTCAAGAAAACTTCCTAATGGAGATATAGCCTTAAGTAATCAAAAACAAGTAGAATATTTAAGAAATCAATTAAAAGCCTTAAATATTAAAAAAGTGTCAACACAAAATATGAGAGAACTATTAGGAATATTTAAATAAATTCCTAATTTATTCTACTTCAAACATATAACCTCGATTAGAAGAAGCAAGAATGTAGGTTTTTTCGAATTTTTTTCTTAATCTTTTAATCAGTGTTCTAATAGCATCCAAAGAAGCATAGTTTCCTTCCCAAACATAGTTTTGTATGTTCTCATAAGAAACAATTTCATTTTTATTTCTTAAAAATAAATTCATTAATAAATTCTCTTTTTGTGTCAATTGGCTTTTTTTATTTTCAATACTAATACAACTCTCTGAAAAAGAAAAATAACAATTTTTATCAAAAGCTACTGTTTTTTTAGTAATATTACACAGTTTATCTACTTTAATTTCTAGTTCATCGATAAAAAAAGGTTTTTTTAAATAATCATTACAACCAAAATCATAGGATTCTTTAATAATATCTAATTCTACGGTTGCTGAAATAATAATAACAGGAACATCATCATAATATTCTCTTATTTTTTTAAGAATTTTAATACCATTAACATTAGGAACATTAATATCTAAAATAAAACAAGAATATCCATTTGTGATATTAGAATAGGCTTCTTTTCCATCAATAAAAGAGTCTACTTGATAACCTTTTAATTCAAATTTTAGAATAATGGTTTCATTTAATGTTTTGTTATCTTCTAATAATAGTATTTTCATGTTATTTCTCTTTACTTTTAGGAATTTTTATGGTGAAAATTGCATTGTTTTTGTCATTATGCGCAGTAATTTTCCCATGCATTTTATCTTCTATAATTATTTTTGCCATATACAAACCAAAACCTGTACCATTTACATTGGTAGTAAAAAAAGGCTCAAAAAGCTGTTCTTTTATCTCTTCATTAATGGCCCCAGCATTGTCTTTTATTTCTATTAAATTATAATCATTACAAAAAGAAAGACGAATATTTATTTTTCCTTTAAAATCTGAGCTTTCATTGACTTTAACTATTTTGTTTTTAGCATTGTTAATAATATTCAATAACACTTGTTTCATTTCATTTTCATAACCATAAATAAACATTTCATCTTTCACTTCTTCAAAATCAAAAATGACTTGAATATTAAAATAAAAAATCTGTTTTCCTACAATATCAAAAATATCACGTATGGCTTTTTTGATACCAAAACTTTTTTTTAGTGTAGAAGGTTTTAAAAAGTTTCTAAAATCACTTAAGGTTTCTGACATATATTGTATTTGAATCATAGAGTCATTAACAAAATCAGACATTTTGTCTTTATTGATTTTATCCATGTTGTAATACAACTGCATTCTTTGAATTTGTGCAGAGAGTTCTACTAAAGGTTCATTCCATTGATGAGCAATAGAAGCAATCATTTCTCCCATTTCAGCAAACTTGCTTTGTTGAATTAAAAACTCTTTTTCTTTTATTCTTTCTGTAATATCATTCATCACACAGACAATACCAGCCACTTCTCCATTAGGATGCAAAGAGACTGCTTTGTTTAAAATAAAATATAAAATTTCACCTTTATTGCTTATAAAATAGACTTCATCTTCATAAGGTTTTAAGGTACTCATAATATTTTTATCAATTATTTTATGTCTGTCAGTTACTGTTTTAGGGAAAAAGTCATAGGCAGAGTTACCTATGATTTTTTGTTTACTCGTGCCAAGAAGTTTAGCAAAAGAGGTATTACAACGAATAAACATTCCTTGCATATCTTTATAATAAACAGGATTGGGAAGGGTATCTAATAAAACATCCTCAAAGGTTAAGTTGCCTCGTAAAGATTTTTTCTTTTTTGTTTTCATTACATACCTTTTTAACATTTTAGAATTATATCAAAGAGTATTTAATAATACTATTAGTTTACTCTTTTTAATAAAACAGCCGTTCCTAAGCCTCCACCTATACATAAAGAAGCAATGCCATATTCACTTTTTCTTTTTAACATTTCATGTACCAATGAAACAATAATTCTATTTCCACTTGCACCTACTGGGTGACCTAATGCAATACCAGAACCATTTACATTGATTTTTTCATTGATATCTTTCTCACTTAAGTGACATGTTTCTTTTAACATTTCAAAAACTCCCAAACTTTGAGCAGCAAAAGCTTCATTAATTTCCATAATATCAATATCCTCAAAGGTCATTTTCGTTTTTTCAAGCAAAGCTTTAATAGCATAAGCAGGGCTTAAACCCATCACATTAGGATCGATTCCAACTTGAGTATGAGCAATAATTTCAACTAATGGTTTTAAATTTAATTCTTTAACTGCTTTTTCAGAAGCAAGAAGAGTAAAACTAGCACCATCATTTATTCCAGAAGCATTACCAGCAGTTACACTTCCACCTTTTTTAAAAGCAGGTCTTAAACTTGATAATTTTTCCAAAGAGGTTCTTCTATTTATATATTCATCTTTTGAAAAAATAGTATCCCCTTTTCTGTTTTTTATAACAATAGGCGTAATTTCATCTTTAAATTTATTCTCATCATCAGCTTTTATCGCTTTCTTTTGAGAATTAATTGCATATTCGTCTTGTTTTTCTCTTGATATAGAATATTTGTCCGCAATATTTTCAGCAGTAATTCCCATATGGTAACCACCAAAAGCATCCATTAAAGCATCATTAACCATAGAATCAACCATAGTTACATTTCCAAGCCCTAAACCACTTCTTCCTTTTCCTGGAAGTAAATAAGGTGCGCTTGACATAGATTCAACCCCACCTGCAATAATGACATCTTTTTCACCTGCTTTAATTTCAGAAACACCTGTCATTAACGCTTTCATTCCAGAACCACATAACATATTTAAAGAATAAGCAACAGTAGATTCACTAAGGCCTCCATAAATTGAAGCCTGTCTTCCTATTCCTTGAGAATGTCCAGCAGATAAAATATTCCCAACAATCACTTCATCTACTCTGTTTTTATCAAAATCTTTTACAAGATCTTTTATTACTTCACCTGCTAAATGTCCAGGATCTAAATCTTTTAAAGATCCTAAATAACTTCCAATTGCAGATCGTTTTGCTTCTACTATATATACTTTCATATTATTCCTTAGTCTTTTAACGCTACAACATAAGAAGCAGGGGTTAATGCTTTAATTTCTTCTAAACTAACACCCTTACTTAATTCAGTTAAATGAAGTTTATTATTAATAAACTCAAAAACGCCCATTTCAGTAATAATCATATCTACTACTGCTTTTCCTGTTAAAGGAAGAGTACATTTTTTAAGTATTTTAGGATTCCCACGTGCCGTATGAACCATAGAAATAATCACTTTTTTAGCACCATTGACTAAATCCATTGCTCCTCCCATTCCAGGTAATAGTTTTCCAGGAATTTTCCAGTTAGCAAGATTTCCTTCTTCATCTACTTCAAGAGCTCCTAATACTGTCATATCCAAATGCCCTCCTCTGATGATTTCAAAAGAGGTAACAGAATCAAAGAAAATACCCCCTTTTTGAAGCACCACATTCGTACCTCCTGCATCTACAACATCTTTATCTAAGGTTTCTTCGTTAGCTTTATCCCAAACACCAGCAAATCCATTTTCAGAATGAAGATTAATATGAATATCTTTTGAAATATAATCTACTGCTAAAGTAGGTAGTCCAATTCCTAAATTAACAAAATCACCATTTTTGAATTCTTGTGCAACACGTGCAGCTATTATTTGTTTTGCTTCCATCTTTAGGCCTTTATAATATGATTAATGTAAATAAATGGAGTATGGATAAAATTGGGATCTAATTCGCCATTTTTAACAATTTCTTCTACCTCAGCAATTGTTACTTTTGCAGCTCCAGCCATTGGAACATTAAAGTTTCTAGTTGCTCCATTAAATACCAAGTTCCCGGCTTCATCTGCTTTTTGTGCTGAAATAAATGCCAGATCAATTTTAATTGGTAATTCTAAAATATAATCTTTTCCATCAATTGTAATTACTTCTTTTCCAATTTCAACTTCAGTACCTAAACCTGTTTGTGTTAACACTCCCCCAAGTCCTGCAGCCCTCGCTCGTATACGTTCAGCCAAGGTTCCTTGAGGTACAAGTTCTAAATCAATAAAGCCTTCAATAACTTGTTTTTGTGTTTCTTTATTCGTACCAATATGAGAAGCCAACAGTTTTGTAATTCTTCTGTCATCAATTAAACGTCCAATACCATATCCATCTCTTGCAGTATCTGTAGCAATTAGTGTTAAATTTTTAACATTGCTTTTTAAAATTTCGTCAATGATATTATGTGCATTACCACAGCCCATAAAACCACCAATTGCAATAGTCATTCCATCTTTTAAAAATTCAGAAATTTGGTGTATTTGTATTTGTTTTTCCATATTGTTTTCCTTAATAAACAGCTAATAAATCACAAATAAAAGAATCTAAATTATTTTATTTGTGATTTTCTTCTTCTAATTATAAAACGAAAAAATGATATTATTATGACAGTTTGAGAGAAAATGATTTATTTAGCTATAAACACTTTTTTTACCCAAAAAATAAGACAAAAGCTGCCTTATTCTTCTTTATTGAATCGTATATCCACCATCCATTACTAAAGCTTGTCCTGTAATTGATCTTCCATGTTCGCTTGCTATAAACATGGCGTAATTGGCAATTTCATCACAGCTTAATAATTTCTTTTGAGGAACCAGTTTTAAAATGACTTCTTCTAAAACATCTTCTTCACTCATATTCCTGTTTTTGGCAATATCTGCTAATTGATTTCTTACTAATGGTGTATCCACATATCCAGGACAAATTGAATTAACCGTAATATTATCTTCTGCACCTTCTAACGCTGCCACTTTTGTAAGCCCCAATAAACCATGTTTTGCAGAGTTGTATCCTGCTTTTCCAGCAAATCCAACCAGGCCATTAATAGAAGCCATATTAATTATTCTTCCAAAACCTTGTTTTTTCATAATAGGGAACAACTCTTTTATCGCAATAAAAGGACCCACTAACATTAGTTTTAACATAAACTCATATTTAGAAGTAGGAAAATCTTCTATTTTATCAACATGTTGAATCCCCGCATTTGAGATAAAAATATCAATACGTCCATAATGTTTCATACTTTGTTTAATTAAGTTTTTAATATCTTCTTCTTTAGAAATATCACAAGGTATTGCTAAAACGTCATATCCTGCATTAATAAATTCTTGATGAACCTTAGTTAATGCTTCTTCATTAATATCAGATAATACAATTTTTGCTTCATTTTTTGCAAATACTCTTGCTATACTTAAGCCAATTCCAGATGCGGAACCCGTAATTATTGTTATTTTATTTTTTACCATAATTCTACTTTTATTATTTTGAGTGGTCTTCTTTAAAATTAAAAGCAACCTCTTCATGTTCTTCTTCTTCAAACCATTTCTCTGTTAC
>SPKZ01012521.1_pt1 | contig 11429 bp, 4 predicted proteins | sample 2456571 | NCBI WGS metagenome assembly SPKZ01 (sample SAMN11192286, study PRJNA482655) | marine metagenome | biome: ENVO:00000447; feature: ENVO:00000244|ENVO:00000211|ENVO:00000569|ENVO:00002023; material: ENVO:00002151; isolation source: ocean water from marine abyssalpelagic zone ...
CATTAGTATCATTGCAAATGTTTTTCCAATCCACATAACGAGGACAGTTAATATAGTTAAATATATATATTTCACTATTAATCCTTTTGTATATAACGTTTGACTTCAGCGACGCTCTCTTTGCGTTCGACTGATAGGACTTGTTATATTTTTTATATTAATACTCTTAATATCATTGTATAGAATTATACTCTTTAACCCAAGATTCAAATGTATTAGTAGTACTCTTACTCCTCCTATTTAAACAAAACTCTTTAAAAATATAATCCACAGGGTCATTAGGTGATAGTAATAAAGCATTTTGAACTAAACCAAGTCGTTCAGGGTAGGCAATCGTATTCCATTCTCGTGGAATACCAAAAGCATTTACACCACGCCACTGAACTAATTGCTCTACCTCATTTTTAGATTTCCATACAGTTGTTTCTCCAGACTTATGTTTCGAAACTCCAGCCCATGAACTAATAACTGATTCAATATGATCAAGTTGTTTTTTAGTTGTACGTGCTAAATTATGGTTCCACCCAATATCAGATACTAATTCATGTAGAGATATTACACTCTTTTCATCTAATATTTCTTTAGCCATATTATTTAAAGTTGATCTATATGTATCATTAAAATAGTCATTTGGCTTAATATTTATAGCAATACTATCGGCTTCTACTTCTTCAGATTTAAATATAGTATTATCTTCAAACTCATCGTCCTCTTCTTTCTTTAAGTCTAAAACTAATAATTCATTTAGCTGATTATGGATTCTATCTATAACTGAATTTTTATCTATAAAATAATCTGTTGACCAAATTCTCAATAATTTCCAACCAAGATTTTCTAATATTAAATGTCTTACACGATCCCTATCTCTTGCAGCAGGTGAACTATGATAAGTGGCACCATCACACTCTATTCCTGCTAAAAACTGACCTGGTTTATCAGGATGGATAACACCTAGGTCAATCCTAAATTTACTTACACCAATTTGTGTTTGGATTATCCAGCCTTTTTCTCTTAAGGCAAAAGCTACGCTTTCCTCAAAATAACTATCGAATTGGTCAATTCCATAATTTGCCTCTGCTATTTCAGGTAACGCAATAGGTCCTTTTTCAGCGTACTCTAAAAAGTATTTAAGATGTTTTACTGCAAGAGCACTAGTTCTACTTAAATCAATCATTGTATAATCAAAACTAGCAAACACATGTATTTCAGTAGTTGCCCGAGTTATTGCAACATTTAAACGCCGTTCACCACCTTGTTTATTGAGTGGACCAAAATTCATACTCATAGTTTTTGATAAAGGCTCTGAAGGTCCATATCCTAAGCTTATAATAATAATATCTCGTTCATCTCCTTGAACTGACTCAAGATTTTTAACGAAAATAGGATCATAGTTTTTAGTACCTTGAAAAAACACTTCTATATAGGGGTGTTTTCGTCGACGATCATCTAAACAATCCTCAATACATCGTTGCTGCTCTGAATTTAAAGTAACAACTCCAATAGTATATATCTTACGTTTATCAGATAACCTTTCTACAATATAATCAGCAACAGCATTAGCTTCTTTAATATTATTTCTTTCTTTACCTTTAGAGTAAAGCCCGTCTATTTTATGTAGACTTACAGCACTATCTTTAGTTTCAGCAGAAGGAAATGTTACTAAAGAATTGTCATAGTAGTGACTATTTGAAAAAGCTATCAAACTTTCATGACGACTTCTATAATGACCTGTCAACCTATGATGTGGCAACCTGGCTGATAATGCTTGATCTAAAATACTTTCAAGATCAGATTCATCAGTTAAATCATCACAACTACTTTTAGAAAAGAAATTTGTTGGTGGCATTTGTTTAGGATCACCAACAATTATGACATTTTTACCCCTAGCAATTGTTCCTACAGCATCCCAAACCGTTATCTGAGATGCTTCATCAAAAACCACTAAGTCAAAAGAATTAAAGTTTGCAGGCAAAAACTGTGAAACGGAAAGGGGAGACATCATAAAGCAAGGAGTAAGATGAAGCAGCTTATCACCCATTTCATTAATAAGTTGCCGTATAGGTTTATGATTGCTTTTTTTATTAAATTCTCTAGACAGAACACCATACTCAGCAGGAGATTGAGGAGAATTTGGATCAGGAGTGCCAGCTGCTACAACAGATGAGATATATTCCGCTGTTGTTTTAGCAACTAGAGCATCAAGTTCTCTAAATTCTTCTATTAAATTTTCATGTTCTGAGGTACTAAATGTTCGTAAAGAATCTGATGAATCAATAAGTATTGGTGCTAACCAAGCATAAATTGCATTTCTTGTTTGATGCATTGTATCATCAGCTTTTATTATTCCACTTTCTAATCCTACGATAACAGAATGAAGACCTTTTTCACTCGCTACTTTTTTAGCTTCAATCCATTTACACCAGGCGTTTAGTTTAGGCTCAAAGGAAATGACCTGATCACAAGAATGAATAAAATCAGATAAAGTTTTTTCTACGTCAATATTCCCTCCTAGACAAATAAAAGAATCCATATCCTTTTTAAATAGTGAATAACTTTTTGTATAATTATTACAAGATGTAGAAAAAGATGATGATTGATAAAATTCAGCATTATCTACTAATTTTTCCTTTAATTTACTAATTAGTAAGGATGGATTAGTAAGTCTACCTCCTATTTTTCTAGTAATATCAAATAAAATCATAGATTTTTGATATACATATAGCAGGTCTTCACTAGAAGTATCCCAACCATCCCATATTTTATCGTCTTCGAACTCACTAATATTTGCAGAAATATTTTTTACAGTTCTATTTATTTCATCTAATATTGTTAATTCATCAAATGTAATTTCACCATGAATTCCAACTATATTTAATGCTTTTATAATCTTTCTTTTTGAAAACCATTTAAATGGCCATATTTTTTGTTCTGCAAGTTGAAATGCTACAATCCAATCTGCTGTAGGTTGACTAGATATTTCATCTAACTCAAATGTTAATTTATAATTATTTAATAACTCATCAATTATGGTCTTAAGTTTTACTAGTGAATTCAGTTTATCTAATTCATCTCTAGCATTTGATTTATAAATAAATCTTAATTTAGATATTTTCTGTTCACTTAAAGAAGATACTAACGTATCTAATTCTATGTAATTTTCACTGTATTCATTTAAATCTTGTAATTGCAATAAGTTAATTAATTCCCCAAAGTTCTTTTTCAATAATTGGGATGAGTTTCTAACTTTTTTAATTGCTATAATTAATTTAGATTGCCAATCATTTGACCAATCATCATTTTGAATAATTGATATATCAGAAAAGTTTAAATTTTCTATGTCTGAAAATGCTAAGCCTAGTTTTTTAGCTATTTCGTATAAATTATCCAAGTCTTCCTTTGATCGAACAGGAGATTTATCATAAGAATTAGCCCACCCTAGATTTATCTTTGTTATATCTTTATATCTAACATATCTAGATATTGCTTGCCGTGGTGTTATACCTAAAGGCGATTCTTTATGAAGTTCATTAACATATGCATTTAAGCTTTTTCGTATCTTAAATAATTTTTCGGCATTTTTACTCCATTCAGTTGTAGATGCTTTTTCACGCGTCGTCCATGATTTTTTTAGCTGTTCTAATATTTTTCTTTTATTAGCTTTATTACTATGAAGTTCTAAACATAAATGATCTAAACCAATTTTGTGCAAACGACTATACACAACATTTAGTGCCGCCATTTTTTCTGCAACAAATAAAACTTTTTTACCTTTAGCTAAATTATGACAAATAATATTAGCTATTGTTTCTGATTTACCTGTGCCGGGAGGTCCTTCTAAAACAAAATCTTGTGTTTTTGTTGATGCATCTATTGCAACTAACTGTGAACTATCAGCATTTAAAGGAGCAAAAATATCTAAAGGACTTAACATATTATCTATATCATTTTGATCTTTAAACTGAACATCTTGTTTATATGTTTTTTGAGGACTTTCTATTAAGTGTTCAACAAAAAGATTTGATTTTAAATCGTTAACTCTATCTTTTAAATCTTTCCACATTAAATACTTTGCAAAAGAAAAAGTACTTAAAACAACTTCTTCCACGACCTCAAATCCTTTAATATCTTTGACTTTATCTCTTGCAATTGACCAAATCAAATTAACATCAATACCACTTTTATCAGTAGGAAGTGATTCGTTAAATTGAGATAAATCAATTTCATAATCGTTTTGCAAAAATTCAATTAGTGTGGCATTGAAAATAGGATCTTCGCCTTCAATTTGTTTAATTTTTATTTTTGAACGTGCACTACTTCTTTTTAATTCAACAGGTAAAAGGATCAACGGTGATTGATAAGTTCTATCACTATCTGGAGTTTCTTTCCATTTCAACATACCAATTGCAAGAAAAAGTGTATTTGATCCACCCTCTTCTAAGTCTTTTTTTGATTTTCTATATAAAGAAAGTAAATTCTTTTCTAATACTTTAGATGAATCATTGGCAATTAATATATTACTTTTTAACTGTTCTTTTGCAAACTCTATTTCTAAATCATTTCCAACTTTAAATTTAAAAAGTTCTTTATCACGTGATTGAGTGGCATAAGGAGTATCACCAGCAGTAATAAAACTAAAGCTTTTATTTGAAGCTAACTCATCTTCTAAACTACCTATATCAGGACAAAATATTTTTATAGACATAGCTGTTTTTGATAAATTTAAAAGTTTATTTCTCTTTGTTAAATCAAGTAGTTTTCTCTGCCACTGCTCAACTCGTCCATCAGGTGTATTGATAAGAGGAAGTTCTTCTTTTCGAACAGGAGGTAATGGTGGAACAATTGGTAAGCTTTTGATTTTTGTTGTAAACTCATTAGTATCAACAACTAATTGATTACCATTAAATATGGGGATTGGTTTAATTTGTCTTTTTCTTGCTTGAGCTAAATCTATTGCATAAACAAATGTATCTTCAGAGTCTTCAGAAATTATTTGATCTGCGTAATCAATAGCTTGCGCAAACGTAATTGGTGAATCAGAAGTTGCCAATGTTGTTTCAAATAGTATTAAGTCTTTTGCAGCAATACGTTTCCTAATATCCATGGAATCATCGTTTGTTAATAAAGGAAAACACTCATTAATTAACCAAAAGCCACAACATGCGTGGGTATCAGTTATTGCTATTATTGAATTAAGTCCAATATGTTCTAGGCATGCAGAGAATAATAAAGACAAATCTAAACACGCAGCAGTTTTATGATTTTTAATATCATTTGATAATCTAATTCTTTGACCATTATAAGCAAAACTCGCAGGTGGAGTAACATATGTAATCATTTCATTAGAAATAACATTCCATAATGCACCTGCCATTAAATATGGTCTTTCACGAGTTGATGATTGATATCCATCCATCTTTGACTCATGACCAGAAACTTTCATTACAGTAGAAGCCTTTTTTACTAATTCAGAGATATAATCTGCATTTGGAGTTGAAAAAGCGGCAAGCAATTCTGCCATTCTTTCTTCTCCTCCCCAAAAGTTCTTTGGAAGTAAATTAGATTGATATGACTGGGTCGTTAATATCTCATCACTACTATATAATGTAAATTTTAAGTTGATTTCTATTTGTTCAGTTAATGAGTCTAAATATTTATTCGAAATTTTAAGAATTCTTTTTTTCAATGAAAGAGTATTTCCGGATACAAAAGAATCAATATTCCATTCTTCAGGAGAAAATACTTCGGGGTCGGAGGTTAAGATAAGTTTTAGATCAGAATAGATCTTATCAGAATTTTCTGCAGTATCAGTTTTTAATGAATTTAACTCGAGGGAAGTAATAAATGGGTATTGGTTTTGTTGAAAAGCAAAAGAGTATACTTTGGCTATCGTTGCATTAATAATTAAATTTTTCATTGATTCTCCTAATATCTATATTTTTTATTATAATAAAGCATTAATATTAAAATTAGTTAACACTTTTATTTATTCTAAGATCTTGTTATTTTGAGTTGTAAATACTTTTATTTAAAATTTATGAGAAGGTAAAATGTCATTTTTTTCTTCTATTTTTATAGAATTTTTGCACTTAGGATAATTTGCACATCCTAGAAAATCTCCATATTTACCTTTTCTTTTAATCATATACCCATTACATTTATTGCATAAAGTTGATTCAAATTCGCAGTCATCACTAATACACTTTGCAATTTTTTTATCATTATCTTTTATTGTTTCACTTTCACATTCTGGACAATAATGTACATTTTCCGTAAATTTACATCTTGGAAACTTACTGCACCCATAAAAATGTTTACTTTTCATCTTCGAAGCACTTCTTTTTATAAGTAATCCTGTTTCACATTCTGGACAATTTAATAATTTAATTTTTTGATCATTTAAAAAAAATATCCTATCTTTATAGTTTGATATAACTTCATCCATAAAAACTGATTTACTATACATATTTCCTAATAAAAATAATGTTCCTTTTGTTCTTGTTAACGCAACATAAAAAAGTCTTCGCTCCTCTGCATCTTCAAACTCATCACCTTCTTGTACTACAATACTCAAGATAGGATCATCAACAATTTTGGATGGAAATCCAAATTTACCATTATCTATATTTAATACAATTACATAATCTGCTTCATTTCCTTTTGAACCATGAATAGAGGATAAAAATATGGTTAGTGTAGGATACTTTTGTTTTACATTTAAATCTTTAAGTAAAAAATTGTATCTAGCTAATACCATTACAGATTTTTTAGCATCTTTTTCTTTTTTTAAAATAAGATCTAATATTTCTTCTAAATCTTCTTCTAGTTTCCCTGTTGTCCAATATAGACATATACTAAACTTTTCTAAATCTTGTTTTTTTACAGTCTTGATTCCTTTTTTAAGTTGGTTAGGATTTTTTTGTACAAAGTCTGATGCGATATCTGAAACTATATTATCAAATCTAAATGTATAATCTAAAGCAACAGTTTCAGAAATTCCGAATATCTCCTCAAAATCTTGAATACTTTTTATATTACTCCCCGCAAATCTATTAATTGATTGCCAATCATCGCCAACAGCAGTGATTGATGTATTATTTAATGGTAATAATTCTTTAATTAGGGCTGCTCTCGTTGTTGAAATATCTTGAAATTCATCAATAAAGATATGTTTAAAATTATGATTATATTTGCCTTTCTTAATATTATTTAAAGCTTCAACAATCATATCATCAAAATCAATACAATTATTTCTTTCTAAAAACGATTGATATTCATTAAAAATAAATTCAAATAATTTAACGAATAAACTACTTCTCTCTATCTTTTTAGATTTATCTTTTATATCTTGAAGTGTAAGCCTATTTGATTTAAAATGATTTAAAAAGGTTGTGAACAGTTTAGTAAAATCATTATTTTCTATTGTGTCCTTTAAGAGCTCTATAATTTCAGCTTCTGTAATCTCCCTAAATTCTACATTACATTTTAATAATTTTTCTTTTAATCGTTTTAATAAATTATTTTCTGTAAATTCATAACTATAAGTTTCTATAAGAATTGTTCCATTCGCTTTATGTTGCTTTCGTTTCCATTCAATCCCTTCTAAATACTCTTTATTATTAATAAAAGGTGCTGTTTTATTATTTCTGTCTATTCCAAAATGTTCTATATATATTCCATAGTCTGGTAAATAAAAATCTGGTTGGTATTGTCCTTTATCTATAGTCCAAGTTTTAATCTCATAAGGCTCCTCATATAAATACCGTATGCCATTTAAAGTTAAATAATTACATATAACAAGTTCCTGATGGCTTTTTACTGTTTCTTCTTTTAAAGTTGTTAGATTTTCTTCTTGATTTTTAGCTTTTTCAACAATTTTGTGTTTAAATGTTTTCATATCATAATTTTTTTGGTGATCATAATATTCCCCAAGATTTTTAAATTCTGATTCACTTTTATATGGAATTCTAAAGTATGCAACAAAATCAAGAAAATCTTCCAAAAACTCTTCAACGGATGACATTAATTTATAAATTGTATCTTTTATAAATTTATTCATATTATTTGGAGATTCAGTCATGGGACTTAAACTTAATTTATGAGAAATAGATTGTGATATTATACTTAATCCAAAAGAATGAAATGTTTTAATTTGTACATTAACATTTTTATCTTCGAATCTTTCCTCTAATTCTTTTTGAGCATTTTTATTAAATGCCAATATAAGTATTTCATTGGGATGTAAGATTTCTTTTTTAATTAAATAACATACTTTGGCTACGATAACACTAGTTTTTCCAGATCCTGCACCTGCTAATATCAGATTATTATTCTCATTTACTAAAACTGCTTCTATCTGTTTTCTTTTTAATGGATTTGATTCTATCATATCGAAAAATACTTTTTCCATAATACTTTCATTCTCCAGAAAAAGTCTATTTCTATCTGCCAGCCATGAATTATTTTTAAACATTATCAAGTCAGGGATTGAAGCTATAATATCTTTATGAGTAAGAAATTCTTCTTGATTCTCTGTAATATTGTTTAACTCAAGTACTAACTCATCTTTAATATAATCATTTATATATCTTTCTTTTGATAATTCAATTATTTTATATTGAAATTTTAATAATTCTATTTTATATAATTCTAATTTTTTATAAAATTGATTTTCTAATTTAGTAATATCTATTTGAATTTGTTTAATTCTTTTTATTGTAGAAGTTTGTTTTACTTGTAGGTTATCAATTTCATCGTTTTCTTTAGTAACATTATCCTCTTTTATCATAATGTTATTTTGTAGTACTTTAATTTTACTTTTTATTTTACCCAGAGTTTCAATATGTTTTTGTTTATAATTTACTATTCCAAAACTAATTAATTCAATAAATTTTTTAATTATATTTACTTCAAAATTTTTTGACAAATAATCAATTTCATTCTTGTATGTAGTTATATTAGTAAAAATATTTAATATATCTTTCTTTAATAAAATAATACTATTTTCATAAGTATTAATATTGATTGATATCTTTTGATTATTATCTTTTAATTTTAATTTTTCATCGTTTCCAGTATTTACTTTTTTGGTAATTTCTCTCAAGTTTAATGTATCCATTTTTAAATTATATAGTTATTCATCTCAATAGTTATTTGAACATTCTACACTAAACAGACTAAAAAAGTATCTTAAAGTCATTAAAATAGTATTATACTTATAATTAAAAGTCTGAAAGTATTTGATCTGATTTGTTAATTATTTTTTTTAATCGTTATATTACTTTTAACTATTTATTATATTTATTTATGTAGTTTATTCATTATTTTATCAAAAATTATATAAATCTTATTCTTATCAATATTATCTATTTGTAAATTATATTTTTCATCATATTCTTTTAATTTTTCTGTAAGTAAATTAATTGTTCTTAACTCAAACGTACTGAAAAGCAACCCTAATAATACAGCTAAAATTGCAAATAATAATCCTAAACCATAAAATATTGAGGATATTAGTTGAGTTAAACCTATATTGTTAATTATAACTCCAAGTGAAATCATATCAAATAATTGATATAACATATTATTAATTGCTTCTGCTGATTTATTAACAAATAACATATAGATATCCCATAGTTTTGTAAAATATATATTTAAAATAACTACTGTAAAAATTGTCATCTTCCTTGCAAATGATTTATGAAGCATGTCAATTCTTTTAATAATATAATCAACTTTTTGAATCTCAAAATTATCTTTCATATTTTACAACTCCTTTAATATAAATAATTAATCTTCATTATCTAAAAATTGTTTTTTTGCTTTTTGAATATCATTAATGTTATTCTCTGTAATCAAAAAATTATTCAATTCAGTTTCTATTCTATTTTATAATTGGACTTGTCCCTACTTAATTTAGTTATTTCTTGTATATTTCCAGGAGTTTCTTCAAGATAATTTTCTTTCATCTTAATCCTATGGATATAACGTCGGTATTGAGGAACAAAGTAAGTAACGGCCAACTCCCATTAAATTGTAAGCATCTCTTGCGAACAATTTAACCTAAAAGTTTTCTCATCGACTACTTCGTTTGCCTCCAATTTATTGTTATCTGTGCACTTCAATTATAAATTAAAATTCCTACTGTCTAAATCTAAAGAAGTCAAATTCTTATGAATCTGGGAACAATATCATTATTAAGAATCTAACATTTAGTATAGGCAGATAACGGCTAAATTGAAGGACGATGGCGATTTAACGGCTTGATTATTCGGTCTGCAAGTTCTCTTAAAGCGACACTTAAAAAGTCAAATTATCGCCGTTGTATCCTCGTTCTTCTTCCAGTAATTTGTTATCTTATACTATATCTTTTTTAATATAAAAATTGTAGGATGAAATTGTTTAATTGTTAATTCAAAATCTTGATTTGATTTTGTAAATCTTTTTGAATATGATTTATATTTTGTTTTATATACTTCTTCTTTATATTCAAGTGTATCAGGAAGTTTAACATCAAAAATAATAAATGTACTTTTTCCTATTGTCATTTTATTTTTCATTTTAATACTAAAATTCAATTCTTTATTTATCCAATTTCCACGTAATGATAATTCTCTTTTTTGTGTTTTAAATAATTTATGTTTACTAATTTCTTTATGTAACTTATTATTTTTTCTTTGAATATTTTTTATTGTTGATTTTAAATTATCAATTTGTTCTGTATATTTTTTTACAGATTTTGATAAATTTGATATAGCCTCATTTTGTTTAAAAAATTTTAAACTATTTTCTTGAGTTTTAATAGTTAATTCTTTAGCATGCATTTCATCTTTAAATTCAAGTTCTCTTTGATGTTGTTTTGTATTTTCATTATAAATAAATATAAAACCTGCACCTAATAGTATGCAGACCATCAGTGATGCAGCAATAAATGCACCCATATTATTTTTAAATTTTTCAAAATCCATATATTTCCTTTATGTAAGAGTAAGATAACGTCGGTATTGAGGAACAAAGTAAGTAACGGCCAACTTCCATTAAATTGTAAGTATCTCTTGCGAACAATTTAACCTAAAAGTTTTCTCATCTACTACTTCGTTTGCCTCCAATTTATTGTTATCTGTGGCACTTCAATTATAAATTAAAATTCCTGCTTTCTAAATCTATAAAACTTCACTTTGATATGAAGCTAGTAAAAGTATTATAATTGTTGATGTCAAAGACATCAACAATCAATAAATTTTGCTTATTTAATAATCATTATAAAAATCTAACATTTAGCATAGGCAGATAACTATTTATTAGTCATACATATTATACCAATTAGCCTTAACAATAACTATTATCATACACTTTTAATGTTAGATTGTAACTTATATAAAATACCATAGCTTAGGTGTTTCAATGAAAAATACTAAAAATGAAGTAATAAA
>SPKZ01002347.1_pt1 | contig 11423 bp, 11 predicted proteins | sample 2456571 | NCBI WGS metagenome assembly SPKZ01 (sample SAMN11192286, study PRJNA482655) | marine metagenome | biome: ENVO:00000447; feature: ENVO:00000244|ENVO:00000211|ENVO:00000569|ENVO:00002023; material: ENVO:00002151; isolation source: ocean water from marine abyssalpelagic zone ...
GGGTTGCTTCTGTTGATGGTGATGGGGTTTAGCAGTGAGATACCGTAGCCGACACCTAAAGGCAGTTTTAATAATTCCTGTTTGCAGACGATGCTGATGGGTTGTAACAAATTCACTAAAAAGAAGGTTTCCCATTGGCTTTGGTGTTTGGCCATCACCACATAGCTGCCCTCTTCTGGGATATTCTCCAGGCCGGTGACTTTATAGCGTATGCCACAGATAAACCGGGCTAAAAAAACCAGGCTTTTACTCCAGATGGTGAGATAACGAAAGCGTGATTGATAGGGAATAAATTTCACAAAGGCGATAGAAATGACGGTGTAACAGAGGGTAAAAATCAGTACGGTTAAATGAAATAACACCGAACGTAGAAATGTAAAGGCCGTTGCCAGCATGATTAGTCCTTTATTCTTGAGATTAAGTTGCCGTATTCAGAGACACCGGTTTATCGGCTTCACTGTGATAGGCAACGTGGCTTTCAATCCATTGTTCGGCTTTATTGGTTAACTCCAGAGCCGTGATATTTTCACTGCTGACCGGTTTAGAGATAAAGATATCAATCATGCCAGGGTATTTAATAAATTGACCTGAAGGCCAGCAGTAACCTGCATTGTGGCTGATAAAAACCACCGGTACACCGGCTTTAATGGCCAAGGCAGCACCGCCTCTGGCGTATTTATTGGTTTTCCCAATATCGGTTCTAGTGCCTTCGGGGAACACTAAAACAGGGACTTTATCTATAGTCAGGCGTTCAAAACCTATGTTTTGAATATCTTTTAAGGCCTGGCGTGGCTGTGATCTATCGATAGCGATGGGTTTTATCAGGCTAAGGCAATAACCAAAACCGGGAATTTTTAATAATTCTTTTTTACAGATAATGCTAACCGGGCTTAGTAGCTGCATTAAAAAATAGGTTTCCCACTGACTTTGGTGTTTGGATAACACCACATAGGGTTGATCTTTAGGCAGATTTTCAAGCCCGGTGACGTTATAGCGAATGCCACATAAATACCGGGTGCAAAAAAGGCAAATTTTGCTCCAATAAATCATTAATGCACAGCGGATGTGAAAATCAAAAAATGAAATAAACAGCGCTGCAAAAATGAAATAAACAAGGCTGAGCAAGGCATAGGATGCATAAAACAGCCCAGCGCGAACGCTGAGCTGTAGATGATTCAGTGAGGACAACATACTGAAGGCCTTTTTATTATTTGGCTGCTAATAAAGAAATATCAGCCACTAATAAGAAGTAATTACGCAGCGTTTGCAAGATGGCCAAACGGTTATTACGTAAGGCTTCATCGTCGGCCATCACCATCACATTATCAAAGAAGGTATCGACCTCTACGCGTAAATCAGCCAGCGTGGTTAATACGCTTTGGTAATCGTTAACCGCTGCGGCTGCTTCAATGCTAGCGCCTTTGGCATTTAATGCGTTGACCAAGGCTTTTTCGGCGTCTTCTTGTAATAAATCGGCTTTTATTTCGGTGCTTACCGCAGCGTCTTGTTTAGCCAGAATATTGGCCACCCGTTTATTGGCGGCCGCCAGTGCACTAGCAGCTTCAAGCTGGCTAAAGGCAAATACGGCTTTTACGCGGCTATCAAAATCCAGCGGCTTGGTAACATTGCGTGAGACCACGGATAAAAACACTTCGGTTTGCATTTTCTGGGCTTGATAAAATGCGCGGAAACGTTCGATGGTATAGGCCAGCGTCTGGGCTACAACATCCTTTTCGCTGAGGTTTTCACCGTGGCAATCGGCCGCAAACTGATACAGCTCGGCTAAATCGACATCCAGCTTCTTATCGATAATGATATTGATAATACCTAAAGACGCTCTACGTAAAGCAAAGGGGTCTTTATTGCCGGTAGGTTGTTGGCCAATGCCAAAGATACCAATTAAGGTATCGATTCTATCGGCCAAGGCTAATACCGCACCGGTTTGAGTTTGTGGCAGTGCAGAATCCGCACCTTTGGGCAGATATTGCTCCATTAAAGCATGTGCAACTTCTGTCGCTTCACCTTCATGGTTGGCATAGTGATAACCCATAAGGCCTTGTAAGTCGGTGAATTCACAAACCATTTCTGAAACTAAATCCGATTTAGAAAGCTCGGCTGCACGCTGGGCGTGAGTCACGTCAGAACCAATTTTTTCGGCGATAAAAGCACATAGCTTTTGCAGACGTTCAGTTTTTTCAAATACAGTGCCCAAGTCTTTCTGGAAGACGATCTTTTTCAGGGCTTCACGGCGTGCTTGCAGAGTGGTTTTTTTATCGGTCTCAAAGAAGAACACCGCATCGGATAAACGTGGGCGAATAACCCGTTCGTTACCATCGATAACCTGGGCAGGATCTTTTGATTCGATATTGGAAACGGTGATAAAGTTGGGTAAAAGTGCATCGCTTTTATCAAAAACGTGGAAGTACTTTTGATGTTCTTTCATGCTGCTGATTAACGCTTCGGCCGGTACCTCTAAAAAGCGTTTTTCAAAATTACCGGTTAACGCGACGGGCCATTCAACCAGCGCGGTCACTTCGTCTAATAAATCCTGCGATATTTGTGCAATACCGTCGATATTGGCAGCTTCTTTTTCTACCTGCTGTTTGATCATTGCCTGGCGCTTATCGTAGTCGACAATGACTTTTTTGCTGGCTAAGTCGGTTTCATAGCTGGCAATACAAACATCAAAGGCTTCCGGGCTATGGAATCGATGGCCTCGGCTTTGTTTACCTGCGGTAACACCTAAAACGGTGGCGGGAATGATCTCATCACCTAATAATAAAACCAGCCAATGTATAGGGCGTACAAATTCTACGCGACTCGATCCCCAGCGCATACGTTTAGGAATCGGCAGTGAATTTAATGCGTTTTCGACCATGGCCGGAATCAGTTCTGCGGTAGGTAGACCTTTAACCACCGATTTAAAGGCTAAACGTGGGCCTTTGGGTGTTTCAACTTGCTCTAAGGCTTCAAAATCTACGCCGTTGGAGCGGGCAAAACCTGCGGCGGCCTTGGATGGTTTACCTTCTTTATCGTAGGCGGCAGCGACAGCAGGGCCTAGTTTTTCAACGGTTTGATCGGCCTGTTGCTCATCGACGCCACTGATCTTAATCGCTAAACGACGCGGGGTTGCAAACAACTGGGCATCGGTGAAATTCAGCTTGGCATCTTTTAATTGCTGCTGAATCGATTGGCCAAAACTTTGGCTGAGTTTTTTAAGGGCTTTAGGCGGTAATTCTTCGGTGCCTAGTTCTATTAATAAATCTTTGGCCATGGTTTATTCCTCGCCCTTCTTCGTGTTTTTGGCAATCACTTCGTCTCTAAGTGCTTCGGGGGCAAGCGGGAAACCCAGCTCCATGCGTACGGCAAAATAAGATTCAGCCACGGATCTGGAAAGTGTGCGTACACGTAAGATAAAGCGTTGACGCTCGGTGACCGAGATAGCATGGCGGGCATCCAGCAAGTTAAACGCATGTGAGGCTTTCATGACCATTTCATAGGCCGGCAGCGGCAAGTTTTTCTCAATCAGCTTCTTACATTCGGCTTCATAGGTATCGAAGCTAGAAAATAAGAAATCGGTATTGGCTTCTTCGAAGTTATATTGCGACATTTCCACTTCGTTTTGATGGAAAACATCGCCATAGGTCACGTCACCATTAGGGCCTCGGGTCCAGACGAGATCGTAGATGCTGTCAACACCTTGTAAATACATGGCGATACGTTCCAGGCCATAGGTGATCTCACCGGTTACCGGGTAACATTCCAAGCCTCCGACTTGTTGAAAGTAGGTAAACTGTGTCACTTCCATGCCGTTTAACCAGATTTCCCAACCCAGGCCCCAGGCCCCTAACGTCGGTGATTCCCAGTTATCTTCAACAAAGCGGATATCGTGGGTTAAAGGGTCTAAACCTAAATGGCGTAAGCTATCTAAATACAGTTCCTGAATATTGTCGGGTGAAGGTTTTAATACCACTTGAAATTGATAATAGTGCTGTAAGCGGTTAGGGTTCTCACCAAAGCGGCCATCGGTAGGTCGTCTACAAGGTTGAACATAGGCTGCATTCCAGGTTTCTGGGCCTATCGCACGTAAAAATGTACCGGGGTGAAAAGTGCCCGCACCTACTTCTAAGTCCAGCGGTTGTAAAATCACACATCCGTGGCTTGCCCAGAAATGCTGAAGGGCTAGAATAAGGCCCTGAAATGTAGACACATCTGGTTTAGTCGAATCAGACACCGCTTTCACCTTTGCTTATGCTTTGGAATTGACAAGCGCGGGATTATAGCCTGTGTGGATGTGAAGTTCAGCATCCATCGCTGTTTTGCCTATTATTTGGAACAATTAATGAAAATAGAGTTTAAATCTTTCTTGGCGGTGTTTTTTTTGCGCTTTTTTGCAGCACTACCCAGACCTGTGCTCAGGGCCACGGCCAAGTTGGCAGCCTGGTTTTTATGGGTTAGCAATAGCAAATCCAGGCGCATTACCGAGGTAAATTTAAACTTTTGTTATGCTGAAAAAACGGCGGCTGAACGTCAGATTTTGGCTCAACAGTCTTTATTGGAGACCGCCAGAACGGCGCTGGAAATGCCCGCTTTTATGCTTAAGCCTATTGCCACACGCTCTCCGCAAGTTTCTAACGTTCGCAATGAACATTTACTGCATAACGCGATGGCCAAAGGTAAAGGTGTGATTATGATTGCACCCCATATCGGAAACTGGGAATTTTTAGGGCATGAATTAGCCCGGCATTATCCGCTGCGTAATCTGTATCAACCGGTAAAAATCCCGGCCATTAATGCGATTATTAAAAATGGCCGCACAGCGACAGGGTCCAAGCTGGAACCTACCAATAAAAAAGGTGTGATGGGTTTATTAAAAGGGCTTAAAAATGGCGAATGTATAGGCATTTTACCCGATCAAATCCCCGATGCTGAAAATGGCACGATGTATGCCCCGTTTTTTGGCCAGTCTACCGCGACGATGACGCTGGTTTCCAGTTTTTTAAAACGCACCGAGGCCACCGCATTAGGCGGCATGGCGAAAAGGTTGGATGACGGCACATTTGAAGTCATCTACCTGGAAGTTGATTCGGGCTTATATGATGAAGATCTTGAAACTTCGGTGGCGGCATTAAACAGCACGGTTGAAATGTTGATTGCGCAAGCGCCGGCGCAGTATCAATGGGAATATAAACGCTTTAAAAAAGGCCCGGATGGGCGCAGAGCGATTTATTAAGCTTGTGGTCTTAAAATTAAACCGTTCATGCCGTAAATTATCAGATGCGCTTTCATTATTTATATAAGTCATTTAGTTTTTATCATAACGTTATTTGCTTTCTATCGCTTGTGGAATGTCATGAACACCCGATCATTTAAACACCATGGTTTTACCTGATTGAGCTATTAGTTGTTTTGACGATAGTGGGTGTTCTTGTGTCTATGTCGGCCCCAAGTTTTGTCAATATCATTAGAGATAATCAATTAAAATCCGCGGCGATTAACTTTCAAAGCTTATTTAAAAAAATTCCCGCGCCGAGGCGATGCGGCCGCGCTGTGGCGGTGATGCCGGTAAAGGCTTTTATAAATCCAAAACTACCACGCTATCTGCAGTTGAAATTCGTCGTATGGCGATTCCTGGCGGTATTGATATAACTTCCAGTGTTAGCGGTTTACGCTTTAACAGCCGGGGTTTTATTGAATCGGCCAGCCCTTTATACTGCAACCGAAATTAAGAATTTTGTGATGCACGTGAATCCGAGGTGGGCCGTCTGGTGACGATTCTGGAATCTGGCATTGTCATCATTCAGGAGCTGGATTGTGCAGCCAGTTAAACAAAAAATGAGCATAAAACAATCCGGTGTTGGCATGATCGAAGTGCTGATCACCATTGCGATTATTGCGATAGGATTTTTTACGTTATTGGTGTTTCAAATGAGTAACCTGGAGCGTGTTAGTAACGCGAATCAGCAGTATGCAGCGATATTATTGGCCCATGATATGGGAGAGCGTATACGTGCTAATATTTTGTCTGCTGCGCATTATGATGGCATCAATACACAGAAGACATTGAACTGTGGTGGGCGTTTGGCTAATTTTGATGCCTGCAGCTGGAAGAATGCGCTGGTTGATCCCAGCCATCATTTTTATAGTTTAAACAACGGCAAGGTTGCAGAAGGTGCGTTGGGAGAAGTTGTGATTGCTGATGATGGCCGTATTGCCAGAGTGACGATGTATTGGTTGGAGAGAGTTAATCGTCAGGTCTCTGTTAATCGTGCTTTCCGCGAGGATTTACGTTCTTATGAATTGGTTGTGCCACTATTATGAGTGTTTTTAAATTCAAGCAATCGGGTCTGACCCTGATAGAGCTTTTAATTTCGCTGCTATTAACCGGCCTGGTTTTGGCCGTATTAATGCAGATGTATGTGATGAACTTACGTAATAATGCGCTGGCCCAGAGTGTGGGAGAAACTCAGGAATATAGCCGCCTGGCGATAGACTTATTATCCAAATCTTTGCGTATGGCGGGTTATATGGGCTGGATACAGCCCAAATCACCTCGTTGATTGATACCGGCTCCAAAGCTGATCAGCCCTTATTACATGATTTTTCACGCCCTATAACGTTGGTGAATAATTATCAGGCCAAACCGGCACTCAGTTACGCGTATTCCAGTAATCGAAAAGCCCATAACTCGGTGTCTATCGGCCCCATTCTTGGCAGCGATATTATCTATAACCACGGTGCGATGGCGACCAATCTAGTGCTTAAAAAATCACTGGAAGTTGATACGACTGAAATGGAGATTATTGGCAGAAAATCTCAGGCCGATCATATTGCTGTTGGTGATATATTGATGTTGTCTGATTGCAGCCATGCCTTGGTATTTGTGGTCAGTAGCCTACATCGTGAGGTGGATAAAAACGATATTGTGACGTTGACGGTGCAGCTGACTGGAGACAAAAACAACTTAGGTTTGGTGAATACCGAGGCAGCCTTGGGCGGGCATCGCTATGCCCGTGGTTCACAAATATTGTTGATGAATACCTATCAATATTTTATTGCCTCCACCGGTGAACCTTATGCCCGTAACTCATTATTTCGTTATAAAGCTCTAGGTGAAAACACCGTTTATGCAAGTGAGCTGGTGCCTAATATCGATTCGTTGCAATTTAGGTAAAGTGTTGATTCTGATAGAAAAAATTGCCCTTCTGAATACCTCCGCTATGCTTAAGAGTGTCAATACGATTTATGCGATTTATGCGATTTATGCGATTTATGCGATTTATGCGATTTATGCGATAGAGGTGATGATGGTGGTTTCTGGCAAGGCCAATGTGAATGCGCCGGCCTTACAAGCTATTGCTGCACCACCAGCCGCTTATGCTGTGGCGCTGCCGCCGGAAGAAAGCGCCAAGCGCCACGATGGACATTTACGTAAACGTTATTCTCAGGTGATTGCGTTGCGTAATGCGGGTCATGGCAATGACTAAACCTTCGCAGCGCCAATCGGGTTCGGTATTGCTGATCAGCTTGATGTTGCTGGTGGTGGCTACGTTGCTGACGTTTAGCGTAACAGAAAGCTCAAGCTTACAGCTGAAGATGACCGAGAATTCTCGGGATTATCTATTTGCGTTGCAGGTTCGCCGAAGAGGCCGCGCTTGAGGCTCAGCATCAGGTTAATACCCTGCCTTATACCGCCACCGGTGGTGTTAACGGCTATTATTATGGTGCCGAAGACTTAACATGTAGCGGCGATGGCGCTTGTTATATGGGCGCTGTAGAACAGTCCGATCTTTTTAATCAGGCCACATGGAGAAAATCGACGTTATCAGCAAAGGGTGTACCGATACCGGGTTGAACAGGCGCAGACTGTAGCGTTAAGGGTCGCTATATCATCATCTTTCAAGAGGAAATGGAAAATCGGCAAGTTTCTGTTGCTGAAACCGCCACCTATAAATTTAAAATTTATGCCAAAGGCCACGGTGTGATTACCACATATTATGTGGTGTTAGCGTCAAAAAACGATGATGATGTGAAGGAAGCTGGCGCGACGAAAGTAAAGTTACAGGCTATTCCAAATGACCTCGCAACTCAGAACGTAGTCATGGGGGGGCAGATAAGCCTAAATCAGTATTTGACAGTTTTATCAAAGGTCGGCGTTTAGGCTGGCAAGAAAACTACCGCCACTTAAGTGATTAATTTATTGTCGCCAGAAGGCCGGGGTAAACAAAACCAATAACGTGAATATCTCGAGGCGGCCTAATAACATGGCGGCACACATAATCCACTTGGCCGCATCACTGACTTCGCCATAATGCGCAGAAACCGAACCTAAACCGGGGCCCAGATTATTAAGCATGGCTATCGTGGCAGAATTGGCCGATTCATGGTCTAAACCCGCCATCTGTAGACTTAGAGATAAAACCACCGAGGTTGCCATATAAACGGCGATAAAGCTCCACACGGCCGATAAAACCTTGCTGCTAACCAATTGTTTTTTCAGTTTAATCGGTATCACGGCCTTGGGATGCACCAGCTGTTTCAGTTCTCGTATCGCCTGCTTGGCTAATAACACGATGCGTATCACCTTCATGCCGCCCCCGGTAGAGCCGGCACAGCCGCCGACAAAACTTAAGTAGATCAGCATATAAGGTAAAAAAGTGGGCCAGCTGGAGAAATCGGTGGTGGCAAAACCGGTGGTGGTGGCCATGGATATGACCTGGAATATGGCTTCGATAATCAGGTGATCGTTGCTGTGTTCAAAGCCTGTGTATTTTAAATAGCCGATGGTGATCAATATCGCAATAAGAATATAGAAGAAGAAAAATTTGGCTTCAGAATCGGTGAAATATTGTTTTAACTGACCTTTACGCCAGGTATAAAAATGCAGCGCAAAGTTCAGTGCCGAGATAAACATAAAGAAGCTGCAGATCAGCCAGATCACCGGGTTCTGGAAATAGCCCATGCTGGCATCATGGGTAGAAAACCCACCGATGGCGATGGTCGAGAAACTATGGCAGATCGCATCAAAGACACTCATGCCTGCAATCCAGTAACACAGAGCGCAGATCGCGGTTAATGTCGCATAAATAAAGAATAACCATTTGGCGGTTTCGGTGATTCTGGGGGTCAGCTTACTGTCTTTTACCGGCCCCGGTGTCTCGGCGCGGTATAACTGCATGCCCCCGATACCTAACATAGGTAATATGGCTACGGCGATAACAACAATACCGATGCCGCCTAACCATTGTAATTGTTGGCGATAAAATAGCAGGGATTTAGGCAGATAATCCAGCCCGGTAATAACTGTAGCTCCGGTGGTAGTGAGGCCAGACATGGATTCAAAGACCGCATCGGTCAGGGATAAATGGATGTTTTCATCCATAATAAAAGGTAAAGAACCAAACACCCCCAGTACCAACCAGAACAGCGCGGTGATTAAAAAACCGTCACGGGTGCGTAAATCTTGTTTGGCTCTATAGACTGGGGCCCAGATAATCGCGCCGATGATGGAGGTTAATAAAAAAGAGGAGATAAATGCCAGGTGCAGGCCATCGTTATAAATCAGTGATACGGCCAGCGGTACAAGGTGGGTTAAGCTGAATAACATCAGCAAAATACCCAGAATTCTGAAGATAACGGCGAAGTGCATGAGGGTTTCCTAGCGCGCAATCATATAAAGGTGAAGCCAACCTGAAACAACTTCTCCACTTCGTAGATATGGCTTCTATCCACCAGGAATACAATAACGTGATCTTCTGATTCGATAACGATATGTCGATGGGCGATAATAACATCCTCGCCTCTAACGATAGCACCAATGGTAACACCTTCAGGGAGACTGATATCACCAATACGTTTACCCACAACTTTGGAGGTAGTTTGGTCTCCGTGAGCAATATACTCTACCGCTTCGGCTGCACCTCTACGCAAAGAATGCACGTTAGACATATCACCGCGGCGTACATGCTTTAATAAACTAGCGGTGGTGATTTGCTGTGGCGAGAGGGCAATATCGATATCTCCGCCTTCTAATAACTCCACATAGGCCATATTGGTGATCAGGCTGATCACCTTGCCAGCGCCCAATTTCTTGGCCAGCAGAGCCGACATGATATTGTCTTCATCATCATCGGTTAACGCGCAGAAGACATCACATTTATCGATATTTTCTGATTTCAGCAAATCTTTATCAGAAGGCTCGCCATGTAAAACGATGGTTCTGTGTAATAGCTGCGCTAACACCTTGCAACGTTCTTTATCTTGCTCAACCAGCTTAACTTGATATTTACCTTCGATGGCCTGCGCCAGCCTACTACCGATATTACTACCGCCGGCGATGATAATGCGTTTATAGGGTTTATCTTTACCCCTAAGCTCAGACATCATTGGGGCGATATCATCGGTGGAGGCAATAAAAAACACTTCATCATCCACTTCTACCACGGTATCCCCCGTGGGGATGATGGGGCGATCTTTGCGATAAATAGCCGCAACCCGGGTATCCAGGTTGGGCATGTGTTTGGGTATTTGATTCAGGGCCTGACCCACAATAGGTCCGCCATAATAGGCTTTTACCGCAACTAAACGGGCTTTATCATCGGCAAAATCTACCACCTGCAATGAGCCAGGGTGATCTAACAAACGGGTGATGTATTTGGTTACCAGCATTTCCGGGCTGATTAATACATCGATGGGAATCGCATCTTTAGAAAATAATTTGCTGTGGGAAAGGTAGGCATTGGAGCGTATGCGGCAGATTTTCTTGGGAATACGAAATAAGGTGTGGGCCAGCTGGCAGGCTAGCATATTGATTTCATCGCAGTCGGTTACCGCCACAATCATATCGGCATCTTCAGCGCCGGCTTTATGTAATATATTCGGGTGTGATGCATGCCCTACAACGGTCGCGATATCTAACCTATCTGCTAAATCTTGCAGATGTTTGGCGTTGTTATCTACCACAACAATATCGTTATTTTCTCGAACCAGGTTTTCGGCAAGTGATACACCAACAGAGCCTGCTCCCAGCAGTATAATTTTCATTAAACAGATTCTTTTTCTAAAAGCGCATAATAAAAACCGTCGTGGCTATTGGCCTGCGGTAAAAACTGAACACCAACGTCGCATTGTATAGCAGATGGGCCAAAACCCCTATCATCACTATCAAGGCTAAGGTGTTTAGCGTCACTTTGCTGTCTTAAAAAAGCATTAATAACTTTAGTGTTTTCCTGGGTTAATACCGAGCAAGTAGCATATAAGAGTTTGCCGCCCGGTTTTAAACATGTCCATAATGTGTTTAACATCTCCAGCTGTAATGCCGCCAGCTGCTGAATATCATCGGGTTTACGCAGCCATTTGATATCTGGGTGGCGGCGTATCACACCGGTGGCCGAACAGGGTACATCGGCAAGGATTTTATCGAA
>SPKZ01006824.1_pt1 | contig 11421 bp, 8 predicted proteins | sample 2456571 | NCBI WGS metagenome assembly SPKZ01 (sample SAMN11192286, study PRJNA482655) | marine metagenome | biome: ENVO:00000447; feature: ENVO:00000244|ENVO:00000211|ENVO:00000569|ENVO:00002023; material: ENVO:00002151; isolation source: ocean water from marine abyssalpelagic zone ...
CGTCGCCGCCCGCACGAGTCGAGGCGGCAGGGGCCGCGCAGATCTGTCGCAGTGCGTGACGCAAATTGCGTCGCCGCTGGCGCGCGGGCTGTTCAGCCGTCTGGTGGGGTACGAGCTGTGAGCGTGTCGGCGGCTGCTCGAATGTGGTCCGGCTGCGTGCCACAGCAACCGCCGACGATGGCTGCGCCAGCGAGGGCCCAGCGGCTGACCTCGGCTGCGAACTCGGTCGGCCCGGGTTTCTCGGCGTGCGAGCCGTCCGCCGCGGGTGCGCCGAGGTTCGCATAGACGAGGAAGTCGAGACCGCACGAACGCAGGGCCGTGAGGCTTGCCCTGAGGTCGGACGCTGGCACGCAGTTGACGCCGACCGCGGTTGGGCCGCTGTCGCGGACTCCCTCGATCGCGGTCTGCAGCGATTCGCCGGACAGCAGACAGCCATCGGCGCCACACACGAAGCTCACCCAGAAGGGAACTCCCGTCTCTGCGGCGGCCCGCGCGGCCACCCGAGCTTCGCGCGCGCAGTTCATCGTCTCGACGGCGATCACGTCGACGCCGGCTTCGACCAGATGCGCGATGTGCTCCGCGTGCTCGGCGGCTGCCACGTCATCGTCCGGTACGAGGTCCGGCCGGTAGCAATCCTCGAGAGGAGGCGCCGATCCCGCCACCCAGCAGCTCCGCGGTGCGGCTTCTGCCGCCTGCCGCGCGAGCAGCACGGCCTGTCTCGTCAGCGCGGCGGCCTGCCCTTCGAGGCCGGCGTGTCCCGCTCGCGCGAGGGTGCGCCGCTGGGTTCGGAAGGTACCCGCGGTCAACACCTCGGCTCCCGCCGAGACGTAGTCCCGGTGGATTGCCGCCACGGCGTCCGGGGCCTCGAGCAGCGCCTGGGTGGACCAGAGCGGTAAGCCTGACGGGACGCCCCGCCGCTCGAGTTCCGTGCCGAGCGCGCCGTCGAGCAGGATGGGTGGGCCCATGCCCAGGCGAGAACTCCATGAATCGGGCAGCTGCCTATACTCCGCGGCCATGTCGAGGCCGTCCGCGATGTTGACGCACGGGGGCAGCGTTCGCCTCACGCCGGTTCGCATCGGTGTTCGGGCCTTCCGCGGCTCCGGCCCGAATCCGCCGCCGCGGACGGCAATCGCTCACTTCTCGCGCGACGAGTTGCGAACGGGCGTGCGGCGTGTGGGCAGACTCGAGGTGGAACTCGACTGTGCGCGTCAGGGCGATGCCGCAACCTTCGAGCTGGCGATCCGCAATCCGGGGGACGAGCCCGTCTTCGTGGACAGCGTCGTGCTGGGGTTCCGGATGACGGGACACGATCCGGGGGTTCTCCGCTTCCTGCGCAACGGCTGGCAGTCCTGGTCGCTCACGGCGACGAAGGAGCTCGACGACGCGGGGGAGCCCGAGTTCCCGTCCGGCCACTGGCTGCGCGGGATCCACCACGTCGTGAACGAGCCCCCGTCCGATCGAGCAGGCTGGCATGAATCGGCGACGCTGAGCGTGGCGGGCTCGGGTCCCGGCCGCCCCGCGTGTCTGGCCGGCGTGCTCGAAAGGGGCAACACCTTCGGGGTCGTCTACCTCCGTCGGGAGGGTGATGCGGTCCTCGTCGAGGTCGAGCAGCGCGTCGAGACGCCTCTCTCGGCCGGGGAATCTCGCACTCTCGATCCGGTACGGGTGGCCCTGGGCGACGATCCGAACCGACTCCTCGAGTCCTTTGGCGAGCTGTGGGGACGTGCCGCGAATGCTCGCACGACGAGTCCGTTCCGGGTGGGTTGGTGCAGCTGGTATCACTTCTTCCACGGTGTCAGCGAGACGGACATCCTCCGCAACCTCGAGGCCCTCGCGAAGTCGCGTGACGAGATCCCTGTCGAGATCGTACAACTCGACGATGGTTACCAACGCGCCATCGGCGACTGGCTCGAGACCAACGAGAAATTTCCCCACGGCCTGGCGTCCCTCGGCAAGGAGATCCGAGCTGCGGGCTTCACGGCTGGAATCTGGACGGCCCCTTTCTGCATCGTGAGCGAGAGCCGCATCCACGACGAGCACCCCGAGTGGCTGTTGCGCGAAGGAGACCGTTTCTTTCGCGGGTTGGCCCATAACGCCTGGACGGAGAATTTCTGGGTCTACGCGCTGGACCCGACCCTCCCGCAGGTGATCGCGCACCTCGAATCGACCTTCCGGCAGCTCGTCGAGATGGGCTTCAGCTATCTCAAGCTCGACTTTCTGCACGTGGCGGCAATGCTCGCGGAAGCTCACGATCCGCGACGGACCCGCGCCGAACGCCTGCGCGACGGACTCCGCGCCATCCGCAGGGGAGCCGGAGACGACGCTTTTCTGCTGGGCTGCGGATCGCCGCTGGGTCCGGCCGTCGGGATCGTCGATGCCATGCGAATCGGACCTGACGTGGCGCCGTATTGGCAAGCCGATGCCGAGGGCGTCATTCCTGGCCTGGAGCCGACCGTGCCCGCAACGAAGACCGCCATCCAGAGCATCGTGCATCGCGCCTGGATGCACCGGCGCCTGTGGCTGAACGATCCGGACTGCCTGATGGCGCGCCGGGAGAACACCCAGCTCAGCGCCGGCGAGGCCCGCTGCCTGGCAGACGCGATAGCGGCGACGGGTGGGATGGTGCTGGTGTCCGACGACGTTCCCGAACTCGACGAGGACAGCCGCGCGCTGATCCGGGAGTGCGCGAGCCGCGCCGCGCTGGTGGACGGCGCGGACACGCGCGGCGTGACGCGGGTCGGCGATCTGCTCGCGAACGAGAGCCCGGGCGTGCTCTTCACGTCACGAGGTGTCGATGCAACGGTCTGCCTGCTCAACCGAGGTGACCAGGAGAGAGCGATCGAGCTGGGTGCGGCTCCGCACATCGAGGGGCTTCCCGACACGACCGGGCCCCACCAGAGCCGCGTCGTCACGGCTTCGGGCGTGCGTCGGCTCGCGGTCTTCTGCGACTTCGACGGCACGTTCCTGATCCAGGACATCGGTTCGAGCCTGGCCCAGGAGCACATTCCGGATCGGCGTGAACTCCTCTGGGGGCGCTACGAGTCCGGCGAACTCACGCCGTGGGGCTATGCGGAGGAGCTGCTCGATGGCTTCGTCCTGCCCGAGGACGTCCTCGATGCGTTCCTGCAGGGAGTCGAACTCGATCCGGGCAGCCGGGAGCTGGTGGCGTGGTGCAACGAGCGCGAGGTTCCGTTCCAGATCCTGTCCGACGGATTCGATTACAACCTCGAGAAGTTTCAGAGCATTCACGGCATTGACTTCGACTATCGAGCGAATCATCTCGTCTACCAGAGGGGCGCCTGGAGCATCCGGCCGGGGCATCCGGATGAAAGCTGTGGCTGCGGGACGGGAACCTGCAAGGGTCGCATCATCTCTGATTTCCGGACGAGGCATCCGAACTCGCTGTGCGTGCACATCGGCAACGGCCGGGTTTCGGATCTGTGCGGCGCCCGGGCCGCAGATATCACGTTCGCGCGACACGGCGAGAAGGACACCCTGGTGGCGGCCCTGCTCGAGCGTGGCGAGCCGTTCGTGCCCTTCGAGAACCTCCACGAGGTAATCGATTGCCTGGAGGCCGTTCGCGCAGGCCGGCCGCTCCCGGCTGTCTCCGAGCCGCGCTAAGCTGCGCCGCCCGTGAGTGCCCCCCTGCTCCAGACACAACCTCTCGCCGGCCGACAGGTCGGCGTCGTGGGCGCAGGCCTGGCGGGTCTTCGCGCGGCGTCTCAGCTGAGCGCCGCCGGGGCGCGTGTCTTCGTCGTCGAGGAGGCGAAGGAGATCGGTGGCAAGGCGGCCCTCGTCTCACGGGACGGCCTTGCGGTGGATCGTTCACTGCAGGTGCTCCTCTTCGAGGACCGGCGTCTGCTCTCGTGGATGCAAGAGCTGGAGGTCGGCGACTCGCTCCTGCCGCTGCGCTCGGTTCACACCGCCCAGCTCCATGCCGGTCGGATCGTCGCAACGGGAGCCCGCGGTCTGGCGGAGATCGGCCGCACTGCGGGTGTCCGCTGGCGCGATCGGGCGCGCCTGTTGCGGCTTCCGCGGCTGATGCGGCGCTACTCGGCGCTGCTCGATCCGGAGCGGCCCGAGATGGCGGCCGATCTCGACTATCGCAGCGTGGCTGACTTCGCGCGCCTGTATTTCGGACGCTCGGTCTTCGAGCGCTTCGTTACGCCTCGCGTGACTGCGGACACGCTGGGTGACGAGCGTGAACTCTCGCGGGTCGCGTTTCTGCTGCACTGGCAGGCGTCGCGCTGCGGCGCTGCCCGCCTGGGGATGCCGGCGCGAGCCCTCGGCGAGTTGGCGGCTGCAGCGGCGCAAGGACTCGACGTTCGGATGCAGATTCGCGCCGAACAGATCAAGGAGCTCTCATCGGGTCGCTTGGCGCTCGAGTGCGTCGATGAGGTCGCGGAGATCGACGCGTTGGTGCTGGCGACATCCGCCGGCGAAGCCGGACGACTTGCGGCCGGAGTCGCGACCCCCGCCGAACGAGACTTCCTTGCAGGCGTGCGCTCGGCTCCTCTCGTCACGCTGAGCGTTGCGACGAGCCGTCCCCTCACGGGCCTTCCACAGCTCTTGCGGGTTCCACACGTAGAGGCCAGCCCGATCGAGGTGCTGCTCGTCGAGCCCGGGGTTCCGGGCGGCCGGGCGCGCGAGGGAGGCGCCCGCGTGACCTTGTGCGCGCGGCAATCCTGGGCCGAGCAGAACGCGAGCGCCGACGACGATCACATCGAGCGGTCGCTGCTGTCGTCGCTCGACCGGATCTTTCCATCGCTGCGTCGGTCGCTGCGAGCGACCGCGCTCCACCGGGACCCCCTAGGCGTGCCGCGATTCGAGGTCGGGGCCTACCGGGAGCTGGCGCGCTTTCAGCGCGTTCAGCAGGACCGGCGCCGACTCGGGCGCCGGCTCTACTTCGCGGGCGACTACCTGGCAGGGCCGCGCTTCGAAGACGCGGTAGCCTCGGGGGCTCGCGCCGCCACCGCGATCGTCTCCGATCTGGGCTCCTAGGACCGATCGACCATCGCCGTCGTGACCCCGTCACCGCCGTGATCCGGGTCGCCCGACTGGACGTCGGTCACGTAGGTGGATGCGGCGAGTTCTTCGCGAACCGTCTGCCGCAGGGCGCCGGTGCCGACCCCGTGAATGAATTCCACGGCGGCCCGGTCATCGGCGAGAGCGCGATCGAGCGCCTCGACCACCTTCTCGCGTGCCTCTTCGACGCGTAGCCCGCGCAGGTCGCAGTGGAGCGTACCGCCGCCGCGGTGGGTCTCGGCGCCCGCTGCTGTCTCGAAGCGAACGCGATTGCGCTCGGGTTTGGGGGTCGGCTTTGCGACCGCCGCCAGCTTGTCGGAGAGCACGACAATCGTGGCGCTGTCGGTCTTCACTCGAACGCGTCCTTTCTGATCCGGCAGAGCCGAAAGCACCCCGGTGCCACCGCCCGGAATGCCAACCCGATCGCCCGGCTTGGCGTGACGCCAATCTACGGCGTCGGGCCGCGGGCCCTCTTCGTGATGGACGCCGGCCAGAGTCTCCGCCTCGCGTGCTTTCTGCTGAAGATCCTCGAGCTTGGACCTCGCCCGAGCGGCGTCCTGGGCGGTGCCCTTCCGCTGCAGATCGCGGATTACCGTCGCGACCTCCCCATGTGCTTGCTTGAAGGCGGCATCGAGATCCTCGCGCATGGAGACGAAGAGCTTGTCGCGCCGCTCCTGCAGTCGCTCGAGCTTCTCCCGGTACTCGTCGCGCACGTTCTCGCCTGCGAGGCGAGCAGCCTCGAGTTCGCGTTGCTCCACTTCGAGGGCGGCGCGGCTCGCGGCGAGCTCTGAGAGCATGCGATCCAGCCTGCGGTCCTCGCGGTTCTGCAGCGCGTTCGCGCGTTCGAGAACCGCGGGCGGCATGCCCATGCGCGCTGCGACCGCCGTCGCCGACGATGCGCCGGGCGTACCGAGGTGAAGCCGATAGGTGGGCGCCAGGGTTTCGGGATCGAAGTCGACGCTCGCGTTGCAGAAGCGGGGGTCTACGGCCGCCATCTCCTTGAGGAGGTTGTAGTGGGTGGTGGCGACAACCCGTGTTCCCGCGTCGGCGAGGGCCTCGAGCACCGCTTGCGCGAGCGCGGCGCCTTCTCCTGGGTCGGTGCCGACGCCGACCTCGTCGAGCAGCGCGAGCGTGTTCCGCGCCGCTGCGCCGACGATGTTGGCGAGGTTGACCATGTGGGCCGAGAACGTCGACAGGCTCTCGCGCATGTCCTGGCCGTCGCCGATATCCGCCAGCAGGTCGTCGACCAGCGCGACCCGAGCGCCGCGATCCGCAGGGACGTGAAGGCCTGCGCGCACGAAGAGTGCCGCGAGCCCGAGGGACTTGAGGGCGACAGTCTTGCCACCGGCGTTCGGCCCGGAGATCACCAGCACGTGCCAGTCCTCTCCCAAGTGGAGGTCGTTGGGGACGGCCTCATCGGGATCCAGCAGCGGGTGGCGCAGCTGCACCAATCGGAATACGCCGTCTCTCTCGACCCGGGGCTCCACGGCCTGCATCTGTTGCGATAGCCGTCCGCGCGCGAAGGCGAGATCGATGTGGGCGAGCAATTCGATGTCGGCGAGCAGCTCGGGCGCCTCCTCGGCCACCTGTGCGGTGAGATCGCGCAGAACCCGGAAACTCTCGCGAGCGACGGCGAGTTCTGCCTGCTTGAGCTTGTTGTTGAGTTCGACCACGGCCTCCGGCTCGATGAAGAGAGTCGTTCCCGAGCGCGATGCGTCGTGGACGATGCCGCGCACGGCACCCTTGGCGTCCGCTCGGACGGGCAGCACGTAGCGATCGTTGCGTACCGTGTAGAAGTCGTCGGACAGGCTCGGCGAGACTTCCGGGTCCTGCAGGTAACGGGCAAGGCGGAGCTGGAGATCGCCCGCGAGCTGGTTGCTCTCGCGCCGAGCCGCGGCGAGTTCGGCCGATGCTTCGTCGCGCACTTCTCCGGCGGAGTCGATCGACTGGTCGATGTCCCGCTCCAGCGCGCGGCGATCCGAAAGGATCGAAGCCTGCGCGGCGAGCTGCGGTGCCTGCTCGGCGTTTCCTTCCAGGAAGCGTTTCGTCTCGTGGAGGGCGACGAGGGTGGAGCGCACATCGAGGAGCTGCTGCGGCGTCAGCGTGCCGCCCTTTTCGGCGTGTTGGAAGGCCGCGTACAGCTCGACCACTCCGCCGAGGGGCGCGACCTGATCGCCGTCGAGCAGAGCGCGAGCCTCGCTCGTCTCGGTGAGACGAGCTTTCACCTCGCTCAGGCCCTCCGCGAAGTCGGCGAACGAGTTGCCGGTTTCTTGCCGGGGGGTGCGGCATTCTTCGCGCAGTCGTCGAGCGACCTGCGGCCACTCCAGGCTTTCGAGCGTCTTCTGCGTGACGCGGAAGCTCATGTCCCGAAGGTAGCCTTCCGAAACGAACAGCCATGAGCCGGGAGGGGCCGATCAGCGGGGGCGAGTCGCCTACCGAGGGCATCCTCGACGACGCCCGCGACCTCGATCAGAAGAGCGTCGCCGAAGTCCTCGAGTTGATGCACCGGGAGGACGCCGCGGCCCATGCGGCGGTTGGGAGGGTATTGCCCACCATCACCGAAGCCGTGCACGTGCTTGCCTGCTCGATCCGTGGCGGAGGCCGCTGGTTCAACGTGGGTGCGGGAACGAGCGGTCGTCTCGGTGTGCTCGACGCATCCGAGATCCCGCCGACTTTCGGAATGTCCCCCGATGTCGTCCAGGGAGTGATTGCCGGTGGTGACCGCGCCCTGCGCGAAGCCATCGAGGGGGCCGAGGACAACGCCGAGGATGGCGCCTGGCAGTTGCGCGAGCGAGGCCTCGCCATGGCCGACTCGGTCGTGGCGATCTCCGCGAGCGGACGGACGCCTTTCGCGTTGGGGGCCTTCGAGGTCGCCCAGGAGGTGGGCGCGCGTCGGATCGCGATCAGTTGCAACGCGGACTCGCCCCTCGTTCACGCCGCCGAGATCGCGATCGTTCCCCAGACGGGTCCCGAGGTCATTGCGGGCTCGACGCGGCTGAAGGGCGGCCTCGCCCAGAAGATGGTGCTGCACCTGCTTTCGACCACCGTGATGGTCCAGCTCGGACGCGTACAGGGAAACCTGATGACGAACGTGACGCCGGTCTCCGAGAAGCTGCGGGAGCGCGCCGTGCGCATCGTCATGCAACTCGCCAGCGTCGATCCTCACGAGGCGCGCCGCCTCCTCGACTGCAATGGGGGCAGTGTCCCCGGCGCCGTGCGCGATGCGCACACCACGAATCGCGCCTGAGGACGACCCGCCTGGCCGGGTCAGTCTCGTGAGAGGTTGGGCCGTGCCGAGAAGTGTTCAGATTGCGCGCATGCCGGTGATGTGTTCGCCGAGGATCAGCATGTGGACGTCGTGGGTGCCCTCGTAGGTGCGGACCGTCTCGAGGTTCATCATGTGGCGCATGGCCGCGTAGTCGTCGACGATGCCGTTCGCGCCGAGGAGGTCGCGGGCGTCCCGGGCGATTCGCAGGGCGATGTCCACGTTGTTGCGCTTGGCCATCGAGACCATGGTGTGGTCATACTGGCCCGCGTCCTTCAAGCGCCCGAGCTGCAGGGCGAGCAGCTGGGCCTTTGTGATCTCGGTCAGCATGAAGACGAGCTTCTGCTGGGTGAGTTGCTTGCCGGCGAGGGGCCCGCCCTGCACGAGCCTCTCCTTCGTGTACTCGACGGCCTCGTCGTAGCAGGCCATGGCCGCACCGATGGCCCCCCAGGCGATGCCGTATCGGGCCTGGGTGAGGCAGCCCAGCGGTCCGCGCAGTCCCTCGACACCGGCCAGCCGATTCTCGTCGGGGATCTCGACGTCTTGCAGGAAGATCTCCGACGTTACCGACGCGCGTAGCGAGAACTTGCCCTTGATGTCGCGTGCCTCGAAGCCGGGACGATCGGTCTCCACCACGAAACCGCGGACCACGCCTTCCGGATCCTTCGCCCAGATGATCGCGAGCTGCGCAAGCGTACCGTTGGTGATCCAGCGCTTGGTGCCCGAGAGCACCCAGCCGTCGTTCTTGGGCTCGCAGCGGGTGACCATGCCCGTCACGAAGCTGCCGAAGTCGGGCTCGGTGAGTCCGAAGCAACCGATGCTGCGGCCGGCCGCCATCTCGGGCAGCCAGCGCTGGCGCTGCTCCTCGCTCCCATAGGCGTGGATCGGGTACATGCAGAGAGAGCCCTGCACCGATGCGAAGGAGCGGAGTCCCGAGTCGCCGCGCTCGAGTTCCTGCATCAACAGCCCGTAGGCCACGTTGTTCATGCCCGCACAGCCATAGCCCGAGAGGTTCGCGCCAAACATGCCGAGCTCGGCGATCTGCGGAACGAGTTCCATCGGGAAGGAGCCGTCCTGGCGGATGTGTTCCTGCAGTCGGGGCAGGAACTCCTTGGAGACCCAGTCGCGTATCGAGTCCCGGACGACCCGCTCCTCGTCCGAGAACTGGGTGTCGTCGAGACGCAGGAAGTCGACGCCGGCGTAATCGGGCACAGGGGGTCTCCGAATCGAAGGGTGAGGCGGAGGGTAGCGGAACACAGAAAGGGCCCGGCGGTGTTCCGCCGGGCCCTATGTCTTGCGAGCGAGACGAGTACCTCGTCTCTGTACTCGGTGGATCTTCAGGCAGATGCCTGCGTCTCGGTCTTCCCGCTGACGGCGGAGGGCTTGGCAGCGCCCGCCTTCTCGAGGGCGTTCAGCTTGCGGGTGAGCCGCGTGACCTTGCGCTCGAGCCGCTTCACGTCGACGCGGGAGGCGACGGGGAGGAGGCCGAGGACGCTCTCGACGTTGGTCTCGATCTGTTTCTGCGCTTCACCGCGGAACGTCACGACGCGCTTGCCGAAGGGCGTGCTCTCGAACTCCTTCACGCGCTTCGCGGTCTGCTCCGAGAAGCTCTTCCGGCGCTTCTCGAACTCGTCCTCGACGGAACTCCAGGCTTCCTGGAAGCGGTCGATCCCTTCGTCGATGAAGTTGGCTCGCTGTTCCATGACTGTTCTCCATGCGCTCGCTCGTGTGTCAGCGCGTAGTAGGTGGGGTTTGATATCCTGGGTTTTCAACGCATCGCGTTGAACGGAAGCCAATTTAATACGGTGCGTCATAAAGTCAAGACGCTAAGTGAATTTAAATCGATATAGAGGCTAATTTTGACCCGATGCGTCGTATATTGAGGTCCCTTCGGGGAACTCGCAGGACGCGATGCATCAAATTGGTCTGCCGCGCGGTGAGCTAGAAGCGGATCGCGGTACTCGCCCAGGTGAAGCCGGACCCGAAGGCCGTCATGCTCACCAGTTGGCCACGCTCGATCAGGCCGTCCCGTTGGCACTCGTGGAGCAGGATGGGGATCGAGGCGGCCGAGCAGTTCCCGTAGTGCTGGATGTTGTTGTAGATCTTGTCGGCCGGGATCTCGAGCTTCTGGGCGACGAACTCGTTGATGCGCAGGTTCGCCTGGTGGAACAGGAACAGATCCACGTCCTCGAGCTTCAGGCTGGCGGCCCCGAGTGTCTCGAGCATCACCTCGGGCATGCGCGTCACCGCGTGCTTGAAGACGAAGCGTCCCTCCATGTGCGGGAAGACCCGGGCGTCGTCGATCATCTCGTGGTTGATCCGGGGTGAGATGCCCGATCCCGGCGCCTCGACCCAGAGTCGCTTGGCGTGCTCGCCCTGGGAGTGGATGCGTACCTCGAGGATCTCCGACGGATCTGCCGGGTCGTCATTTGCCTCGACGACCACCGCTGCGGCTCCGTCTCCGAAGATCACCGAGACATCGCGTCCGCGGGTGCTGATGTCGAGGCCCGTCGAGTGAACCTCGCAGCCCACCACGAGTACGCGCCGGTACGTGGCCGAGCGCACGAGGGCATTGGCGAGCTGCAGGGAGTAGAGGAAGCCGCTGCACTGGGCCCGCACGTCCATGCAGGGGGTGTCCTCGAGCCCGAGAGCGGCCTGAAGAAAGAACGAGGTGCCGGGGAAGTCGGCTTGGGACGACAGCGTTCCCAGCAGGATGCAATCGATGTCGCTCGGCTCGAGGTCGACTGCTTCGAGAGCGTCGCGGCAGGCCTTCTCGGCAAGCTCGGAGGGTTGTTGGCCCTCTTCGATCCAGTGCCGCTCGACGATGCCCGTACGCTGGCGGATCCACTCGTCACTCGTATCCATCAGGCCGGCGAGGTCGTGGTTCGTGACGACACGGTCGGGGATGCACATGCCGGTGCCGGTGATCTTGGCGCGCAAGCTGCCAGTGCTGCTCATGCTCTCCCCGATCCGGGCGGTTGTCCGAGGTGCTGAGTCTAGCGGCCGCCGGCCGCCAGATCTTCAGCGCGTCGGCTTCCGTCTGCGACACTCTCGTGGCTCCAGAGCAGCTTCTCCGCGGTCTCCAGCAGCTCCTTCAGGCCTGCGCGAGTGAGGGCTGAAACGGCTACGCC